>Ga0207996_1000979_pt1 | contig 21881 bp, 17 predicted proteins | sample AntAceMetag02UKG_FD_184773 | JGI IMG/M metagenome (GOLD analysis project Ga0207996, IMG submission 184773) | Saline lake microbial communities from Ace Lake, Antarctica - Antarctic Ace Lake Metagenome 02UKG (SPAdes) (version 2) | ecosystem: Environmental > Aquatic > Non-marine Saline and...
GCCCATAAAAACGCAAATTCAACCACCACCATGGCTTTCTTAAATGCTGATTGGCGAGATTTTGAATCCACATCCGCCGCAAAAGAGAAACCCGATAGATCAATCACAATATTCGATTACCACAGCCTTTTATCAAAAACCGGATGGAAAATAACCCATCGAATAGAATGCCCTCTGTCATCTGAACGTCTGAGCGGAAACCAGGTGCAAAGAATGCAGAATAAACGTATTTTAGGGACTGTTGGCAGGACTCTGCTGGTTGCAAAAAGGTTATAATGCCGGGGCTTGTGTACGCCCTGCACTAATGCTCCCCAAGACATCATGTGCTATTTATATTTTGGTTTGTGTGCTTTGTAAATAACGTCCCCCAGGATGCTCTTTGTTCGTGAGACCGACAGCGACTGTATATAGACAAAATGCTCAGTTTTTAACAATTTTAAAAACTTCTAACCATTTGTCTCAGAAGTGCCTTAATCATGCGTCCAACTTTCCGGATGAGGATCAGCCTCTGAATATTGAATTTCATTGTATATTATTTGAATAAATATGCATTTTTTTTGACCATAAAAAGTATATTTCCTACAGTTCAGGAAACGGGTTTTTAGATGTAATAAATATGCGAGATGTGTTATAAAGTTAAAAGAAGTACTCATTCAAACCCCTCAACAGAAAATGGAAGGAACTCCATAAATGTCATCTTTTGAAGATGCCATCTCAAGAAATGATTACGAAAAAGCAGCATCTTTATTTTTAAAGAAAGCAGCATCTTTTTTGGAACAGGGGGATTATGCAAGGATTCGTGCAAATATTAAATCGTTGCCGGATGATTTACGACAGAATAATTTATTAATACAATATTACTATCATCTATCAACACATTTAACTTTTCCTTTCATTGCCCGTGACAAGCTGTTTTCTCTTATCGGGAAATTCTCTTCTCAAAATGAATTAGACCGGGTTGCCACAATTTACTCCCAATTGCTAATAAATTATATGTATTATGAAGAATACAATAATGATTTATTAAAACTGATTGAAGATGCTCAAGTTTTCCTCGAAGTTAATAAATCTGAACTGGGGTTACGCTTAACCAAGATTTTAGGCATGTGGATCAGTTTAGGAAAATGGTGGATTTTTCTCGAATATGACCGGGCATTTGAAGTTGCACTTGATGCTGAAGAACATGCATTTGAACTTAAAGATGAGGTAGTATTAATTTTTTCCCGGCTGGCACTGGCCCGTCTCTATAATGACCGCGGAAAATTTAAAAAAGCCCTGCTGCAATATGACAAATCGCTTCAAATCATTCATGAAAAGTCATACTGCCATATTTATGAACCCCTGATACGTTATCATAAAGCTGATACCTGTCTCATTATGGGTTCCAGCAATAAAGCAAGGAAAGAGGTTGATAAAGCGCTGGCACTTCTTGATCGGAATTCTACATTTCGTTATAACTTATATGTAGTGCTTTATTATTGTTATCGTATTCCTGAAGAACTCTCTGAATGTGAGCAGATTATTGATAAAATATTGTATGAATACCCGGCCACTGATTCTTATTTCAAGCAGGGATTCATGTTTTTCGCCCAATTGAGAAACGCTTACCTGGCAAAAGACAGAGAAAAGGTTGAATATTACGGCAACCGCCTTAAACAAAAAGAAAACCAAAAATTTTTTCTCTATTATTATCCGGATACATATTTGTATTATGCAGAAGCCTGCCTGTTTACCGGAAACGATTCTGAGGTCCGTAAGACATTAGAGAACCTTATTAAGGAAGCCCCGGAAAGCAAGTTTCCGCTGGCTGTTGCATCGGCTTATGCCATGATGGGCATTTCGCACGACAGGAATAATGAAAAAAAAGAGGCTGTAAAGTATTTTAACCTAATGGAAAAAGTGTTGATTGAACATGAAGTTGAAGGGCTGCAGGCCGACAGTAACGATCTTTTAAAAGAGATTGCGGATAGATCCGGCAGTAAGCTTGTTCAGCATTTGAATCAACAACGGTCTAATTTTAATTCGGAACCTAACCTTGCCAGGCTGCCAACACCAGGATCTGAAACGGATTCAACTGATACTCGTATCAGGATCTACACATTCGGGACACTGCATTTAAAAATTGACGGACAGGATATTTCAGGATTTGATTTGAATCGGCAGAAGATGTTAAGCCGCCTGTTAAAATTTCTTATTGTTCATCGAAAGTCATATGTACCAAAGGAGATCATTTATAATACTTTCTGGAAAAATTACCCGATAAAGTCAGCCCGCACAAATTTACACAACCTCTTGTTTCGTATCCGTAGTCTGCTTGAAACAAAGCACGATTTTATTGCATCTGAAGGTGAAAATATCCGGCTTTTAGAGGATGCATACTGGCTGGATGCTGATGTATTTGAAAATTATTATTCCCAGGGTAAAAAATGGCTTCAAAAAAATGATAACCCAGCTGCTTTACAAATGTTTGAAGCGGCAGCAGACCTGTATAATGGAGATTTCATCGACTTTGATTTATATGATGATTTGATCAATAATGAGAGGGCTTCCCTTAAAAAGAAATTTCAATTCATTTTGCATGCTTCGATTAAACTTTATCTGGATGTTAGTGATTATTATAAGGCGCAGCAATGTTCAAAAAAATTGATTGAGCATGATTCATGCTGTGAGTCTGCATATAGATTACTGATGATAGCCAGTGTCTATTCCGGACACCGAAATGGAATCCCCAGAGTCTATAAACAATTAAGGGCAGAACTGAAAAAAGAATTATCAATAAACCCGGATGAATCCACCAATGATTTAATGGAAAAGCTGCTTCAGGGCGGCTTCCCATCAAAATCAACATGGGCCGACGAACAGCTGTTGTAAAATTATCTCTCCTCAAAAGGTATCTGAATTTCGACTTTATTCTGCATGAACATCATATTGTGTGTGGAGTATAATTTTCGCATAGAACCATAGAAAGCGTCTTTGAAAACTTTTACTATTAATTAAAAGTAAAAGTCAAATCTATGCCGAATCTATGCCAGATGTGATATGAAAAAGGATCAGTCCTGTTTAAAGTAAAAGGTAAACCTTCTGATTACTTAAATATTTTCCAGCCCCGTTGATGCGGCAGGAAAAAAAGGAGCAGTCTTGAAGATACTTGTCATCGGTTGCGGGAAAATGGGTTCTGTTATTGCCTGGGATTTATGCAGATATGAAGAGGTGGAATCTGTGGGTCTTGTGGATAACTATTCCCCCAGTTTAGCCAAAGCCGCAGACTGGATTCAGGACAGAAGAGTAACCACCCATTTATTGGAAAGCAATCACCGGGAGCAATTGATTGAGCTGATGAACGCCTATGATGTGGGCATTGGTGCTTTGTCCACGATCGAGCAGACAAATGAGCTGATGGAGACCGTTATTAAGGCAAAAATAAATTTTGTTGATGTCCTCGGTGAATACTATCGGCGGCCCAATGAATCCTATCTTGACGGATTCAATATACCGCCTGATATCACAGGCACCGAGTATGGAGAAATGCTTCACCAGCAGGCCCTGGACAAAGATATTACCATTTTATGCTGCATGGGGTTTGCACCGGGTTTAAGTAATCTGACACTGGGATATGGTATGGCGCAGATGGATAACGCTGAGACTGCAATTGCACGAGTGGGCGGTATGCCTGATAGCGAAACAGCAGACAAATATCCCATGAAATATACGGTTACATGGTGCTGGGACCAGGTCATAGACAGCGCCATGGACAAAACCCGGATTCTAAAAGACGGAACGCTTCAGTATGTAAAAGCCATGAGCGAATATGAACGGTTTTGCTTTAAAGAATTCGGCAAGAATCTTGAGCTGGAAGCATTCATAACGCCGGGGATGGACAGTTTTATCTTTACACGGCCTAAGCTAAAATCCTGCTATGAAAAGACGATCCGGTGGCCGGGCTATAAGGATCGGATGTCTTTTCTTCAATCTTGCGGTTTTTTCGATACAACACCCACAGAATTCAACGGACAAACGATTGTTCCGCGTGAATTTGCAGCGCGTATCATGGAGCCTAAGCTCATGCCTGAAAAAGGAGATCTGGATGTCAGTGTCATGTGGAACACCGTGATTGGAGAAAAAAACGGAAAGTTTTCACAGACGGATTATTATATGTGGGTGGATTCGGATAGTGTCAATCATATTTCCTCAATGGCGAGAGCCACCGCTTTCCCGGTATCAATTTCCGCCGTGCTCATGGGAAAGGGAAGCTTTGTTAAAAAAGGGATTGTATCATCGGAAGATGCATTTGACGAGACACTTTACAAGTCTTTGCTTTATGAGCTTGAAAAAAAAGGTGTTGTTATAAAAGAATCAACAACCTGATGAACCCTATACATATTTAAAGGAGGTGATCGGCAAAATCAAAACCTGGGTTAATTTTTACAATGATGGACATGCACTACATGTTTTTAACCATAAAAATGGAGGTAGCAATGAAAACAACCATGAGAAAAATTACTATTTCAGTTTTAATGATCACATTTATTCTGCTGTGTGCCACATCCCCGCCTGTTTTTGCCGCAGACAAATACCCAAATTATGAATCCCCGGAAGCATGTATTGCCCAGGCCAAAAAAGAGGGCGTACTCTACATTTACGATTGGGCAGAGTGGTGGCCCGAAGAGTTATACACAGGCTTTGAAAAAAAATACGGAATTAAAATTATCCGGGACAACTATGGCAGCACCGCGGAAATGAATACAAAATTCAAGCTGGATCCGGAAACGCCCTATGATATCGTCAGCATAGGTACCGGTGGTTTTATGCTGCTCAAAGAATTTGGTGCATTAAAAAAACTGAACCATGAATGGATCCCCAATGTTGATAATTACATCATGGACGACTTCAAGAATATAGCTTTTGACCCGAACTTTGAATATTATGCCCCTTTAAGCATTTATATCACCGGAATCGCCTATAATTCCGATCTTGTTGACCCCAATACCAAAGATCTGGATTCCTGGAAGATTGTGTTTGAAAAGAATGAATTTGCCGGCCGGATGACCGCTCTGAACGATTCCTATGAAGCTGTGGGTTCTGCATTGTTGTATCTGGGTTACAACCCCAACTCCAGTGATGAAAAAGAGTTGAAACAAGCCACTGACCTGCTGCTCAAACAGAAAAAAAACCTCATCGCCTATGATGACTATCCTACAAGAATGTTCGCCGAGCAGGAAACTGTTTTGTCTGTCATGTGGGCCGGTGATGTCTATTGGACGGCTCAGGAGATCCCGAGCATTAAATTGGCATTACCCAAGGAAGGTACCATGATGGGATTTGATGCCATTGCCCTTGCCAAGGGCGGGAAAAACCCTGCCGCAGCACACCTGTTTATAAACTGGATCTGGAGCCCTGAAAATCATGCAAAACTGATTGAAGGCATCGGGTATGCCCCCACCGATAAAGCAACACCCCATCTGCTTTCAGATAAGGTCAAATCATTCCCGGCCATGTCTCTTTCACCGGAATACTTAAAAAAATGTATCCTGCCGACTTATGAAGCAGCCGTAGGTAAAGGTCTTGCCCAAAGGACTAAAATCTGGGAACAGATAAAAAGGTAAGCATTCTAATTTGTATCAATGAAACAAATTAGTTGGTGCGGCGGGCAGGAACGTCATGTTTCCCGCCGTTCCAACTATTGAAAATTTTGTAAACGTTCAGGGGCATAGCTAGTAATTCGCAGGTAGCCACCCCAAATTGGGGGTTTGATCTTTGAAATAGGCATCAATAGCATTAACAAGAATGGGGAATACCGGTTTCTTTCTGATACGACAAGTTTGTTTGAGAGATAGAATACGTTCGACCCAGCGGTTTCCTTTATCACTTTGGGTTCCATGGCTTCGTTTTCGCCACAATACCGCGAACCGTAATGCGCGTTCAGATTGATTGTTGGTTGGTTCTACGCCACATTCTTCCAGAAAGACCCATAGCGATTCGAGCTGTTTACCAATGGAGCGGGCCAATTGACCGGCTTCATCATCACCACCTTCGTGGAGTATCAAAAGCAAAAGAAGCCTTGAGTAAAAATCGGTCCACTGTTTTTTATTCAGAGGTTTTTTTGCCCAGTGACAGAGCAGTTGTAGCTCTTTTAAAATAGATTCACCGAATTTTTTTATCGACTCATCTTTTCGCTCAGCCAGGCCTTTTGCTTTTCTGATCAGATGTGCCAGACATGCCTGGCGTTTATTAACCCATTTGACATATACGCCGTAGTTGTCACTGATCAGGATTCCCTTCCAATCGTCAATCAACTGTAAAAAGGCTTCTTTGGATCGGTTGGGATGGATCATGAAAAAAACAACGACAGCATTGGCCATCGTCCATAGCCATTGCAGTTTACCGGACTTAAACCAGGATGTTTCATCAACGCCGTTTACTTTTTTTTTCCGGGCACAGTCGCCAATGGCGGTGTAGATGGGTTTAATGGCTGACGAAGTTCGATCAATGACCCGCTGAATACCGCCGGTTGAAATCGGAAAGCCTAAAACAGATTGGCAAAAATCCTGAACTGTTTCTCTGCTTGCACCATGAGAACCTGACAGTTCGGAAATTACCGCTGAAAGTCTTGGGCCATATCCAATGCTGAATTCAGGAGGGACCGTTGCTTTAACAGTTTTTCCACAGCCCTTGCATTTGCCCTGGTTGAGTATTAAATGCGTTACATCAACTTTGATTTCCGGCAATTCAATATACTGTTGGGTATAAAAGGGCTTTATGCTGACTGGGTCTAAATCCAAATGGCCACAAGCGCAGGTTTTAGGGAGAATATTTTCATTTCTCGTGGGTTCCAGCATCTGTTGTTGATGTCCTTTGTGGCCTTTCTGTGCACCCCGTTTTCGTTTGCTCTTTTTAGTTTTTTTCTCTGGCTTTTTGTAGGGGCTATCGGTAGATGGCGGTTTGCTGGAATTTTGAGAATTCATACCGGCCTGAGTTTCAAGCTTTTCGGTCCTTTTTTCAAGCTGACTCTGTCGTTGCTCGACTTGACCGATGATCTGTTCAAGGTGGGCGATATACACCTTTACAGCATCCGGGGTAGAGAACCAGTCAAGCTGAGAAAATGGTCGTTTTACTTCCAGAATGGAAGCATAACACATGCAAAATGAAAAATCTAGCGATATTTTCAATTATTTCAAACAGTTACAAATTAACCAGAATTATCAATAATTTTAGAGGGTTAGGGTGAGCGGCTATACCCCCCTGAATACGTACAAAATTTTTTGTTTTAGGCGTTTTACTTTCAGGAGAAAATTGATGGATGCAGTGATGACAAAAGACACTCCCATAGGCAAAAAAAGATTTTTTAATCTTGAGTTATCCATTCTCATCGGGCCGGTTACCTTGCTGGTTTTTCTTTTTACATTTTTACCCCTTCTCATCACACTGTATTTCAGTTTTTTGAAGTTAGGGGATGATGGCATGATGACCAATGTTTTTACATTGCAGAATTATATCAATGCCTTTTCCGGAGCTTACGGGGCAATCTTCTTAAGATCCTTCTACTATGCGGTTCAAACAAATATCATATGCATCATCATCGCGTTTCCGGTGGCCTATTACATTACCCAGTACGGTGGCCGGTGGAAAACCTTCTTCATTCTCATGATGGTCATCCCGGAAACCACGGCGGTTATCATTCGAATCTATGCCGTCAAAACCATGCTGGGCAAAATCGGTGTGATCAATAGCCTCCTGATGGCCATGGGCCTGATCGATTCACCCATCCGGATGTTGTATTCACCCTTTGCCGTCATGTTCGGACTGGTTTATTATTCGCTGCCCTACATGATTTTACCGATTTATGCAGCCTTGGAAGGCCTTAACCCGGCGCTTCTTGAAGCTGCCACCGACATGGGAGCAACTCCCATCCGCAAGTTTTTCAGGGTGATTCTGCCGCTGACCAAGGGGGGTGTTTTTGCCGGGACTATTCTGGTTTTTGTTCCGGCACTGGGTGATTACCTGGTACCCACCTTTTTAGGCGGTTCAAAAGTGATGATGGTGGGAAACCTGGTCACCCATAAATATATAAGTGCCGGTGATATCCCGGGAGGCAGTGCCTTTGGTATTGTTCTGACTGCTTTATTGATTCTTGTCCTTTTCATTATTATCAAAAAAGGCGGGGAAGACGCATTGGAGAAAGTGGTATGAAAAAGAATAATATATTGCTTAAGATCATCATCGGACTGGTCTATTTTGTCCTTTGGGTACCGGTTCTCGTGGTTGTGATTTTTTCCTTTAATGACAGCAAATTCGGGGTGGTATGGAAGAAATTCACTTTCAAATGGTATCGGACCCTTCTTGATAATTCAGCGTTGCAGGATTCTTTGACCCGAAGCCTGATCGTATCGGTGACAGTGGTCACCTTCTCCTGTATCATTGGCACACTGGGTGCCTACGGGTTCTATAAACTGAAATTCAGGTTCAAGAAAATGCTCAGGATCGCCATGCTGCTCCCCATTGTTTTACCCGGTGTTGTCATGGGTGGGGCGCTGCTGGTCTACTTTCAACGGATCGCCCATGTCCCTTTGGGATATGTCAGCATTATTTTAGCGCAGCTTTCGTGGGCCGCACCCCTTGCTTTATTCATCATTCTGGGCAGAATGCAGCGCATTGACTTTTCATGGGAGGAAGCAGCACAGGATCTCGGTGCCTCAAAGGTCAGGACCTTTTTCAGGATCACGCTGCCGCTTTTAATACCGGCCATAGGAGCATCCGCACTGGTTGTCTTCCCCTGGTCTTTTGATGACTTTGTGATCACCTATTTTGTTTCAGGTGTAGGGAATGCTACTTTGCCGATTTATATATTTTCCCAGCTCAGATTTGGTTCAACGCCGACGATTAACTGTATCGGAACCATACTCATGTCCATTTCAATCAGCCTGCTGCTGCTGAATATGGCACTGGAAAATAAAAACAAACGATTTTAGGACAGGAAGAATTTAATATGACATCAAAAGAAAACCATAAAACAGAAACTGTTCTTGAAATTAAAAATGTGACCAAGCGGTTTGGTGATCTGCTTGCCGTTGACAACGTGAACATTGAGATTTCAAAGGGAGAGATTTTTTCTTTGCTGGGACCCAGCGGCTGCGGTAAAACCACTCTTTTACGTGTGGTTGCCGGTTTTGAGCCCCCTGACCAAGGGGACATTATTTTAGGCGGGGAAAAAGTCAACCACCTTCCCCCCAATAAAAGAGAATGCAATATTGTATTTCAACAGCATGCTCTTTTTCCTCATATGACGGTGTTCGATAATATTGCTTTCGGTTTAGTCGAAAGAAAGGTGTCCAAAAATGAGATTCGAAAACTGGTGAATGAAGCCATTGATTTTGTCAACCTTACCGGAATGGAAAAACGATATCCGTCCGAACTTTCCGGTGGAGAGCAGCAGCGGGTTGCCCTAAGCCGGTCCCTGATTCTCAAACCAAAAATCCTTTTGCTTGATGAACCCCTGGCCGCGCTGGACAGGAAACTTCGAAAAGAGATGCAGACCGAATTAAAAAGAATACAGAGAGAGGTGGGGATTACCTTTATGAACGTCACCCACGACCAGAAAGAGGCGTTGAGCATGTCCGACAAAATAGCGGTCATGAAAGACGGTGCTGTGATCCAGATGGGTAGTCCCCGGGACATTTATGAAGCACCCGGTTCCCAGTTTGTCGCTTCTTTCATCGGCGCAACCAATATTTTCAAGGGCAAGGTGGCAGCCGCTACAGACAATGACCGGTATGAATTGAAAACAGACAGCGAGCAAACCGTCTTTATGCCGAAAAAAAATGGAATCGACCCAAAAAATATAACCGGTTTCTCCATTCACCCCGAGTTGATTACCGTTTCCCGGGACCCGGCCGATAATAAGGAACTTTCACAGGATCAATACACGATATTGAAAGGAACAGTAAAAGAATCTTTCTACCAGGGCGAGTTCAGTGAAGTCACAATTGAGATTGACGGCGGCAACCGTGACTTAACCGTCCATTTAAATCGGGGCACCCACTATGACTCATCCTTTGAGGTCGGGGCAAAAGTCACGGTGTATTGGGATTGGAAACATAATAATGTGCTGGAGGCCAGATAGGAAATCCTTAGTATGAGAAATTTTTCTTCAACGTACAACAAGCGCCTGGGATTAGAACCCCCCGGTATTTATGAATATTCCCTGGATAACTTCTGGTTTAAAGCTGCCGGCCTGGAAAATGAAATCATTAACAAACCCCTGCGCGGCAGTCATAAAGCAGATATCGTGATTATCGGCGGAGGGTATACCGGTCTTTCAGCAGCCTATAATATCCATAAAAAATTTCCCGATAAAAAAATCATGATACTGGAAGGCGCCTGCTGCGGTTATGGTGCAAGCGGCAGAAACGGTGGTTTTTGTGTTGCAACGTCCCTGATGGACACGGGTTGTAAGGATACAGAGGCGCGCAAAAAAAATCTCAAAGTCAGCATGCAGGGCCTTGATCAAATTAAAGAATTTATACGTGTGTATGGCCTGGATTGTGATTTTGATGAAAAGGGAATGCTGGACGCTGCCATGGATGAAAGGCAGGTCAAGGTCATGGAAAGAGACTACACGATTTTCAAGGATTGGGGGCTTAAAGTTGAAATGCTTTATGGAAAAGATCTTGAGAAGGAAATTAAATCCCCAAGATATATTGCAGGCCTGAAAACAGACCATGGGGCAACCCTTAACCCGGCCAAACTGGTGCGGGGGATGAAAAAAATCGTTGAAGATATGGGAGTTGACATAAGAGAGCGATCCCTTGTGACCCGTGTGATCCCCGGCAAGGTCAATCATGTGGATACGGAACTGGGTGATGTGAAAGCACCTGTCCTTGTGATTGCCACCAACGCCTATTCCCATAAAATCGGATTTTTTCAAAACCGAATTTTCCCTTTGTATACCTATGTGATTGCCACCCAGCCTTTAACTAAACAGCAATGGGATACCATCGGTTGGCAGAACCGGCAGGGTCTTTCAGATTACCGCACGCTGTTTAATTATATGATACCCAGCGCTGACGGACGGATTATTATCGGCGGGTCAGATGCCGTATACTATGATAATGACCGCATTGCGCCGGGAAATAATAAGTCTGTTTCACAATTGATCGTCAAGGATCTTGTTGAAACCTTTCCTGCGCTTGCCGGAATTCAGGTGGATCATGCCTGGGGCGGTCCGACTGCCGGTAGTCTGGACCGTCAACCGTCGGTGGGCGTTATGGGCGATCATCATAATATTTATTATGGTGTGGGATACGGTGAGGGGGTGCCTTCCTCACAAACCGGCGGCAAAATGATAGCGGAATTGATGGCCGGTGAAAAAAATGAATTTACCGAGCACTTTATCATTAATCGAACGATACCCAATTCAGGACCCAAATTTTTGCGTGCCTTTTTCGGTATCCTGAAAAAATGGTATCTGGTGAATGTTGTCAAGAACTCAGGGCATTTATAATCAAGCAAAAAATTGAAAAACAAGTTTATATTTAATTTAAACAATCTATTATTGGGAAACATTTATGAAATCATTTTTTCAAGTCCTCTCAAAAGATGAACGCCATCGAGTCCATGAGGAATCATTAGACATTCTTGAAACAACAGGTGTTCGTATAGAAACGGACCTGGGGCGGCAGATATTGAAAGATGCCGGTGCCCTGGTCGATGACAATAATAAAATTGTAAAGTTCCCCAAAACTCTTGTTGAATCATCCCTTAAACAGATCACCAAAGAGTTTACTTTAGCTGCCCGCAGGCCGGGTCACGATCTGGTCATGAACAAAGGAAACAGCACGCTTTGTTTAGATGGCGGCGGGACAAAGGTTTTAGATCATGAGACCGGGGAGCGGCGGTTGGCAACTTATGCAGATTGGGAGAACATTACACGATTGGCTGATGCGCTGGATGAAATCGGCATGTACTGGTGCCAGGTACACCCTTGTGACAGGGGGGATACAACTGGTGATGTTGTTGATTATTGGTGCCGTGTTTTCAGAAATTTTTCCAAACATGTTCAAGACGGTGTCGATAAAGCTGAGGACGCCCCCTGGTATCTTGAAATTATACAGACCATTTTTGGGTCTAAGGAAACAATCCGAAAAAACCACCCGGTTTCCTGGCTGCTTTGCCCCCAGTCTCCCCTTGCTATCGATAAAACCTTTACCGATGCTTATTTGGCCGTGAAAGGCTGGAACATACCTGCTGCTATAATGCCCATGCCCCTGATGGGATCCAGTTCTCCGGGAAATATGATTTCAACGATTATTCAGGGAAATTGCGAGATACTTGCCATGATATGCCTGCTCCAGGCAAATGAACCGGGTGTTCCCATTATTTATGCACCGGCATTGGCCGTGATGAATCCCAGAACGGCAGCCCCGGCTTATGCTAGTATGGAATTTGCCGTTATGGATTCTGCTGCCGTTGAGATGGCCGGATATTATGGTGTCCCGGTGGAGACATCACCCGGTGGATCAGAGGCTCATGTTTTAAATTTCCAAAATGCGTATGAAAGTGCTGCCATGGCGATTCCAACACTCCTTTCCAATCCGGATATTGTAGTCGGCCCCGGGATGCTGGATGGTTCAATGGTATCCAGCCTGGAAAAAATTTTCCTTGATGCTGAGGTTTTTCGTTTGGCAAGACATGCCCAGCACGGGGTCAATACCAATGAAGAGATGTGGTTAACCGATGTCATCAAAAAAATAGGGCCCGGCGGCACTTACCTGCTTGAAGAATCCACAGTCAAAGCGGTTCGCAGTGCTGACTGGTATATTTCAGATTTAGGTTCCCATGAAACATATGATAACTGGAAAGAGAAGGGGAAAAAGGATGTTCTGGAAGAAGCCCATGAAAAAGTGAATCAAATATTAAAAACCCATGAGCCGCTGCCCCTTGATGATGATGTTGAAAAAGAACTGGAGAAAATCTGCAAACGTGCTGCAGCAGGGTAGCTTAGAACAGCGATGACATAGAAATGGCGGATGACGTTTCTGATAAGAGTTTATTTGTATCATTTGAGTATATTAAAATTAAGGTAACAAAAAAAAGGAAGAAAATATGAGTAGAATAGTAATCCTGGGCTGTGGGCCGGTGGGAAAATACATAGCCATTGATCTGTGCAAAGATCCCGACTATGAGGTTGTCTCGGTGGACATCAACCAGGAGGCTCTGGAGCAATTGGCCAAAGAACATCCAGTCAGGACCCGGGTAGAAGATCTTTCCACGGCGGCAGGAGTCACACGGGCCGTTGAGGATGCGGATATTGTCGTAGGTTCAGTGCCCGGCCCCTTGGGATACGCAATGCTTGAAGCGGTCATTCGCGCAGGTAAGAACATTGTGGACATCTCGTACTTTTTAGAGAACCCGTTCGAACTGGACGAGCTTGCAAAGGAAAAGGGCGTCACTGTGCTGGTGGACTGCGGTGTGGTGCCCGGTATGTCCAACATCATTCTCGGCGATCATATGCGCACCATGAAGGTTACCGACTATAAGGTCTTTGTCGGCGGTTTTCCAAAATCAAGAAAGGCCCCTTTAGCTTACAAGACGGATTTCCCCGTCCTTGAGGTTTTAGAGGAATTATCCGGCCCGGGCAGATGTGTTGAAGACGGCAAGGTGGTCGCAAGGCAGGCGCTGGCCGAAACCATGACCATTGATCTGCCTAAACTCGGCACCATGGCATGCCTCAACGCCGACGGGCTCAGAACTCTGCTCCATACCTGTGCCTCTGAAATCCCCAACATGTTCGAGAAGAACCTGCGCTATCCCGAATACGTCGATCAGATGCGCATTTTCGATGATCTTGGATTTTTCAGCCAGACCCCCATCCAGGTGAACGGCGTTTCAGTGAAGCCCCTGGATGTGATTTCTGCTATTTTAACCCCGGTCTGGAAATACGAACCAGGCGAGTCCGATCTCACTGTCATGAGACTTATAATTTCCGGTGAGGAAGATGGAACACCTGCGACCTACACCTATGATCTGTACGACCAATTAGATCCTGCAACAGGGACCCCCTCCATGGCCAGGACGACCGGGTACACCTGTGCCGGTGTCACCAAGGTGCTACTTGACGGCGGTTATTCAAAAACAGGGATAAGTGCTCCCGAGAACTTTGGGCGTGTCAAAGGATGCCGGGAAAGCGTCCAGAAATATCTGGAGGATCGAGGTGTCCAGTACAAGATGCAACGATCCTGACATGAACTTGAAACTAAATAGGAAATATTCCGTAAATTTAGTCACAATATAACATTTATATTTTTAGAGAGGAATTATGGCTAGAGCAAAAATGATCACCATGGATCAAAAAGAAGAAGATCTGATCCATGAGATGAGTATTAAATGTCTAAATGAGATTGGTGTCTGCATCCACAGTGAAAACGTACTGAAAATGCTGGAAAAAAACGGTGCGGTTGTGAATTATGACACCAAGGTTGCTAAAATACCGGAAACAATGGTGAACAAAGCACTGGAAACTGCGCCCAGTCAATTCATCCTTTACGGGCGGGATTCCAAACATGATATTGCCCTTCCCATTGATGGCCCGCCAAAATGTTCAACCAGCGGATTGGCGGTTTTCATTTCTGATCTGGAAACCGGAGAAGAACGGAACGCAACAAAAGACGACCTGAGCAAATTTATCAGGTTGGCAGATGCGTTGGACGGTGTTGGGTATGTTTGGACATCCATCACTCTTTCCGATGTTCCAGCCATGGCTCACGGCGCCCATGAAGTCTGGGTCACATTGCAGAATACGACAAAACATATAACCAGTGTTACGGCACAAAGCGCAAAAGATGCATTAATGCAGATCGAATTGGCTGCTCTGGTAACAGGTGGTAAAGAAAATTTGAAAAAAAGGCCGATTTTATCTGTGGTCGTCTGCCCTGTTGCACCACTCACCTTTGAAAAAGGTGCTGTGGAGGCGCAGGTTGAATTTGCCAAAGCAGGCGTTCCAATCAGCTCCATGTCCATGTCACTGGGGGGAATCTCAGCACCGGTCACGGCAGCGGGAATGATATCCAACAATAATACCGAAAACCTGGCCAGCCTGGTCATAACCCAAACCGCATCGCCGGGGGCACCTCACATATATACCGTTGAGTCCACACCCATGGAAATGACAAAAGCCAGCGTTAACTATCGTGCGCCGGAACTCCCTTTTATTGCCAATTCCGCAGCGCAAATGGCCAGAAGATATCAATTACCCTGTGAAACAGGATCCTTTGGAGGAAGTGACAAAACCATCGGCATGTCCAAATCCTACTGCGAAACAAACACCACAACTCTTTCCGTCATGGCAACGGATTTAGTCGTTGGTTTGGGATCTATCAATAATGCGTTAACCAACTCTTACGAACAACTTGTGATTGATGCATACTTATGGGATTGTTATCAGGCTTTTCTTAAAAATCACGAAATCACGGAAGAAAAAGTCGTCTTGGATATTGTTAAAGAAGTGGGCCACGGCAAAAATTTTTTACAGCATGAACATACGTTTGTCAATTTTAAAAAAGAACTCACTTTATGGGATAAAAAGAAACTGGCTATGCAAACAACCCTATCCGATAATATGGTCCCGGAAGCCAAAGCAATTGCCAAAGATTTAATTGAAAATCATGTTGTTCCAGCTCTTGATTCAAAAATTCTGGAACAAGGACAAGCAATTCTGGACGAATATGATAAATTTGTGCTTTCCGATGAATAATGTCCATGGTTCCGTCATATTAGATAAGCAAATAATTTTTTTTATGTTTTAAATTATTTTACCCCTGAACGGACAGGAGAAAACAAATGACAGATTTTAATGCAATGCAGGAAGCGCTGGTAAGCTGTGATAAGGCAAAATCGGAAGATCTGGTAAACACGGCTCTGGCCGGTGAAATTGGAGCTGACGGCTTTGCCCCTGATGCAGGTTCTGCCTCAAAAATGGCCAAGACCCTGGAGGTGCAGAATGTACGATGATCTAAAAGATAAACGCGTGGTCGTCACTGGCGGCGCCAGCGGAATCGGATTAGCAACAGCAAACCGATTTGTCAATGAAGGCTGCCGGGTGGTTATTCTGGATTGCAACCAGGAGGCACTTGATAAAGCTCAGCCTGAACAGCCAAAGTTCGCAGGCGGCGTACGTGCAGACGTAAGCAGTCCGGATGAAGTGGAGGCGGCATTCAGGGAAATAGACCAAATCATGGGCAATATCGACATTTTGATATCCAATGCCGGTATCAGTGTACGCAATCCGTTTTCCAAAATCGACTATGACCAGTGGTCAAAAGTGATGCGCGTCGATTTGGATGGAATGTTTTTATGCGCCAAAGCGGCCATTGCCCGCATGGAACCCCGACAAACCGGAGTCATCTTATTTACCTCGTCAACCAACGGGCTTGTTGGATCTCCCTTATATGCGGATTATGGTGCGGCCAAATCCGCCTTGCTTAATCTGACTAAAACCATTGCACTGGAGTGTGCGCCCTGGCTCAGAATCAACTCGATCTGTCCGGGGTATGTCATGACCCCCATGCAAAAAGCCGAATACACCGATGAAATGATTGAGGAGGTCAACACCCGTATCCCCTTGGGACGTCATGCTGACCCTGATGAAATGGCCGCTGTATTTGCATTCTTAGCGTCTTCCCAAGCCTCATATATTACGGGGGCAACCATTGTTGTAGATGGCGGCGAGGCAATAGGCGATTAGGAACCAATGAAGAAGTAGAATAAATATCAGGCAAAGATGTGCGTGATATACACAAAAAAATTTGTAAAACAGGAGAAAAAGAAGATGTATCATTTCGGATATGGATCCAATCTAAGCATCAAATGTGTCCACGAGGAGCTGATTCCAACGGCTAAGTATGTCATGAAGGGATTTTTACCCAATTTTGAAGTATCGTGGCCTTTCTGGTCGGAAAAAGAACAGGAAGCCTATAGCGGCATAATGGAGGCACCCGGTGAACTGGTTCACGGTGCGCTTTACGAAGTGACCGAAGAGGATCTCATAAAGACAGATAATATGGAAGATGTTTACAAAGACCTGTATAGAAGGGAGACGTTTTTGGTGCTGGGCGAAGACGGGAAATGGGTTAAGGCGGATTTATACCGGGTCATTGATCCAAAAGGTCCCTTCCCGCCCGCACGAAGTTATGTGGAGATTATGCTCGAAGGTGCCCGGGATCTTGGATTGGACCCTGACTATATTAAAAAAATAGAGAAATTTTACGATGAATCCCAATAAGGTCCGACACAACTAAAGTTTAAAATTTAAGGATTTTTCTTTTGGATTTTTCATATTTTTATAATAAAGTTCAATCCATTCTTGAAGTTGAATTGCCGTCCGGTGCTTCCATTGTCAAAGAAGGTTGCAGTATGGCTGATGATATTAAAATCGGCCGCACTGCTTTCATGGACAAAATGGGGGTAGAATCAGAACTTGAGTATAAGCGGCACTGTATAAAAAACCGGCAAATCATGTATCACGCCCATATTGGAATGAACACATGGCAGGATACGGTTGAGGCCCTGGAGCTGCTTTACAACACGGCTGAAGAATCCGGTTTTGTGGTTGACAGGGCCGGTATCTGCCTGGACCGGCGCATGGGGCTGCCTAAAAAACAACGAAACCGGATACCGGCTGAAACCGGCCCTGAGCTGAATACCCCTTTGCAGTGGCAACAGGTTGGGCAGGTGGTTCCCATACAGCCCCATATGGGCGATTTCATGATCGGATTTCCAGCTTCCGTTGAAAATACCGTTCAGGCACTGAAAGCCGGGGTGACAACCATAGGGAATCTCTCCCAGTTTTTTGCCCATGAAGTTCCCATGTGGACCGACAAAGTGACCACCACCGTTGAAACCATCAAAGCCCTATCCATTATGGGAGCGAAAAAAAATAAAGGCACACTGGTTCATTCCTACCTGGAAGACGGCTTCCCTGCGCTGTTCAAAGATTGTGCAACCGTGGCCGGGTGGGCTTTTTTAGAAAAGTATATTGTTGAAAACCTTCTGAATGCAAAGCTATCCCATTGTATCGGCGGATTGACCAGCGATCCTTTAAAACGAGCGGCATGGATTTTTACACTAGATAAGATCCATGAGCATGATTGTATCGGCTCTATGATATACGGAGATACCATTAGTTTTGGAGCTGATTTCAACCAAAATCGGGGATTGGTTGGTGAATATCTATTGTGGGATATCATGACCCAGCTGGAATGCCCCACGGGTAATGCCGTGCTTCCACTGCCGGTCACCGAAGCCTTGCGAATACCATCTGCACAAGAAATTGTGGAGGCGCAATGTTTCGGACGGCGGATAGAAGAGACCGCCCGGCGGTTATGGCCTCACATTGATTTTACTGCGGCATACGATTTTTCAGCAAAGTTGTATTCGAGTGGAAAATCAGTTTTTAATAAGGCTCTTGACGGATTAAAAGAAGCAAACGTTAATATAAATGATCCCGTCCAAATGCTATATGTACTAAAGATGCTGAGGTCTGCTGATTTCGAAAAAATGTTTGGCATAGGTAAGCCCGGTCAGGATTCGGTTAGGGGAGGTGCGCCACTTTTTCCAACAGACGTATTTGAGTTGTCAAAAAGCGCTATTAAGGAATACGGGCATATCTTTGATAATCCCCGGTCCAGAGACCGGTTGGAAGGACACAAATTTTTAATTGCTTCCACTGATGTGCATGCAAATGCCATCACCATCATCCATGAGCTTCTTTCCAGCGCGGGAAGCAACGTAACCAATCTGGGAGCGGAAATAAATCCGGACCAAATTGCAAAGGCAGCCAAATCCTGCGAAGCCCAAACCATTTTGATAAGCACTCACAATGGAATGGCATTGGAATATGCCAATCGTTTGAAGACCGAGTTAGATCGGCAAAAGGTTGATGTCCCGATTGTAATGGGAGGCGTCCTTAATCAAAAGGTGGCGGATGCGGCTTTACCTGTTGATGTCACCATAGATCTTAAAAAACTGGGATTTTATCCCGTTCCAAAGTTGGGAGCCAATTTTCAAAAATTGCTTGACCATAAAGTAATATAAAAAAAGAAAGAAGGCTCATGGCTCGGATTAATATGATACCTTTTATACTTATCAGGAGGATAGGATGGCTTTGAAAGCAAGAAGAATTTCCTTTATTGGCGCCGGTCATATTACAAATATTATTTTGGATAACCTGGTCAAAACCCAAAAATTGCCCTCCGGGCATCTGATTGCCAGTGACCCGGATAAAAGTAAACTGCAGCAGCTTAATGAAAAATATCAAATTACAATGGCCAATGATAATTTAGATGCCGTTAACAAGGGAGATTTTATTTTTATCAATGTCCCTCCCCTGGTGGCAGGAAATGTTATTAGCGAATTGAGCCGAAAACGACTTCCAAAAAACAAACTCATTGTTACCCTGGCCGCCGGCATATCCATGAATGCTTACGAAAGATTAGGGGATGACATACCGGTTGTCAGAGCACTGCCAAATCCCCCCAGCCAGATTGGGATGGGAATTGCGGCATTGGCCTTTAATCCATACGCAAATGATGAACAAAAAAGTGATATCTTTGAGCTTTTCAGTTCTTTTGGGGAATATGTCGTTTTAAGAGAAGAAAACATTAATGCAGTGACGGCTTTGAGCAGTCCTGCGGCAACCTACCTGTTTGTTCAATCACTCATCGATGCGGGCATCAGGGCGGGTATTGATCAAGAGACATCAACAAAAATTGTCAAGCAGACCATCCGAGGCGCCATTGGGGTCTGGGACCAGCGACAGGTTTCACCCTATGATTTATTGTCAGAAGCAAGTACGCCCGGAGGCATTTCTGTGGAAAGCATCTTCACATTAGAAAAATATGCCTTTAGAGCGGCCCTGAATGAAGCCATTAACAAAGGCGCATTGAGAGCCAAAGAATTAGGTGATACCATTATAGGACACTATTAAAAATGGGATTGACAAAAAAGAGACTTCCAACCTATTTTTTAATCTAAAATCTATTTAGATAAGGAATGAAATATGCCTCAATTAGATTCAACGTTTATTCGAAGTCAGTTTCCTGCTTTTACAGAGCCTTCATTAAAAGGATGGGGATTTTTTGAAAATGCCGGCGGTTCCTATACGTGTCAGCAGGTCATCTCCCGCTTGACAGATTATTATACCCGGACAAAGGTGCAGCCTTATTACGGCTATCCTGCATCACAGAAGGCCGGGGCCGCCATGGATAATTCCTTCAAACGGATGGCCGAATACCTGAATGTTGGGGAGGATGAAGTTCACTTTGGGCCGTCCACCTCACAAAACTTGTATGTCCTTGCCCATGCATTTCGCGGGTTATGGGACAAGGGGGATGAAATCATCGTATCCAATCAGGACCACGAGGCCAATGCCGGGTTCTGGAGACGACTTGAAACCACAGGGATTGTTGTGAAAGAGTGGCATGTTGATCCCCAAACCGGCAGACTGGAGCCTGGGGATCTTGATGCCATGCTGTCTTCTAAAACCAGGCTGCTTGCATTCCCCCACTGCTCCAATGTCATCGGCCATATTAACCCGGTAAGGCAAATTGCCGCAAAGGCCAAAGCTGCCGGTGCCCTTGTTGTTGTGGACGGGGTTTCCTATGCCCCCCATGGATTGCCGGATATTCAGGCATTGGGGGTGGATATTTACCTGTTTTCTATTTACAAAACATGGGGCCCCCACCTGGGACTGATGACCATTAAAAAAGAACTCCTGGAAACCCTCCCTACCCAGGGGCACTATTTTAATGCGCCCTTTTCCCGGGTAAAACTGCTGCCGGCCGGGCCGGATCATGCCCAGATTGCTGCAGTTTCAGGGGTAGCTGATTACCTTGATGCGGTCTATGCCCATCATTTTACCGATGCGGTTGACCCGGCGGAACGGGGAAGACGGATTAATCAACTGTTTAAATCCCATGAGACAGAACTGCTGGCACCGTTGCTGGATTGGCTGCGCCATCGTGACGATCTTACCATTGTGGGACCTGACAGCATTGAATTACGGGTCCCCACCGTATCCATTGTCCCCAAGAAAAAATCTATTGATCATATCTTTGGGGCGCTGACATCTAAAAAATTGATGGTCGGACACGGCCATTTCTATGCGGTTCGGCCCTTGCAGGAAATGAATATCCCCATTGAAACAGGCGTGCTGCGGCTTTCGTTTGTCCATTATACGATCAAAGAGGAAGTGAATCAACTGATTGAAGGTCTCTGTGCGGCAATGGATTAAATGGTTTAAAAACCGCCCAGGGGAGAAATCACCTCCTACCCACCCAGCAATGTAAAGATTTTTATCACCATTCCACTGGTGAAGAGCAACGAACCCCGCGGTGAGATGCAAAGTTAGGCGCAATTAGGATGGCGTTTTTTGATAAAGCATGATGAGAAGAAGTTTTTTTTAACAGTCTGCAATAATACTGTAATGGGGGACGTTCGTGCAGAAAGTGCTTGACATTTAATATCCAATATGGAAACTTACAGGGTATGCCAAGATTAGCAAGATTAGATGCCCCCGGCGTGTTGCACCATGTCATGGGCCGGGGTATTGAGCGAAGAAAAATATTTCGCAACGATATCGATCGCCATGATTTTATAGATCGTCTGTCAGCATTGGCTCAAGATGGTGCGATGGAAATCTATGCATGGGTTTTGATGCCCGAGCATTTCCATATCTTATGTAAAACAAAGAATTTGCCTTTAGCCTCCAGTATGCGCAGAATTCTCACCGGCTACGTCGTAAATTTTAACAGGCGCCACCGCAGATACGGCCATCTGTTTCAAAACCGTTATAAGTCCATTGTTTGTCAGGAGGATGTTTATCTGAAAGAACT
>Ga0207996_1000985_pt1 | contig 21849 bp, 19 predicted proteins | sample AntAceMetag02UKG_FD_184773 | JGI IMG/M metagenome (GOLD analysis project Ga0207996, IMG submission 184773) | Saline lake microbial communities from Ace Lake, Antarctica - Antarctic Ace Lake Metagenome 02UKG (SPAdes) (version 2) | ecosystem: Environmental > Aquatic > Non-marine Saline and...
AAAGGAGTTGACCTTCTCGATCCTCGAGTTTTCGATCTCTTGCACATTCTTTAGAAATTTACCCTTTTCAGAATACTCCGATAAAGTGAAATCATGAATAATTATTTCGATATCATTTGATGGAAGTGCGATTGTTGTGAATGTGATTTCTGATCCAAGAGAAAACGGTTTATCGGTATTTTCAAATTGGATTTCAATATCATTTCCTTTTGAGGAAAAAGAGAACATATCCTTTGCGTGAACTAAGCTTACAGCAAATAACAGTATTATGACAATGAGAAAAGACTTTTTCATATAACACCTAAAAATATTTTCATACACTTTGGAAATCGAGTTTTTTATGTCCAGAATTGTAGTAAGAGTTAACCATCCGTTTTCATTTCATTACACCGTGACAGGCGAAAAATACCCCAGTTGAATAAAAAATAAATTCAACGGGGCAGGCGAAAAAACACGAATGAAAAAAGTTGATTATAAATCAGCATCGTTTGAGAAGCTAAAAAGAACTCACGCAAAGAGCGTTCGTCTTCGTTACACTTCAGTCTTCTCCGCCAGCTGGCGGATACGCCCAGACAAGACACCGCAACAAGCAAAGAAAAGAATACGCAAAGGCGCAAGGCTTGAAAAAAGGAAAAATAACAATCCCTGATATTCCCGTACTTGAGGTGTCATGGACCATTCCATGACACAACTACTGTCAGGAAGTAGTTCCTGACAACTCAGGAAAGAGTTAACCACGAAATATACGAAAAAACACAAAATAAAATCCGATTTAAGTACTTGTCACAAATCTATGAACGGTGATAATTACAGCGCAAGAAATTAAATTTGACAAAAAGAGTGGTTATCATTTTTGAAGGGTTCAAAGGAATTCAAATAGTTTTTAAAAAGAAGCGGGAAAAGATATTATCGATCAGTTTACAAAATTCAATCAGCATTTTATCGGATTTGTAATAAGATATTGAAAACAAAGGAATGATAATGTATAACTTAAATAATAGTAAACAATTAGGTAAACTTAGATTAGGTAGTCAATGAAAGCAACAATTGCTTTTTCCATTAGTACACCTCATCTTATGTTAGGCCTAAATAAGGAGATGCTATGAACAAAAATGTTTGGCCACGAAATCTATATACAGGTGTTGGTGGTGGTTTATACACTGGTGTCGGCGGTGGAATGTATACAGGTGTAGGCGGAGGCGCTTATACGGGAGTCGGTGGTGGTTTATACACTGGCGTCGGTGGCGGAATGTACACTGGCGTTGGTGGCGGGCTGTATACCGGAGTTGGTGGAGGCCTATATACTGGCGTCGGTGGCGGGCTGTATACCGGAGTTGGTGGAGGCCTATATACTGGCGTCGGTGGCGGTTTATATACCGGTGTAGGTGGTGGCATGTATACAGGTGCCGATTCAAATCCCTATGTAAGTAATATTCCTCCATGGCCATATTTCTTGCGTGAAATTGAAAGGCTTGGTTACAACTCAGAAGCAGCCTTAATAAGACAATATTTACCTCAAAATTTGTGGCCAGAGAATTTTTTTTAGGCCTAACAAGGCGCTCAAGCAAGGACGCGCTAAAGCGCGCCGCTTAGCTTGGCGTTATCTGTGAATAAATACATGAGAAAAATATGAGCATTTTCGCCAACATTATTCTTTTCCTTAGCTCTCTGTTGTTGCTAATCGATATTGCGCCTTCAGATTTTTCGAGTAGTCATATTAAGCAAAAGGAAGCTATTGCTCTTCTTGAAAAACACCAAAACATTTTTGATGATCAATCGGCTAAAATTGATTTTGGCAACCAAAGGCATATCGTTGATCCTCAATCATTTCAAACGCTCAAGCAATTTATCAATGACAATTCTCCGCTCGCGAAAAACATTAAATGGGAAAGAGTTGTTGGCGTCGGATATTCTTCAATTGCTATACCTGTCGGCAATAATAAACTAGAAGCCTTTAGGCCCATTTATGTTGCTGTATTGCCAGCAGATAATAAAACAATTATGGAATTGTCTCCTGTGGGTGAAATGTTAGATTTAAATAAATGGATCATTTCACAGCATCAAAGATCGTTAATATCTACAGCTATAATTTTGCTCATGGTTGGTTTTTTTATTCAATTGATTTTATCAATCTTAGAGAAAACAGATAAAGGCAAGAATAATAACCAAAGCGCCCCACTAATAACCAATATAAGCCTAGAACCAGAAGCAGCTCCAAATATTAAAGCGAATCCTGACACGCAAAAAGATATAAACACCAAGGAATAAGTTTTTTTAGATATAGAGATATGCACTAGACTTTCTCAGATAACAATGGTTTCAACCGGACTGGTATGGGCTTTGTGTGGTTCGCTTCGCTCTTCATCTTTTCTACTCCAGCCGGTTAAACCGGCGTTAGGTATATCAAATGATAGGTAGGTTAATAATTTAGTAACGTATCATGTCCGAATATTTTTAATCATAAATTAATTAGGAGTAATAAGAAAATGAAAAATTTATTTGTCGTTTTTCTATCATTTTATTTCCTTCTCTTATTCGGGTGCTCAAAAGACAATTCTGAAATTATACCTACTCAAAATACGATAATTAATATTGAGCATTCAGCATCAGGTTGGGAATTGTATAGTTGGAAAATTGTAGATCACTGGAAATATTCAATCTTAATTGGGACAGATCGATTAAAAACATATAAGGAAGTGAATACCAGTAAAATATTGGTTACGGGTGAGGAAAAATTGAAAGAAATCTTGAAGCTGTTTCCCGAAGGCGAGAATATCACATGGATTGGACAGGGCTGGTTAGAGAGATGTTGGCAATCCGATTATAAAAATTTGGAATTACCTCCGGAAATTATCCTCGAAGATATTAAAGATTATTGTAATGAAATAAAACTAATTTTGTACGTAACAGATTGATAATAATTGAATATCATGTTTATTATAATAAAATATTAGTCTTCGGCATTAAGCTGACCCGGTGAAGCGGGCAGCATATGCCCGGACCGTTAGCCCATAAAAAAAGGCGATCCTTCCGAACCGCCTTTTATAGATATCTAAGTTATCAAATTTTACATATCTGCCTGAATTTTCATGCCGCCGTAAATTTTCTTCCCTTCCTGTGCGCCGTTAAAGTCCTTCATATTGTCGATCAGACCGACTTCAGGAACAAGGAATACGTTTTTACAAATACTCACTTTCTTCTGTATGAAAGCGCTCATCGCAGTATCTTTATCAGTCCACAGAGAATTACAGGTCTGTATATAGCTGACACCTGCGGTAATGAGTTTACAACTAACAACAACTAATCCGCCGAACGTTTTAGTATCTTCAAAGGATTTATTTGCCGAATTGTAAACAACATTAGATGGAGTGATCGTGCATATGCCGTAGTTGCCGACATTCACGCCATAGCTGTACTGCGCAAGCAAATTCAGCATCCCAAGATTATATTTGCCTGTTAATGTGACTGCATAGGCAAGGATCATTTTATCGAGTTGGTCAGTGTTGAAGTTCTTATTGTATTTATTCATATTCACACCGCCAGAAGCTGCGAAGTAGAATTTACTGCCAGTGTATTCATAACCCAGATTGATCTTCGGAATAAGAGACTGCAAACCGCCAAGCGCTGTTACATCAACCTCTTTAGGAGTTATGAACATTGCATTGAACCTGTTCTTGAATGTGAACTTCACCATTGGCTGTCTACCATCATAGAATAATCCGTAATTAATAAAATTCAGATCATCTGCATACACCTGGTCGCCATAGGGTTTAAAGCCGGAATAATCCTGCCCGATAATGACAGAGAGATCATCTTTTGTTAATTTTCCATAAAGGAGCCGCAAACCTACACTTGAGGGAGAAACAGCAAGTTCGACCTGTCCGGTTATACCGTTCGTGGAGAATTTAGCTCCGAACCGGCTATTGCTTTGCATGGCATAGTTAAGCGCAAGATTGCTTTCGCTCACACCGTACTCGTAACAATTCCAATCTTTGTCCGTGTTTTCATACCAGAAACCCAGACGTGCTGAGCCATAGAACGTCGCATCTGCGCCAAGAAACGCAACTGCGCCCAACATAATGACTATGACTACACAACATAGTACTGCTTTTTTCATCGTACCTCCGATTTTAATGCAATAAGAGCATCTTTTTTATATACGTTGTATTTTCGATATTTACTTTGAATAAATACAAGCCCGATGTGCACATCAAGCCGTTTTCATTGCGTCCGTCCCATATTGCCTGATACACAAACGCTTCCCTCTTTTGCTCAATAAATTCTGAATTAATACTTTTTATGAATTGCCCGGAAATATTGTAAATATTTACAGAATATTTTTTTTGCTTTGTTGACTCAAAATAAAATTGGCAGTCCTTATCCTTGTTCGGATTATACGGATTAGGTTTGATAGCATTCACTTTCTGAGTGAGCACCTCAATTCCCTGAACCGGGAAATATGATACTACCACATGCCATCCGACAGACACTTCATATTCCTGATCTGATGCGACGACTACAACTGAAAAAATCCCCTGCTCATCGAAGTGATACACAAAAATACTGTCATTGGCATTCTGAATAGTATCATTGACTGTCCATATGTAATCAAGATCAGCATTATCCACATCAAAGGCATCTATCTCGAAATGTACTGTTGAATCTGCTGAGAGGAATATATCAAGCTCTTGGGGAATATAAGATATGATCTGAGGGGAGTCGTTGACCGGTTCGACGATCACATCAAATGTATCTGCGATTGCCAGACGATTTCTCAAAAATGTATATCCGTCATCTGCTGAAACGACAACAGTTGAAATTCCAAACCAGTCCTGTTGAGGAAATATGCTTATCTCCGAACTTGAAGGAATTGAAATACTGAGCTGGGTTGAGTCCCATTCAACATGATATCCCAGCACATCTCCGTCAGGATCATGAAAATAGAGGTCGAGTAAAATATTTATTGGAGTTAGAGAGTCTTCTTGAATAGTGAAATCCCCTATCTGTGGAAGAATATAAGGAGGATCATTTTGAGGATATACATGCACGAGACTTATATCACTGCCTTGAGCAAGGCTGGAATCCGAAACGAAAAATGTGACTGATTCTAAGCCGTTCCAATTTTCTACGGCATTTGTAAAAGATATATTCCAATCATCCTGAATTATATTTATGAAATCCGGCTGGAGCCAGGACAATGTAAGATCCCGCAGTTCGTTATCAACATCGTTTACAAAAACATCAAATGCAACTGTGAGAGTGTCATCCTCAAAAAAGGAAAACGTGTCAGGCAGCAAAATTTGTGGAGGATCATTCACAGGTAAAATGTGTATATAAAAAGTATCCTGCGCAGTATCCCTTATGATATTCCCGATTCCGTCCTCGGCTGTAACAATAATTTCCGCATCACCAAACCAGTTCGGAAGTGAAGAAATATGAATGAGATCATTATCCAGCGAAATGCTTATTTGAGTAGAATCAAACACAACAGAATATGAAAGAATATCATTATCAGTATCTGCAAAGTAATTATTGAGATACACATGAATAGTATCTGAAAAGTCTTCATCTTTTATGAAATCCAGAATAGAATCCTGCACATAGGGTGCATCGTTCTGCGCGATGACCTGCACGTACACGACATCACTGCTGGTTCCCATTTCGTCATCAGTGATGGTAAAAACTACAGAATCGGCACCATACCAATCCGGCTGTTTTGTAGAAAGTTGCACATCCCACCCGGTCTGTAAAACCTCAATAAACTGTGGCTCGATCCACGATAGTGACAGGTTTTCAAGCGAATCATCAATATCCGAAATATACATACTCGTATCAAAAATATAGGTCTCATCTTCGAGAAATACTATAGAATCAGGAAAAGTAATTTCAGGAGGATCATTTACCATCAGCACATGTATAAAGAAGGAATCCTGCGCACTCTCTTTGGAAGAATTTCCTATTACATATTTTCGTAAATATTCATTTCCATCATCGGCTATAACAAAAATTTCCGTATCACCAAACCCATTCGGAAGTGAAAATATTTGAAGTAAATCATTATCTAATGAAGCTGAAATTTGAGTTGAATCAAACACAACAGAATATGAAAGAATATCATTATCAGGATCAGCAAAGTAGTCATTGAGATATACTTGAATGGTATCTGCAAAGTCTTCATTTCGGGCAAGATCGGGAATTGTATCCTGCACATAGGGCGGGTCATTCTGCGCAAGAACCTGCACCTGTAAGACATCACTGCTGCTTTCAAGCTCATCATCAGTGATGGTAAATTTTATGGAATCAATGCCGTACCAATCGGGCAGTTTTGTTGATAGATAAATATCCCAGCCGATCTGTAAAACATCAATATTTTGAGGATCATTCCAGGAGAGCGCTAGGTTTTCAAGTGAATCATCGATATCCGAAATGTAAGCACTCATATCGAGGGTGTATGTATCATCTTCAAAAAATACTATAGAATCAGGTAATGAAATTTCAGGCGGATCATCGATGGATTGCACTGAAAATTCACAGTTCTCTTGCGATATGTTTTGTCCGTCCGAGACTTGAAAAACAGCCTGTACCAGCCCGAACCAGTTAGGGGGTGCTTGTACGTGAAAGGAGCTCATATGAGTTTCAATACTAAGAGGAGCATATTCATCAAAGGAATATGTTAGTTCATCGTGTGAATTATCAGGATCGAATACAAGTGAATCAAAATAGGAAAATGCAATTGTGAGTGAATCATCCTCGCTGAAAATTTGCAGCGGGATTGGGTCTATTAGCGGAGGATCATTGTAATCCTGTATAAAAACGATGAACTGATCGGATGCACTTACGCTGTCCGCATCTTGAGCAGTCGCTGTGACAAAGAGTGTATCCTGCTGATTATCTTGTGCAGTAAAATAGACTCTTCCTATTTGGAGCGAGTCATCATTGTGTGTCAGATAAGGTGAATCATAGTCCAGAGTAAAGAGCAGATTGTCTCCATTCGGGTCCCAGAAAACCGTATTGAGATCGGCAATAAATTTCGTCGTACCTGCGGTGATCACACGATTTGGAATAGGTTGAGCAACCTCCGGGTCACCTGTCGAACTTATAATTTGATATACAATTTCGTTGCTCGAACCATACATATTTTCAACAATAAGATTTCCTGATGACACTCCTTCCGGCACGATCAAAGTGATCTCGGTTTCATTCCAAGATATTATCTCATCAGCAGCAAGTGCATTGAAATATACCGTTCCTACCTGTTCAAATCCCGAGCCATAGATCGTGAGTTCATCATCAGCAGAAAAAACAATACTACTCAAAGAATCTATTTTGATCGGATGAATAGACCAGTCCACTTCGATATAAAAATTGGAAGCTTCATCAAATTGCATCGCAAGAATTCCATCAGTAAAATCATACGAAGCAGCGCCGGAGACGGAACTTGGCTCATTCCCTGTATACAGCTCCACCCATCCCTGCTCACTCACATATCCGTCTGCAAATACATCATCGATATGGAGTGCGAGATCGCATCGGTTTTCTGTATTAATAAAATATGTTGTGGCATCATAATGAAGATAATCTCCATTTTTCAGAACGACATTGTTTGGCTGAAATGCTCCATTCTCCTTTGAAATTGCCAAATAATTCGCATTAAAAACAAGCGGTACAGAATCAAACAGCGTGGAAATTCCATACGTGTATTCCTTGGCAAGAGTGAGTATTTTTGTGCTGTCCATTGTCACCAATCCGCCGATTGTGGTTCCGTAATCAAGGGGTTCGTATGAAATATCCCTACTGCTTTCATGCGGAATCAGTATCGTAGAAAAAATCGTATTCGCACCGGAGGTTGATGCTTTTGTTACTGTATGAGTTGCAGGCACGTTATATGTTCCGTCATCATGAAAATCATCATAAGATGAGAAATTTACTGCATTTATTGAATTTATGTAGCAATCGAGTGAAATATTATTTTGAGTATATTGTGAGCCGATCGTGGTGCTATTGTCAGCATCATCTGTCAAAAAAGTAAATTGACCACCTGTCGATCCGCCACCATTGCCATGAAGAAGCCACTCGTATGTCTTTGTGCTGGAAGAAGTTATAAAATCAGTGAGAATAAAAATCTCATTATTAAAAAAGGTTGCACAGCGAGTGAAATCGACATTCTGGTAATTGGTCTGTACTTCGGCATAATCGAGAAAACGGGTATCGTAATAATTCTGAATGTTCGCATCAGTGCCGTTTGCAGTATATGTTCCCGCAGATGAGGGACCGCTCCCGTTCACGAGGATCAGATTATGATTATCAGCATTCATCACCTTATCGTGCTGCCCCCAGCTTATATAACCGGAATCCAGAGCCAGATATTCTCCGAGTGCATATATGATGAAGCTCATATTATCAGGATGTTCGTGTGAGCGACCACCTGTTCGTGCAACGCCGTGCTCCCCTACCAGGCACATATATGTGGCATCGTTTTCCCAGGTATTTCTGAAAACCGCCTGCCCTGCCCTGGGAATAAACGCACTTGTATAATCTGGCTCAGTCGTACCCTGGTAAGCGTCATCATACAAGCATATCATTTCCACATCTATATTGGACGAAGATGCCCATGTATTGTAGGGTCGATCGCTGTGAATATAATCCCATGCCAGCACATCGTTTTCATAATAGGACGCAAATGCAGCGCTGTAATAATAAGAGTTTAGAAAACAGTCATCGATCGGCGGTCGCGATCCGTCTGGCATACGGATTTTTATTCCCCATTCCGCATTCTGCTGAAAGTTATATTGCTGAAGTGGAGGTGAATAGGTGGTGCTTCCAAAAGTTTGGGGAATGCCGTCTGTAAAATTTTCATAAGAAAAAGCATATGGAATGAAGTTCACTGCACTGAAACCAAGATAATGATGCCCTTCCGCCCAACCTCCGTCCTGATCGATGAGATAATTTCCAAACTGCCTGTAGAGTTTTGTCACTGCATACTCGATCCAGGTCGAGGGTTTCTGGTGATTGCTTCCGCTTGTTTCCGTATTGAGCACAATTGCAGCCATGCCTACTGCAGAAGCAAGCTTCACACCATAATTCGTTTCTTCCCCATGCCCCAGCACCCATGCGTAATGCAAAAGTCCTAGATCGTCGTCAATTACTGCTTCATACAATGCTCCAGTTACCCACTGAATCCTATCTCGAACCTGCTGCTCTTCTCCACCGAAATTATAATTATTTCCTTTAAGAAAATCATAGGCGATACATATCATCGAGATAATTTCGGAGTCCCAGATAATGTTTGTATATTCCTCGGAAATGCTTCCTGCGTCTTCACGCTTTGCTACAAGCAAATATTCTTTTGCTTTATCTCCGTAAAACGGATCTCCATCTATAAAAAACCTGAATGCGGCACAACGGGCAATTCGGGCTTTCTGCTTCTCCCATGTATATGATGAATAGTTCAGATCTGAAGCTGCACATATACTGGCATACCATGTACTGTAAGGAGCGTGAAGCACTCGATCCCGAATTTCTTGCACAAGAACCTGGCTGGAATCTACAAGCGTACGGGGCCAGTAATTTTTTTCAGACATCCAGCTTCCCTGAGCTGATAGAATGTGAGTTGTCAACAAGAGTAAGAGAATTCCGAGCAGGAGCTTTTTCATTTGTTTTTTTGTTTTTTCTTCTTCTTATGAGAAACAACAGTATCTTTAACTTTATCTATAAGTCTCGCATGAAATTCTTTTTTTATTTCTTCAATTTTTCCATAAGAAATAATGTTATCACCAAGGAGCATTCTTGTGTCGTCAGTGAGATTTGTAATAATGTTGTTCCCCCGCTCGATAGCAAGGATCTTCATATCCGCATATTGTTTTACCACCTCGGATAGATTCATATGATAGAGATTGCTGTGCTCAGTCACTTCAATATTTATAATGCCGAATCCACCACTGGAAATTACAAGGTCCTGGATATAGGTTCGTTTGATGAATTGTTTCTTCAGGAAGTAGTTTTGAATGACGCTTGTGAGTTTTTTAGATGCTTTTGTATGTGAAAAAAGAGAAATAATTATCCAGCAGAAAAGAGTTAAAATCACTATATTTATAAACACAGAGAAAACTGGATGTTTGTCCAGATGAACGATAGGTTGAAAGACCTTGTGAACAAGCTGTGAAGGTTGGAGAGAATTCACAAAAGTTGCAATAAGCGTCACAAGCCCTGCATGCCCTAAGATCATGAGTGTCGTAGCAATATTCCGCCGCTGCTGGCTCTTTACAATAAGCTCGGATTCTTTGGTTGTGAAGCCGGTGCTTGTAAAACAGGAAAGTGCCTGAAATTTCGCAACCGACCATTCCAATCCTGTGAGTTTAAAAGCAACTGCGCCCACGCGCACCGCAGCAAATGAAATAATAACGATGATCAAAAAAAGAATTAAATTCATAGTGTCCTACTTATAAATAGCGTTTTAATTTATAGGTGAGATCTTTACTAAGTATGAGATGAAATTTATTATAAAGATCTGGATAAGTTTCTTTCAGCCGTCTTAATTTTGAATGCTTCCATATAATAAGACGTATATCTGTTTCTGCAATCACATCAGCTGATGGCTTCTCATCCATAAGATACTGCATCTCTGCGACAAAATATCCTCTTGTCAACTCGGCAACCACCTTGTCGTTTTTCTTTACTACAGCGGTACCATCAACAATCTGAATCACCCCATCTATCTGCACATTGTCATGGCATACAAATTGACCTTTGTGGAGTCTTTTCTCCTCGCCCATTTTCCAGAAAATCATGAACTCCCGAGTCTTCATTTCAATGAATATTTTCTTATACAGATCGAGGATCCCTACATCAATGTGCACTTCTTTCTTTTCAAGAAGGATGCGGATAACCTGGACAAGGTTGATGACTGCGAAAAGGGACATCCAGAAAACTATTACGTAATCCTGCAGAATGATACCGCGTGCGATCATGCACAATCCTGCAAATATCAGCACAAGACGCAGCCAGAATATCTCTTTGATTATAAAGCCGATAGCTGTTCCGATATAATATACATTTTGTAATATGACAGTTGTCGTTAATGGAAACTCCATGCTTACCTCACAATGAGCATTTTAGAAGTAATTGAATAATTGTTATCATCTATTTTTATGAAATAAATACCTGAAGAGATATCTTCCGGAAAACGAAGAGTGACATCATTGATGCCAGCTTGGGATTGAAGTTTCTGCCGCATAATTTTCCTTCCCTTTACATCATATACAATGCATGAAGCATCCTTCGCACTTCTAGAATAATATGAAACGTTCACAAATTCTGTGGCAGGATAAGGACATATTTCTTTGATGAAAAGTGTATTTACCTGTTCAGGTATCGGTGCATCCGCACTAACATAATCAAAGAGTTCATAGGTGGTAAAAGACGTCGGGGTAACTTGATATGCCGGCACACTGCTCGTTCTTGCTGACCATAATATCTCACCAGACCAAGGAATATATTGAATCGCTTGTATATTTGTAGAGATTCCCGCAGCTCCGGAAAGCAAATTCCAACTTCGTAACGGATCAATCTGGGTGCTTATAAGAAGAGAATCTGCAATATGATCATATCTATAGCAATAAACTGGAGAATATAATTTGCGAAAGTGATTTGTTGCTGCTAAATTATCACCGCTTATCATTGTATTATCCGACTTTATGCGAAATGCAACTCCATTCATATTATTGCATTCTATTACAAGAGAGAAGCTGTCTTTTTCTGTGGATGCTATCACATTCATGATGGAACCGGTTCTTTGTACATCATTACTGACCGCTTGTACCACATCCATTGGATTGCACTGTCCCGAATCATTATAATCCGCTGCCTCTATCCCGTTTCGTATGGAAAGAAAAATCGGATTAAATGTATCTCCCGGATCGTAGGCATCAATGTTTCCTACATTGTAAAAGGAGCCTACTCCAGCTTCGTTTATCGCAGAAAGGCATCCAAATAAACCTGTGAAGGTGAAAGAAATCCATTTCTGCTCATTTGGTTCACTCGGGAATGACACAAGAATGATCTGATTATCCAGAAGTGAATTATGAGGAGTCCAATCCAGAAATCTGGTGATGATGCTTTCTCCACTGAGTTCCGGAGAATTATCAGTGCTTGTGCCCCAGCTTGTGAGTGATGAACAGAGATCATTACCCCCCACAAAGCCCTTGTCATCTGCATAGTCAATTAGTGAGTTGCACATCATTAGGTCTGTGACATCAATATCACGTTCCAGAACATAGCAGTACAGAGATTGACCGCCTGCCACCATTCCGTTAAGTACGCCCATTCCTTCTGTAATATATTTATCATCGACAACAAAACTTGTTTCAAAGATACTTCGAGTTGCATTGTATACTGATACATTATTGCCGAAGATATATGCTAAGAAATATGTATTGAATACATCAACAATCCCGTCACAAAGCAAATAGCCCTGCGCATACCCGCGTTCGTAATGAGTTCCCCACACGCGAACGATCGTTTTATTTTCTTTGCATTCTATATAACCCTGTGGCTGTTGAGCAGATAGAAAAGTCGCACTTATCATGATGAACAGAACACAAATCAGTAGAAATTTTCTCATTGCGTATCCTTCAAGCGAGTATCTTCTGGAACTATATTTTCTAATTTCATTCGTTGCTGTTCATACTCATCCTGCATATTATTAACTTTAAGTAACCTCAAATAAAGGAACTGAACATCAAGATCAGTGATCTCCTCATCAGGATCTTCTATATCCTTACCTTTGTAGGAGAATCCTGTCTCAAGTGTAGCAAGAGCATCAGTATAATTTCCCATTTCCTCTTTCACTTCTGCAAGCATAACGTACGCGTCATAATGCTCAACACGGGTTTCAATTGCTCTTTTGAGTGCTATCTCAGCCTGCTCAAGTTCATCAGACTTAAAATATGCTTCTCCCTTATGACGCCATGGGCACGACCAGTCAGGATACTCAATATTCAAGCCCTCATAGATTTCTATACATTCTTCGTATTTACCAATTCCAAGTAAAAGGTTCGCATATTGAAACTTTATATTCGGAGCGAGAGAATCGATCCGTGTTTCAAACTCTCCCAGCATTCTTTCAATTTCGAGCATGTAGAGATAGGAAAGCATCATCCTGGAGTTGTTATCCTCCGCATTCTCCGAAAGCTGTGTGGAATAACTTTCAAATGCTTTTTCAAATGTAGAAAATGAAGGATCTGCAAAATAGTCCTGAAAATGATTTGATTCTGGAGGTGTTTCTGCGAAGCATAGAGTAAACGGTAGGCTAATAACAAGAGTAAAAAATATTAACATTCTTTTCATTCAAACCTCTTTAATAAATATCTATATAATGAATGGAAATAAATTAATTGGAGTAAATTACGTCAACGATTTTGAAAATGTCGCACGTTGTTTAAGTAAAAAATATTCTATTCGCAAAAGTTGATTCTTCCATCAATTATAGGAATTTTCAGAAATTTCTTGTCAGAGATTTTAATAGATTCCATATTTTTGTCGAGATGAAAAATATAAACAATTTCACGGAGGTAACATGGATTTTTTCCAGACAGCAATAGATATTGAGCAACTGGTAGAAGATGACTACCGCGCTCTAGTAGATCACTGCTCAACAAATATAGGCATCAAAAACATCTTGACCATGCTGGCAGATGACCATGAAAAGCACAGATCGGCATTCATTCACATGAAAAAAGAGGAAGATATTGCTTTAATTCCAGATACAGGGGTTTTCAAAAAAGCCAAGGAAATATTTTCTGAGATCAAGAAAAAACAAGAGCCCTACACATGTGATATTGATCAGGTAAAACTTTATGAGAAAGCGAGAGAGCTTGTAAGAAATAAGATCAGTTTATACACGGATGCGATGAACGGGTTGAAAAATGAACCTCAGAAGAAGATATTACAAAGTATCATAACAGAAGAAATGAAACAGGAAAAGGTGCTTGATAATATTATTGAAATGGTAAACAGACCAAACACCTGGCTTGAAGATGCTGAATTCTATCACCTGGATGAGTATTGAGATCAAGAATTTATAAATAACAAGAAATTTGCCATAAAAAATTAGGTGCTGCAAATAAAGATAATTGAAAATTATATAAGAGGTCATGATGGATAGACTTGAACTTTTGAAAGAACTCACGCTTCTGCCCGGTATTTCCGGCTTTGAAAATCTCATTAAAGATTTTATGATAGAACAACTTGGTGATATCGCTCCATATATTGAGGATCGGCTTGGGCAAATCACTTTTACTATGAAAGGTAACACCAACACACCGAAAATCCTTTTCATTGCTCATCAGGATGAGATCGGCTTTATGGTTGCCGACATCATGGAGTCCGGTTTGATACAATTCCACCCAATCGGCGGCTGGAATAAATATACACTCCTTTCCAGTCCAGTTGAGATAATTACACAAAGTGGTGAAAGGCATGCTGGAATTTTCGGTTCAATACCTGTACATTTTACACGAAACATCAAAGAAAAAACTCTCGAACTGTCGGACATGTTTATAGATATTGGTGCAAAATCCCGCGAAGATGCATTTGAGAACTTCGGTATAAATATTGGTGATCCGATCATCCCTATTCCCTATTTTCATTATGAAGAACGCAATCGAAGGGTCATTTCAAAAGCATTTGATGACCGGGCAGGAATTGCGGCACTCATCGAGTTAGGAAAAGCACTCAAAGATACTTCACATCCGAATACAATATATTTATGCGGAAGCGTGCAGGAAGAAGTAGGAGGCCCCGGATCCAGAACTCTTGCCCGAACAATGGATGCGGATATTTGTGTGGTTCTGGAAGGTGCTCCTGCGGATGATATTCCCGGCATTCCATTCCGTGCACAAACCTGCGTGGGAAAAGGCGCTCACATGCGGGTGTTCGATCCGTCGATGATCGGTGACCCGAAATTGAAAGATCTATTTATACAACTTGCAAAAAAGCATAAAATTCCCCTCCAAGTCACGCTGCGACGCGGTGGCGGAACAGACGGCAGGCATATTCAGACTTCAGCACATGGTATTCCCTCGATCGTGTGCGGTGTGCCGGTCCGTTATGCTCATACCCACAACAGCATGATAAGTCTGGATGACTTCGATGCGTTGATAGATTTGCTGGTCGAATTTGTGAAGGTATATAAATAGAAAAAAATTCACCACCCGTCTTCATTTCATTCCACCATGGCAGGCAGAGAACACAGAGTAACACAGAGATAAACAAACAAATACATTATTATGATAATACCCGAAAGCGAGAATTTGCATTCTCGCTTTCATCTTTATTATTAGAAATTTCGGATTTTACTAATTTGGAGTTGACGACTCTGTCGTCTATGTTTATTCAGTATAGGCATCGAGAGACTCGATGCACACCAAATTGCTCTCAATTTATTTAATTCAGGAGAACAAGCTTCCTTACTTCCTCTTGACTTCCTTGTGCGAACTTACAAAAATATATCCCGGACCTCAATCCTTTTGCATTCCATTCAACTTCATAATTGCCAGTACCTTTATGCTCATTGAGAAGCTGTTCAACCAGCCTTCCCCGCAGATCATATACATCAATTTTCACATCGCTGTTGTTCTTCACATGATATTGTATTGATACCGAATTATTAAACGGGTTAGGATATGCACCTAAGAAGTAAATATCAGTGGGCTCTTCATCAACAGCAAAGATCGACCACACAAGCTCATTATTCACCCAGATATTTTCACCATCGGTTTCGACAAGAATATCATCGTTCAAACTCACATCATCAGAACCATTGCCGCCGTTTATCCACCATGTATTCCAGTCGTCAGCAGTCGAGTAGATGAACGAGCCTTCATCCTGCAACAATCCGATCACTGTTTGTGTAGGGTGACCATAGGAGTTATTACCAGAATTTATAACGGATACTACGGGAGTAACTTCTACAAGAAATGCTGCGCTTGTACCGTCAAGACCGCCATGGTGAGACACTTTCAATACTTCTACATCAAGATCATATGTGTCGAGAAGATATTGATTATTATCCTCCACACTATCGCCGGTAAACAGAAAATCAACCTCTCCCACACTCATTTTTATCACAATAGAATTATCATTATCTCCCGAAAAACCATTATTATAATTCGGCGAGAGAATATCAGTCGTCATACTCCAATTCAAATCATCTTCATAATCGACCGTGTCAACCGGAATACCATCTGTTTGTAGTAAGTTCAGGAGTCGTATATATGACGAATTAGTCGAAGTAGTTTTATTTATAATGAATTTTCCTATAGTAAACAAACCGCTCTCAACCAAATCTTCAAACTCGCCATAGTGATCAAAATCAGGATGTGTGATTAGGCAAGCATTAAGTGTATTTACTCCAACAGAATCCACATAATGAATAAGCTTATTTGAACTGAGGTTTTTTCCTGAATCAATAATGTAGTTCTCTCCCCCATACTGTATCAGCATTGCATCACCTTGTTTTACATCTATGAAGTGTACTTTCAGATTATCAGCTTGGATGTGTCCAAAACCAAATAAAATGATGCCCAATACAAACAGACTAAAATAATATTTTTTCATATATTTTATGAGATTATCACTCATAATATAGAGTTAATCGTGATAATGCCCAATTATTGTCAAATTACTTAAGTATGAATAACCTTGAATTGCTTTACTGCTAATCTCCGAAGTCGATCTGTTTTAGAAAATTTATTTGAATAATATCTGAATCACTTCAGAGGGCTCGATCCTGTGAGGTGATCCTTTACCCTCGAAGAAGCAATGCTCACGTATCAAATGTATATTGAGAGGAGTCCAGCAGATCTCTTTTCCGCAGTTGAGGTTTTTCAGTGTGATCGTTCCTTTTGGATACATTCCTGCGTGTGGAAAAGGACATGGAATTCTCCCTCGATAGCTTTTGTATTCAACTTGATACACATCATCAATGATGATACTACCATCGTAGCTATCCCACGCCAGATCGGTAAAATACTGAAGTCTATCAGCAATTTCTTCAGGAGTTATACTCAATTTTTCAAGTGTTCTTCTATCTTCATCTATGATATCATGATAATGCCTGTTATCATTACCCAAAAAACCGCTTAGAGTGATTACTCCGGGCTGCATGTTTTTTTGTATTTTTTTCTCTTGGGGTGTTTGTTTCATAGTATTCCTCAACTGAAAGAATCATAAAATATATTGTCATCGGAAATTTTGAGTTCGTGCAACTCTTTTGTTACTGCATCGATCATACCCGGGCTTCCGCAGAGATATGCTTCTGTTTTAGTGGGATCAGCTATGAAGTCTTTAAGATAGGGCATGATGTAGCCGGTTTTTCCTTTCCATTCAGAACTCTCTTCCGGTCGCGATAGGATCGGCACATATGCAAAATCCTTCAGTTCCTTTTCTAATTTTTCAAACAATTCAGTGAGATACAAGTCCTTTTTTGTTCGTGCTCCGAAGAAATAGACCAATCGTCTTTTAGAATTGTGAGTATTCAGATATTCCAGCATGGAAATGATTGGTGCTTTTCCTGAGCCGCCTGCAATGAAGATCATATCATTTTGAGTATCTTTGATGATAAAATCACCAAAAGGTCCGGTAAAGGATACAGTATCTCCTTCTTTGAGATACTCATGAATGTAGGTTGTGCAAAGTCCATCCGGCACTTTTTTTATAATGAGTTTAATAAGATCCTTTTGTTCGGGACTGCTCGAGATCGAATATGCACGAGTGACAGACTGCCTGCTTCTTTCATATCTAGGAGCAACAAATTGCACATATTGTCCTGCTTTGAAATCAATATTCTTCGGGTTTGTGATTTCTATGGTCAATTCTTTGATGTCATGGGTAAGATCTTTGATTTTTGTGACTGTACCTGTGAATTCATGCACTGCAAAAATACCTGTTGATATTTCAATTTTAATATCTTGTTTGACTTTCACCTGACATGCAAGGCGTATATTATTTTTTTTCTCATCTTCATCGAGAAATGGTGTTTCTGTAGGAAGGAGTGGTCCGCCACCTTCAATCACTTTGCATTTGCAGAATCCGCAGCTTCCGCGTCCACCGCATGCTGATGAAAGAAATATTTTATTATTATTCAAGATGTTGAGTAACGAGCTTCCGCCCTTAACTTTCAATTCTTTTTTCTCATTGATCGTTATTGTGCATTCGCCATAATTTGCAAGCGTTGATTCTGCAATGACGAGTAAAAGCGCAAGGAAACCACCAATTCCCGCAACGATACCGATAGTGATAAGGATTGAGATAAACATACTATTGTATGACAGCGATACCGGAAAAACCGATAAAACCAAGTGCCATAATGCCTGTAATTATCAAACTAAGTGCTGCACCGCGCAAACCTATCGGGATAAATTTTTCATTCACTCTTTCGCGAATACCAGCGAGTGCCAGAATCGCCAGCATCCATCCGATCCCGCTTCCCGCGCCAAAAGCAACTGATTGTATAAAAGTATAGTTTCTGATTATCATAAAAAGAGAGACGCCGAGAATCGCGCAATTGACAGTGATAAGGGGTAAAAAAATTCCAAGCGAGTAGTAAAGCACTGGCGAAAACCTCTCGATCACCATTTCTGTAAGCTGTACAAACGCTGCTATTACGATGATGAATATTATGTATTGAAGATAGATAAGATCGAGCGGTACAAGTATGAAATAATACACTGCATAATTCAACGCGGTCGTGCAGGTCATAACAAAAAATACAGCAAGTCCTAATCCGATGGATGACTCCACCTGTTTTGATACGGATAGGTAGGAACACATTCCCAGAAAATTGGTCAGCAGAATATTGCTTGTGAAGACTGCTGCCATAAAAAGAATGAATACACTGATTTCCATATTAACTCTTCTTCGCTTTCGTTTGGAGGGTATAGACACCCCACATGAGGAGCGCAAGCATGAAGAATGCACTTGGTGCCATCACCATGATCGACCATTTCGTCCACCATGCCCCAAGAACCTGTACGCCAAAAAGCGTTCCAAACCCGAATAATTCACGGAAAAAAGCAATGATCAAAAGCACAAGCGCATAGCCGGCACCAGCTCCGATTCCATCTATTGCAGAATTAACAGGTGTATTTTTTGATGCAAATGCTTCTGCTCTTCCCATGATAATGCAGTTTGTGATAATGAGTCCAACATACGGCCCGAGTGCTTTGCTCATATTTGGCAAAAATGCCCTGAGAAATATATCTACAATGATAACAAATGAAGCAATAATAAGCACCTGAACCATCATACGAATGCGGTTAGGAATATAATTGCGCAACATTGAAATAGTAAAGCAGGAGCACGCAAGTGTGAATATCACACCCAAACCCATGACCAGACTGTTCATAAGCAGATTTGTCACTGCCAGCGCAGAACAGATGCCGAGAATCTGTCTCCATACAGCATTTTCTGTAAAAAGACTATTTATCAATATCTGTTTTTTTGTCATGAGTTCTTAAATTTATTTATGATCTCGACAAGGTTATTATATAAGATATTCACGATGGCTCTGCTTGATGCTGTTGCACCTGTGATTTGCTGTATTTCTTTGATACCAGCTTTTTCCTCTTCGGGAATGAGTGAATATTTGATGATTTCATCGTTGAGAATGATGGGTTTTTTTTTAAATTGATTTAAAAACCAGGCTTCAGTTATCCGTGCTCCTAAACCAGGTGTTTCATTTTGCTCGATAATCGAAAAACCGGTTATTTGGGAAAGCTCTACATCAAGTGCGACAAGCGCTCGAATTGTTCCCCACAAACCACTTCCTTGCATAGGAAAACAATAACCTATCACGATATTATCTCTCTTAGCTTCATAGAAGTTGATATTATCTCGAGTTCGAACTGTAATATATTTCTCATAATCTTCCTTAACAGACATTACTGGAAGTTCAAATGTTTCCAGAACCTGCTTTTGAATTTGTGTTGCCTGGTAATTTTCAACGCGCTTGTTGGTGAGATGATAAAAAGTAGCCAGTATTCCCACACAAATTATCGTGATCACCATCATAAAAAAGACGGGATAGAACTTTGTTTCAGAAAAATATATCTTCTGTTTTTCCATTATGTTGCCGGTTTTACATTTTTGTTCGTGAGCTTCTTTATACCCAACTCAATAATTGGCATAAACGTATTTGCGATGAGCAGCGCAAACATGAAACCTTCTGCAAACAGAGAAAATTTCCTGATAAAGACGGTGAGAAATCCAATGAGTATTCCATAAATCAAAATCGTATATTTCTCTTTTGGCATTGAAACTGGATCCGTAACCATAAAAACCGATCCGAATATTATACCACCACTTAAGAGAAAATATAATGGATTCCTTCCATAAAAGAGGAGAGAAAAAACCATGAAACTCACAAGAGTTGCGATCATCGGCTGCCATTTTGCAGTTTTTGTAAAAACCAAATAGAGGGCTACAATTATTATCAAGAGAGCAGAAGTTTCTCCAATACTACCGGGGATCATTCCAAAAAAGAGCTTTGGTATTTCTGTAATCACACCGGCTTGTTTGAATTGGATCATTGGTGTGGCAGATGTGATAAGATTTGAGTGTGAAAAATGTGCAAATCCTCCGGGCAAAGAGGTAAATGGTTTCATCCATTGAACTGTAAGTGCATTTGGAAAAGCAACGTACAAAAACGTCCTCCCCACAATTGCAGGATTGAACATATTCATCCCGAATCCCCCAAAAACCATCTTTCCAAAACTTATGGCTACGACTGCGCCTACTGCTGCCATCCATAATGGGATCGTTGGAGGAAGAGTCAGTGCAAGAAGGCTCCCGGTCACAAAAACAGCGGTTGAAATCTTACCCTTAGGTTTTGTTCTTATAAATAGGAATTCCGCAAGAAATGCAAAGATATTAGTTATCAGTACTATAAATAAAACACGCCATCCAAAGAGAAAGATTGCGTATATAAAAATTGGAATAAGTGCATAGAGCACTCGATTCATTATTTTTTGCTTAATGAAACTGATCTTCATTGAGAAGAAGAAAATCTTATTTCAGCTAATCCTTTTTAAATGGGTTGAAAATAAAAAAGATAATGATAAAAATCAAACCTGCAAAGATGAAGAAATGATTCTTTTTTATGAATCCAGCTGCGGGGCATTCCTTCATTTTATTAATTATCTCATCAAATTCTCTATCACCAATTTTAAGATCATCCTGGGAGATTTCTTCTTTGATCTCCTTTTTTACTTTTTCCACTGGTTTTTCAGACAAATTTTCTTCTTTCATATCTTTTGAATATTGGATCTTATACTTAGATAGAGTTTTTCTGTCTTCATTTTGAAATGCATCCCTTAATGCAGCATTTGAACCATATCCTTCTTTTTTCAGTTCTTCGGGATGTGCTTCGAACCAGACAAAAACTTCTTCACGTAAGCTCATCTGTCCTCCGTCGGACTATTTGACAGTAAACGTACAGGTGACTGTCACTCGGATGGATTTTTTCCTCGTCGATGTTTGGTACATTCCATAGTCGGAAAATTCCGTTGAGTAAGGTTCTGTGATCTGAAAAACACCTGTCCGCGCTGAGGTTATTTCTTTAACTTTACTTCCAGTTGATTTTGCAATTTCGTTTGCTCTTTCAATAGCATTTTCTGTCGCATCACCAAGCAATTTCATTTTGATATCGGGTAGATCCGTTGAGAAATACTGCATGTTGGAGTACTCAAATGCAAGTCCTTCTTTTGTGAAATCTACCGGATTTATTGCGAGGTTTTCTATAGCATCAAGATCTTTTGAGATGATGAAAATATTCTGTTCGAGAATGTCGCCTTC
>Ga0207996_1000986_pt1 | contig 21841 bp, 19 predicted proteins | sample AntAceMetag02UKG_FD_184773 | JGI IMG/M metagenome (GOLD analysis project Ga0207996, IMG submission 184773) | Saline lake microbial communities from Ace Lake, Antarctica - Antarctic Ace Lake Metagenome 02UKG (SPAdes) (version 2) | ecosystem: Environmental > Aquatic > Non-marine Saline and...
TTGTCGTAGCGCAATACCTCCTCGAGACGTTCAGGGGAGGGCAGGGCTTTGGGGATGGACACGGACATGGGAGAAACAGAAGGCTCGTGGAGGTGGGAGCAGAAGACGCTGCGCAAGCCGAAGGCTCGTGGAGGTGGGAGCAGAAGACGCTGCGCAAGCCGAAGGCTTGCGGATGTAAGAGCGAGAGACGCTGCGCGTCTTTGACCCTGGCAGTCTAACCGGCGCAGAAGCGGGACTCTCAAGTCGTGGGCTACAGTCACGGGAGCAGCCGGACGAGGGGGAGTGAGCGCTTCAAGGGGGGTTAACCACAAGTGGGTGCAGAACGCCCTGATGTGCGCCTATGTCCGAGTGCTGTTGTGCAAGCAGACTTGCTGGGAGTCCTACACAAAAAAGACCCCCACCGATGAAATGGACGAGAGGTGGGAGGCTGAGTGGCAGGGATTCTGCTTCCTGGAGGGATTTCGCGACGGAAGCAAGGAATGCTGGGGCGAAGACGATCGGGAGGAGGGGGAGTGAGCGCTTCAAGGGGAGTCAACCACAAGTGGGTGCAGAACGCATTGCAGTGCTCAAGCAATCGGATGCGGGAGGAATGTGCCACCCATCTCAGTGGGGTGAAAAGACGCGCAGCGTCTTAAGCAGCCGCATCCGTAAGCCTTCGGCTTGCGCAGCGTCTCTCGCTCCCGCATCCGTAAGCCTTCGGCTTGCGCAGGGTCTATCGCTCTCACCCCCGCAAGCCTTCGGCTTGCGAAACGATGACAGCCACCTGGATCGATACATGCGAGAGCGGCGTACGTCCTGCGCTCTGCTGGCAATGGATCAAAAGAGGTGGCAGCAGAGGGTGTATGAAGGGTTGAAAAGACGCGCAGCGTCTTAAGCAGCCGCATCCGTAAGCCTTCGGCTTGCGCTGGCTTCGTTCGCTCCCACATCCGTAAGCCTTCGGCTAAGGAGGAAGCCATTCAGTCCTCGTAGACTGACGCTGAAGAAAGAGAGTCCTCAGATGCTGGGTTTCGGTGGCGTGGGTCAGAGTCGTCCGTGGCCCGAGATCGGGGAGATGCCAGGGGAGGTGCTCGGCGAGGACTATTTCGAGACAGTCCTGCGTGGCGGGGGTCTGCCGGAAGCTCCCAGGCTTGAGCGGCGCTTTGAAGATGAAACCGGAGCGCTTGGTCGGCCGAGAGGAAGGACCGCAGCACAAGAAGCAGCCATGCAGGCAGAGGCTGCGGTCGTGGGCGAGCAGATGGAGCGGGCAAGGGCGGCTCAAAGCACTCGGGGTGTCACGTCTGAAGAGTATTACCCGGTGCCCAGCGACACCGAGCCAATGCGGGTGGACATCCAGGATGCCGAAGGCCGGGTCGTAGGAAGCCGGTATCTGACCGGACGCAGGGCGGGCACGGGAACACCAGAGCCGGCGAAAGATCGCAAGCCCCTGCCCAAGGGGGAAGTGGTGCTGATTGCCCCCGAGGGCGGTGGGAGGAGATCCTTCTCTCCGCCGCAGGCCTTGGTCAAGGCCTTGACGAGGAAGGACGGCAGCCTTCATATGCCCTCCACCTGGCGAGGGAGGAGCGAGGTCTCTCGAGTTAGGACCGCCAGTCAGGAGCCGCAAGCGATTGGAGCCCGGCCATTGAGCGAGGGGGAGCGGAGAATGGCCGGGCATCTGGCGGCAACCAAGGCAGGAGAGGTTGCCGCAGGGGCCAATATCGCCGAGAACACTTGGTATGGGATGGCAGCAGGAGCGGAAGACCCGGAGGCCAGGGCGCTGGGAGCTTTGCTTGACACGGAAATCGCCAGAGACAGGCGCCGAAGAGGAAGGCCTGCAGGCCCGGAGCTCCCTCCGGGGGCGCTGAAAGCGGCACTGGCCGAGATGGCGGTGACTGGCCCAGTGATCGCAGAACAGGAGAGGGCTGCGCGATCGGTGCGAGGGCTGGTGAGCGGAGGCGCCTCAGAAGAACAGATCTCCGACGCCCTGCGCTCAGGCCAGGTAGGACTTGAGGGACCCGACCCGGCAAGGCTGCTGAACGAGCCGGTGAGTCCCGCGAATCTATGGCCCCAGGAGCCAGGGTTGGCGCTGGACGACAGCAGGGAGTTGCAAGGGATGGATCTCTCTCTGATCAACGAGATCAAACACAGAAGCAGCGACGGGAGGGGTAGCACTGGGCCAGTGGCGATCGAGTATCTGACGCCAAGGCTGGAGACGAAGACCCGGTACATCGATCCGGGCGCAACCTCCTACCTGGATGCGGGGTCCTTCGACTACGGAGTTGACGACCAGAACGTTGCCTCAGTAGCAAGTGTTGCAAGGGCAGCGAGGAAGGATGTCTCGACCCCTTTGGTGGGTACGCAAGGGCTGAAGCTGGCGCAGCGGGCAGGACGCTTTACTCCCTCGAGGGAGTATTACGCGCTGGAGAGGAGCGGCTTTGAGATCGAGAACGAGCAACCAATCCTCTTGGGCGAGCTACAGACTCCAGGAGGGAGAGTCGAGCCGGTCTACATGCCAAGGGGTGGGCCGAAGACGCTGGCTGTCACGCGGCCGGACTACGCCGACCCCGAGAGGAGAGGGGTGGAGACGATGGAGCTAGGGTTCCGGGTTGGAACTCCCTACCCCTCGAGGCCGGGCATGGCTGAACAGAAGCTTGCGGAGATCCTCAACGAGCAAGGGATTCGCGAGGTTCGCGGCATTGCGCCGATGAAGGACAAAGAAGGGGGAGGTGGCCTGACGCTGCATCGACTGAAGGCGATGATCAACAATCCCGCAGTCACCTTGACCGACACGCGCACGGGCGCACCGATCGGGGTTTCGGCGATCAAGAAAGAGGTGCTCGCCAGGATGGGGGAAGAGGAGCTCGCCAGGATCAGGAAAGAGGCGCTCGCCAGGATCAGGGAAAGGGGAACACCCATGAAGGCGGAGTGGCCCACGTCGACCGGCACTGGATCGATGCACGTTATTCCGGATCCGTTCCAGGACCTGATGAACGGAGGAGGCCCGCCTAGCTACGTGATTGGAGAGCCGGAACCCAGCCGTATCGGAGGGTCAACAGCAACCTTGCAGAACGTCAGGCTCCGCAAGTTCTTTGAGAACAAGCGCAAGAGAGGAGGCGATCAAGGCGGAAGCGCTCGGGGACTCCTTGGTGCTCTCGCCGCCGGCTCCAGGTCAAACTTCCAGGACAGCGTCCCTCAGGGCGCCATCGACAGGATTCTCCGCCGCCGCGGCTGATCACCAAGACCAGGGGGAAAGTGCGGCATCAAACACGCCGCGCAAGAGCGCTTGCCTCGCTTCCCAGGGGCGGTCGGTCAGGACTTCGCTAAGAAAGAGCTCTTGGCCCTCGAGGGGGCGGCCGGTGGCGTTGTTGGTCAGTCCGGTGCCGACCTCGAAGAGTGGGGCCAGAGCCTCGGAAACGTGGGCCGGGACTTCGCCCTTCTGGTCGATCTCGAGGGGGTAGGCCACGCGGTTGGCGTCGCCCTGCAGTTGGCCGACGACAAAGCGATCGATGACGCCAAGGCGGGAGAACAGGACCTCCCGGCGAAGCTGGAGGTTGGAGGTTTCGGCACCGTAGCGCATGCGTTCGCGTAGCGCGTTCATGTTGACGTCAGAGAGAAGGTCTCCCAAGTCCAGGGCTGCATAGCCCGCGGACCAGGCACGGAGGGAGGCGACGACGTAATCCTGCAGTGCCGCATGGCGGACCGCCAGGCGCTTGTTGGCTTCGACTAGGTCCCCCTTAGTCAGCAGGGTCAGAGGCATTGAGACGTAGGCTTGCCTGGTCATGGCGACCCGGCGCAGGGCGCCACACACGGCGACCCATGGCGCGTGCAGAAGCTTGTGGGTTCCGCTGTTGACAGCGACCATGAACGCAGCGGTTTCCGCTTCTCCGGGGGCAAAGAGCTTCCGGCACTCGTCGACAACCCGACCGCCGGCCTTGCCGCGAGATCGCCCCCATTGAAGGAAGACGTCTTCGAGGTCGGCCTCCGCGTTGAGGATCACCTGCTCGCGCTTGACCCCGACAAGCTCCTCGATGTCGTCGGGAGAGTAGACGTTATTGCGGATCAGCAAAGACAGGCCCGGCCTGACGGTCCGGCTCTGCAGGAAGTTGGCGCCCGTCGGGAGAACTGGGCGGGGGCCATCGTTGATGGCGTCCAGGCAGGCGCGGCGTATCTGCCAGGGGGTGAGCTTCAGCTTGGAAGCAATGGCGTCCCAAGTGGAGAGGTCCTCGCCGGAGGGGAGGGCATCCGAGTCCCAAGAGGAGCCCCTGTCTATGGCGGTGGCGATGACGGCCAGCTGAGCCAGGTTGTAGGCGGCTTCAAAAGAGGCGACGAAGCCAGGCGGGCGCCCGGGACGGGGAGCGGTCTTAGCGCTGGTACGTCGGGCCGTCAGGAGGGGGAGAAACTCCGTGGAGACCCCGGGCACCTGAATAGAGGCGCGAGCCTCCTCGAAGACCCGATCGATCAAGGAAGAGGCGGAGAGAGGGGCGGAGTCGGCCAAGGCAGGAGGGGCGGAAGATCTCACGGAGAGTACGACTCAGAGCGGGAAGGTGTCAACCCTTGGACCCTCAAAGGGGCCCAGGCCCTTAGAGCACCAAGGGCCCTTAGAGAGTTAGGGCTTCTAAGGGGTATTCCTCGTGCAAGACCGAGACAAAACGGCCTCCAAAGAGGCCGAAAAAGGACTCAAGGGTGTTTTGGGCAAGCCCTTAAAGCAATTCATTTGAGGGTCGAAACAAGAAGTTGCACCCCTTAGGGAGCCCAGGAGAACACCCTTACGGCCTCGAGACAGCCTGGGACTACAGGAAAGAGACGCCTTTTGTGGAGACAGGGTAATTGGCTTGGTCTCCACAACTTTTCGGGGTGAAAACCCTTATCTTTTTCTACCCCCTTACAAGCACAGGAAAACCAGTACGCACTGATACAGAACAAGCCTCCGGCTGCATCAATTGCAGGAAAAGCCTCCCCAGCAAGTAACCGAGTAAGATGGAATCACTACTCGCTTAGATCCCAACCGTGTGCGTTGGAGCGAGAACGAAATTAAGGGGGACCAGTCCAATAAGGGGAAGGAGCTCTGAAATGTTAGGAGTGGGCTGATAAATAATTACCTAACCAGCGAAACCCCCACATCGGCTGCCCTGACAGGAGAGAGTCCAAAAGCTTAGGGGGTTTTGAGCACCTCGGATGAGGGGTTCAGGCCCGAAAAGAGGGCAAATAAATTGGCCCCTAGCTGCGGTATCGACAACTAAGGGGGTACGGGAAATGAGCGATCGGACCGAAATCGGGAGGTCGCGACCCTTTTCCGCGAATAAACCCCCCTTAGAAGCCTTAACGCCCTAAGGGCCCTTAGATCCTAAAGCCGTTAAGGATGAGCCAGGGACAGGCAAGAAGGGAAACAGCCAGCTTTTCCAACCCGGCTGCTACCGCTAGACTGCGGCCAGCTCGCTGGTGTGTTTTGGCGTACAAGTACGCGGGTAGTCCTGGGGCCGCCGCGAACATGGCGGAGGCCTTGGCGCGAGCGAATGAAGCCAAGGAAGCTCAGAAAGAATCCCTGCCTGCACCAACCCTTGGCGGGTCGACCAAGACGCCAGTATCTGGAGAACAGGAAGAGGTAGGGGACATGGGGCCCTTTGTCGCTGACTCAAGGAAGTTCCCCGGCGCGATTGAGGCCAGGTCACTGGCTGCGTTTGCCTTCGGAAGGGACTACCTGGAAGGTATGGCCTGATGGTTGCCGGGCTCGGGATCAAGTTTGCTGGTGACGCCCTGAAGAGGGCGCTCGGTCCCATGCTGAAGAAGGCTGGACCCAGGGCGAAGAACGCCCTGGCTCAGTCCGTACCGTTCATGGCGGAGGCTGACCGTCTGAACCCAACGTGGGGTTCCGTGGGCAAGGCCATCGGGCTGGGGGCTATCCCCGAGCTCGCGTTCTCCGCGATGGGCGCAGCCTCACTTCCTGAGGGGACACCGCTGGGCGAGCGCGTCGGATCAGCGCTCTGGAATGGCGCCATCGACTCGGCGCTGGGTACCTTCGGCGACGTGGGCATTGGCTACGGAGCCAGGAAGGCGGGGCTGGGCCAGCAAGCGGCGCAGTTGACGCAGATGGCTGCCATGCCGCTGGTGTACACGATAGGTCGAGGGATCCCCAGGCCTTTCGACAACAACGCTTGGGGAAGAGCGGAGGAGGAGCAACAGGCGCAGCAGGTCCAGTTGCGAGAGATGGAAGACAACCAGCTGATTGACGCAGTCCGCAACGGAACGATCGAAGAGCTCCTGGGTCGCCAGAGGCAGGGCGAAGGAATGGCGGCCTTCGGGTGGCAGCAATGAAGGTCGGCCCTTTCAATCTCCAGCGCCGGCGAGACTTCAACGAGCTCGCAGGAGTGAAGAAGCTCTGGGAGATCTTCCAGTCAGAGGCGCTGCCGGGACGCAGCGGCCCGCGGTACACGATGAACAACTACGACAAGGTCTACGGAGGCCATGTCTCTGGGTCGGTGGTTGACCGGGCTCTCAAGTCCGCAGACATGTTCCAGATCGCAGGAGAAGGACTGCGCGGCCTTTTCCAGCCGACCAGGCAAAAGAAGATCAACCGAGATCGCAACGCAGATCTGGACGTCAACGCAGAGCTCGACGACAAGGTCACAGTCCCAGGGAGATACTCAAAGGCGATTGGTGAGCTGGAACCAGTCGGCGCGGTTGGCGACCTCCAAAGGCGCGCGGCCCAGATAGCTGGCGTAACGACGCGAGACCTGATGCAACAGGGCCCCCAGTCCCTGTTCTGGCTGCTCAACGCTACCGAGGCGATAGCCAGCCTGGGATCGCAAGCGGCTCAACGAGGAGCGCTGAGCGCCAGAGAAGGCATCAAGCTTCCGTTCACCAATCGACGAGTCCTACAACAAGAGGCTGTTACCCCGGCCGTCCTGCCCAAGGACACCTACAAGCTGCAGGGGGCTGGGGTCTACAGCTCAATTCCACTGATCGGACTGACCGGCCTGGTGAGCGGCACCCTGCTGCGAGCTCCGGGGTACAAGGCTGTGCTGCCAGAGGACAACGACAGCGACGGAGACGAGTACGACACCAGCAAATCGCAGAACCTGCCTGGCGAGATAGCGATGAGAATACTGGGCCGGAAGGGCAATCTCCGCGCTTATAGCGACCTGGCGGTCGAGCGGCCGGATGTCACCAAAGAGGAGTTCCTGAAGTATTCCGCCTACCTCCAAGGCAAGTCCCTGATCAAGGCAACAGGGGAGGGGATCCATGGGCCCGAGGTGAACCTCTTCGGCAAGTCGATCCCGCTGTTGACGGGGATCATCCCCATTGCCGCCGGATTGATTGGAGCTAGGCAGGGCATGCGCGCGGCCGGCAACCGGCTGGCCGGGCGGGGGTGGAGGGGTCTTGAGCAGCCAGGGACGCTGCCGACGAAGAGGACGATCGCAGGCGTTGAACAGGCAGTGCCTGATCGCTTCGTAGAAGCTGAAGCCGCTTACCGCCGGGCCAATAAAGCCCAAGAAAACGGGACCGTAACCGATGACGGCGAACTGCTGGCTCCCGACTCGCGCAAGGCCGCTCACAGACTGCAAGTAGAGATCGAGAAGGACAAACTCAAAGGGGTCCTAGCGGGCAGCACCCTGCTGGGCGGGGCCGCCGCCGTCGCGACCCAAGGGCTCGAGACCGTCAGGCAGGCGAACAACTGGAGCGAGAACCGAGACGAAGTGGCGGCTGACCTGGAGCAAGCCCTGAAAGAACACGAACAGGAGCGAGCCCGGATCAAGCTCGATGGACTGGCAGGACTAGTCCCCTAGACTGTGATCATGGGATACCAACCATTCGACCCCTCCGAAGGCGCCTTCTCGCAGGGAGCGCGGCAGAGGAAGAAGAGTGCCTACGCAACCATGGGGGCGGGCCTCTCCGCCGCGGCCTCAGCCAAGATGGGCGAGTACGCCGCACCTGCTGTCACGGAGAGTCAGGGGCCAAGCACGGCAAGCCGGATCCAGATGGCCGGAGAGGGGCTGGCGGGCGCGATCGGAGGAATCAGCCGACTGTTCCCTCGTTCAACCCCGGCCGCCGGCGGAGGCTCCTCGTATAACCCTGGGAGCGCTTTCAGCTATAGCGGACCGGATTACAGTTCGGCCTTCAAGAATCAGAGCCCTGTCTTGAATTTTGCAAACGCCTGGAAAACCTGATGGCTCGCTATTCATCGTCAAGCGCCAGCCCGTCTAGCGGCCCATTCGGGGACCCGTTCAGCAGGGCGGGCCCGCAGATTGGCAGGAGCGTCTTCTCTGACCAGAAACTCGAAGAAGACGAGGCGGAGGCCAGCCTCTTCCGGCAGGGGTTGTCGTACCAGGGCCAGGTCGCTGGAGCTAGAGCAGCTGCAAAGGCAAGAGAGCGAGTCCAAAAAGCAGCCAGCCGCAGCAGCAGCAGCGGCGGTGGCGGGTTCCTAGGGGCGGCCACCGCTGGTCTTGGAGCCGTCGCGTCGGTAGGCGGAGCGATCGCCGCTATCTAGCCAGCCTTGCGCATGTAGGAAGGGGCTGCCGGCTTGGTCCAGTGAACCCTCTCGGCTGCGTTCGCAACGGGCACCTCGAAGAGGGGGCAGTCAACAACGGCAGGGGCTCCGGGCCTGGAGTCGATGCACTTCGTACAAGCGTGTACATAGTCGACATTGTTCAATCGATCCGGCTTCTCGCGCCACTGGCGCTCCTCGGCGACGTACTCGTAGCGATTGCGATCGATGGGGACACTGAGCTCCAGGGAAGCCTGAAAGACTTCTTGGTGGGAGAACTTGCGCAGCGGGTTGAAGATCATGATCCCGCCTGAGCCAGGCACGGCGGTGGCCCGCACTCCGCCATCGCCGCCAAGCAGAGGGTCGGAGTCGCACTCCTTCGAGCCCATGAAGAAGGTGGCTGGCCCGGGTCGGATCACCATTGGCCCTTGCAGCGGACGCTGCTCAAGCTTCAGCCCGCACACCCATGGAACGGCTGAATCGTCCGCTGGAGGCACGATTCCCGTTGGGCATGTGAACAGGACGTCGTTGATCCTGTAGGCGTTCTGAAGTTCGATCTCGCCGCCCTCCTGCTGGTAGGCCGTGAACTCTGGGTGCGGAGTCACAACCTGCAGGCTCCACTCGCGGATGACCCGATCAGCGAACTCGTACTTGCTCGGCTGCCAGGGCTCACGAAAGAAGACCACCAATGGGTCGATCCCCGCCTTTCTGAGCAAATGCAGCAGCAGCATGGAGTCCTTGCCGCTGCTCCAAAGACAGGCGGAGCGCTTGGGCTCCGCAAAGGAGTCGATCAGTTCCAGGGCCTCGGAGATCTTGGCCGAAAGAGCATCGGAGATAGCCACGAAAAAGGGAGAAGGGTGTGTAACCGTAGGACGAGAGCCTCCCCTATCAAGCCAGCTAGACTCGGCAGAGAGCTGTCTTGTCTTGCGTCGATGTTGACATCCTCCCCGCCCTAAAGGGCGGAGACTCCGGGGGAGGCCCCGGCGGTTGACGCTTCAACGAACGGAACGCCAGTGCCCATCGACACCACCCGATTTACCCATTCTCCACGTCCGTTTTTCGTCTCGGCGAGCCCCGCCGCGACAACATTCTTGGCAGCATTGATGTCCCTGTCGTGGACCTCGCCGCACCCTTCGCACGCAATTTCACGCACACCCAAACCAAGCTTGCCCCACCGATGCCCGCACCCGCTGCACACCTGACTCGTCGGCTCCCATCGATTGACGATGCGTATCTCGCGCCCGTACCGTTCGCATTTGCTCTCCACCATCGTGCGGAACATTCGCCAGCCCTGTCGACTAACCGCGCGCGCAAGACAGTGGTTTTTTGTCATGTTCGCGACGGCCAGATCTTCAAGAGCGATCAGCGAGTGCTGTCGCACGAGTCGAGTGGAGAACTTTTCCAAGAAGTCCCGGCGAGTGTCCGCCAGGGTAGCATTCAGCTTGGCGACGCGAAGCTTCGCTCGCCCTCTCCGCGCCGAGCCCTTCTGGCATCGACTCAGAGCGCGCTGAGCCTTGTCGATACGCCGCTCCAGGCGCTTCAGTTCGGGCGCATGCACAAGCTCTCCGGTGCTCAGAGCGGCGAACGTCTTGATGCCGAGGTCAATGCCGACGGGCGATCCGCCTTCCATGGCCACGTCCACCTTCTCGACCGTAAACGACACGTGGTATCGCCCGGCGGTGTCGAGCGTCACCGTCGCTGTCTTCGGTGCGGACGGCAGCGACCGGCTCCAGCGAACCTCCACGTCGCCAATCTTAGCGAGGCAAAGCTTGCCCCGCTGAAGCTTGAACCCGCGGCGGGTGAACTCGGCGGACTGCTTCCCGTCCTTCCGCTTCCATGCAGGAAAGCCGGTCTTCGGCCCCTTGCCCTTCAGGCCATTGAAGAAGTGGCGAAAGGCTATGTCGAGGTTTCGGATCGACTGCTGCACGGGGACGCAGGACACGTCGTTGAGCCACGCGCGGGCGGGCGACTTCTTCGACTCCGTGAGGAGTCGGCTCGTCGCGGCGAAACCGGGGTACTTCGCACCGCCCACCTGAGCCCGGGCGAGAGCGTCGTTCCACACCACTCGCGCGCAGCCGAACGTCTGAGCGAGCGCATGGCGCTGCTCCGGCGTGGGGTAGAGGCGGTACGAGTAGCGGAGACGATTTGTCATTGGTCTGCACGAGAGTATGGTGCCCGCGTGGCGAAAACGCAAGGGCTAGACAAGGGGCGGCACAGCGTTACGAAGCTTTTGGCCCACTTGGTCTGCGTAACGAAGTACCGGCGGAAGGTCCTGGACGCGAAAGGGCTCGCAACGATCGAGGCGGCGATGCGCCGTGTCGCGACGGAGATGGCGTTCACGGTCGTTGAGTTGAATGGCGAGGCCGACCACGTTCACATCGTCATTCGCTACCCACCGAAGCTCTCGATCTCCAAGATCGTCAACTCACTCAAAGGCGTCTCGTCGCGGAGGTACAGGGAGGCTGGGCATCGCATGCCGTCGAAGCGTTCCCTCTGGAGCCCGAGCTATTTCGCGTCGTCGGTCGGAGGCGCGCCGATCGAGGTGCTGCGCCAGTACGTGCAGAACCAAGAAGCCGGCCTGAAGGCCGGGGTTTCAGACCCAGGAGAAACCCTATCAAGCCAGCTAGACTCGGCAGAGAGCTGTCTTGTCTTGCGTCGACCATGAATAGAGCGCGTCCAGGCAGCCCCAGGCAAGGAAACCTGTTTCTTCCAAGCGGAGCGGATGTCTTCTCGGTCCCCCGCAGTGTGCCAGGCGAGCCTTCCGTTCCTAGGCCGGGTGGCGGAAAGAAACCAAGGATGGCAGGGCTGGGACTGCTTGAGAAAGTGGGCTACGGTAAGGCCGCAGGGCTGGGAGCTGGCGGCCTCTTGACAGCAATGGTGGCAGCCGGGCAGCTAAACCAAGTGGACCCGATGACGGGAGAGCCGGCATCGACCGCGCAGAATGTTACTGGCGGGCTCGGATCCATCGCTGGCGGTGTTGTTGGTGGACTCCTGGGGGGGCTCGGAGGCCCACTGGCGCCCGTCACCATCCCCCTGGCTGCCTGGGCGGGCAGCGAGATGGGCGGCGCGGCAGGCCGCGGCACGGCCGGACTTGTGGAAGGCCTGATGACTCCTTCGGAGTTGGACCAGCAGATCGCCGATAGCCGCAAGGTGAACGACATCATGCGCCAAGAGCGGATGCTGGGGATCCCAGTCGACGAAGCCGAAGGCATGATGAACGTGCGATTGCAGTCGCAAGCAGCAAGGGAGGCTGACGCAATCCGAGGTCTCGACGCCCAGCGCAATGCTCTCCTGTCGGCCGCCCTGTCGGGATCGGTTGGTTACGGAAGCAGGCCTGACCTTGGCGCCGTCCTGCAAGGAGTGGCGCCGATAATGGGAGGCTTCGGCTGATGACTTTCCCCGTTCTCGGCAGGACCCAGGCCATCGTCCAGCCAAGTGGGTTTGGCGAGGTGATGGGCGGCTTCACGGGCTCCGCGGAGATCCTGAAGAGCGCACCCTTCCAGACAGCCCTGGCCAACAGAAGGGCCCTGGAAGCGGGCATCTTCCAAACAGGCCTCCAGGAGGTGGGAGCCTCGGAGCGCAACGAGCGGACCACGGAAGCCACTCTGAAAATTGCGGAAGACAACAGAGCGGACAAGAAGCGCGCAGTGAGGCTGGCTGGCATTTCACAGCTCCTGGCGGGAGGAGGACTGTTCGGCGGCGGTGGCGGCGGAGGCAGCCGCTTTGCTGGACAGAACTTCGGGGTAGGGAATGTGCCAAGCGCCACGGCAGAGGCCACGCGGACGCTCACCGAGACGAACGACCTGGCGGCTCAGTTGAGAAGGCAGCGAGAAGAGCAGCTGCGGTGGCAACAAGGCAGCATCGGTGGAGCGCAAGAGATTATCAAGGGAATGCCCGCAACTCCATCCTGACGAGCAGTCGGAAGGGGTAAAGGGGCATACTGTGTGCGATTGTTGCAAGCAAGCAATGAGCACCCCTGCGATCGAGCACACGAAAAAGCTCGGGAGCTTGGTAGCCCCGTCTCTTTAGAGCGGGGTGGAAAAGCGACTCGGCGGCTTTAGCCGCCGTCAAGAATGGTGAGGGTCATTGATGTAGGCCATTGCCTCATTTCGCATTGTTGACAAGCTTGCACCTGTCTACAGGTACAGTATACTTGAGATATGGCTAAGCCCTTTGCAGCACAAGTAAATCGACTTCCCGACGACCCTCCATTGAGGGCTGCGCTGGAGTATCTTTGCACGGCCTCAAATAATCTCTACAACTCCACGGTCTACCTGGCTAGGCAGCTTTATTTTAAGGAGAACAAATTCTCGAATGGACGCTGGTTGTCCAGTCAGATGAAGCGCAACGCCCACATGAAGGCGCTCTATACCAGCGCTGCACAGCAGACCTGTATCAGCGTGGGTGAGGCCTTTAAGGGCTTCAAGGAGTTGCTGAAGCTATGGCGTAGCGGTGGACTGGCTGATAGGCCAAAGCCCCCTAACTACCGCCGCTCTGGTGGCATGTTCCAGATCAGCTACCCTAAGCGCTGGCTGAGACTGGTAGACGGTCAAGTTAGGGTGCCCATGGGTACGGCTTGCAAGGTCTGGTTTGACCTGCCCGAGATTTTCCTACCCTTCCCGAGCAATCTGGACTGGGCCACAGTTCGGGAATTGCAGATCGTTCCGAGGGCTGGCTACTTTGATGCCGTCTGGATCTGCACTGCGCCGCCCATTGCCCCGACTGCGCTAGACCCTGAAAAGTCTCTGGCCATTGACCACGGCATCGACAACTGGCTGACCTGTGTGGATAGCGAGGGCCACAGCTTCATCGTGGATGGCAAGCACCTCAAGGCGCTCAACCAGTTCTACAACAAGCGGGTGGCGACCATCAAAGAGGGCAAGGAACAAGCCTTTTGGTGCAAGCTGCTAGACAAACTCACGGGCAAACGCAATCGCCAGATGCGCCATGCCGTCAACAAAGCAGCCCGAGTAGTCGTCAACCACTGCCTGAGCCACAGCATTGGCACGGTGGTCTTTGGCTGGAATCAGGGCCAAAAAAATGGGGTCAACATGGGGCGCAAAACCAATCAAAAGTTTGTGCAAATCCCCACAGGCAGACTGAAAGCCCGCATTGCCCAACTCTGCGAAGCGCACGGCATTATTTTCATTGAGCAGGAGGAAAGTTATACGTCAAAAGCGTCAGCGTTAGATCTTGATGCCATCCCCGTCTACGGTGAAAAACCCGAGGGTTGGAAGGCTTCAGGGCGGCGGATTCGGCGCGGCACTTATCGCTCTGCTGCTGGCGTTGAGGTCAACGCTGACGCAAATGGAGCGTGGAATATTGGCCGTAAAGCAAATGTAATCGGGATGCAAGGCACCCCGACAAGAGGCGTTTTGACTTCGCCTAAGCGTCTGAGAATTTGGGATCTGCCTGTTGTGTCGATCCTAGCTCAGAAGTGCTGTAATCCCTCCGGGGAATCCCCGTCGCTTCAGCGCGGGGAGTAGTCAAGCTGGAAGACCAGTTCTTCCTTGCTCAAGCCAAGGCGAAGATCACAAGGCTTGAGCCTTCTCAGTTCCAGGAGCTGCAAAAGCTGTCCATCAGCCTGCTTGAGAGCTTCGTCACCCAACGAGCCGCCACAAGGTGGGTCATGGTCAGCGGAATGGACGGAGCAGCCAGCGCTCGCTGGAGCAGGACTGCAGCGGAAGAGAATGCGGCAAAGTCCAGCTAGACTCAGACCAGCGCTGCGTTAAGAGCAAAAATGGGTTTCATCCGCTTCGTCCGAGGAGCAGCCCAGGGGGTCGACAACTTCACGAATGCCTTGGAGGCGCCAGGCAAGACTCGGACCGCCTTGCAACGAACGGAGCAGGCAGCGGCCCAGCGCCGGCAAAAGCAAGCAGACGCAGACGCCGCGCTACAGCAGCAGGTTGCGACCGGCCGCGTCAACAACCAGATGGGCTTCGAGGCCCTCCCGGTGAACATGGCAACGGCGGAAGCCGCGAATCAGATCGTCAACGCAAACGCAGACCGACAAGCCGAGAGGAGCAACGAATCCCTGGTAGTCCAAGGTGACGTAGCGCAAGGAGTGGTTGGCGCAGCATCCGACGGAACGGTCAAAGTCACAGGAGCGAAGGCCGCTGGCGACGTGACCCGGCAGCAGGGCTGGGCGGACAATATCTACCCGAGGCAAAAGGAGATCCTGGAGCTGACGCAAAATCACGACAGCGAGGTGATCGGTAGGTTTCTAGGGGACGAAGCAGCACTGCCTCAGGTGCTTGCGGCCAACGCTGCTCGGGACGACAAGCTCTTGGAGCACGAGATGGCCATGCGTGGCGACAAGTGGCTCCAGACCGCGAGCCAACTGGCCGGGGCGGCAGGCCTGATTCTCCTTTGATCCCATCCTTCTTACAGTGATCTGACGGAGAGAGTTCCAGGCCATGGCCGAAACGAGCAGCAATAGCGCCCTACAGGAGTGGGTCGGTCGCAACCAGGGGAACGACACCGTCGCCGCCTCGGCGAACGACCTGTTCTACAGCGGCCTGGCCGCCAACATGAACACCGACGCCGCGGTGGATTACGCGCGGCGAATGACCCCAGAAGCGCTGGCTTATCAGCGCGCGTCGCAGAGCATCGCAGAGGAAAGCGCCATCCGCCAGCTGGGCGTGGAAAGTGATCAGGTCAGAGACCTGGTGCGTCAACAGGGTGACCTCTCCTATCGCGAGCAACAGCTGCGCTCTGGTGACTCCCGCTACGAATCGGACGCCGCAGTGAGGACTCAAGAAGCGCGATCTGCAGGCGATCGTTACATCGCCGACCGCAGCGTGGAGTCCACGCGGGTGCAGGGCGAGGCCAGCCGCTTCGAGAGTCAAGCGCAGCTGGACGCCTCGAGATACGGTGCGGACAGAAGCCTGCAGGGGACCCAGGAGCAAGCCGGAGCCCAGCGCTACGGGGCGGACCGACAACTGGAATCCACGCGGGTTCAAGGGGAGACTGACCGCTTCCGCAGTCAAGCGGATCTGGACGCCGCGAGATACGGTGCGGATCGGAACCTCAACGTCGCTCAAGAGCAGTCGAACGCCCAGCGCTACGGGGCGGACCGGCAGCTTGAATCTACGCGGGTTCAAGGGGAGACCGACCGCTTCCGCAGTCAGACGGAGCTGGACGCCGCGAGGTACGGTGCGGACCGGAACCTCAACATTGCCCAGGAGCAGTCCGGAGCCCAGCGCTACGGCGCTGACCAGCAGCTTCAGGGGACACGGGTCCAGAGCGAAGCTGACCGCTTCCGCAGCCAGACCGAGCTGGATGCAGCCAGGTACGGCGCGGACCGGAACCTCAACATCGCCCAAGAGCAGGCGGGAGCCCAGCGTTACGGCGCCGACAGAGAGGCCCAGACAGGCATGTACGGCGCAGACCGGAACCTCAACATCGCTCAGGAGCAGTCCGGCGCTCAGCGTTACGGAGCCGATCAAGAGAGAATCGCCTCGACCTACGGAGCAGACCGGCAGCTCAATATCGCCCAAGAGCAGGCGGGCGCTCAGCGTTACGGCGCCGATCAAGAGAGGATCTCCTCGACCTACGGAGCAGACCGGCAGCTCAATATCGCCCAAGAGCAAGCGGGCGCTCAGCGTTACGGCGCTGACCGGGGGGTGGACGTTGCCAAAGAAGAGGGGCTGACCAACCGGTACGGCGCAGACCGAAGCCTTGAAGGGGTCCAGGCGCAGGCCGGCGCTCAGCGCTACGGTGCCGATCAGCAGCTCGCCGGCGTGCGCGACACCAACACCACCTCGACTCTCAACATTGGCGCCAGCGGCAAGCAGGACCGGAAGACTCTGAGCAAGCAGACCGATCAGACACTCCGGCTCCGCGCCGACGCCCGAGGGGCCATTGTGGCCGGCTCCAAGCGTTTTTACGGGTGATCACGCCGTAAGCTCGAGCTCGCTTCAACCTCCACCTTTTCAATTGCCGAGATGCCAGAACCTTCGCTGATCACTCGCACGGGCCGCGTACAGAGCTGGATGGACGCGCCGCACGGTCGCCTCCCGATGTCCTGCACCGTGTACGTCGTCAAGGACAGCATGGAAGGCCCGGAGGGCATCGAGGCTAGCTGGCGCTTCGCTTCTCACGCATTGCGCTACGGAGCAGGTTGCGCCATTCACCTGTCGGAGCTGCGAGCCGTCGGCGAAACGAACGCGCGCGGACTGGTGGCTTCGGGGCCTCTCTCGTTTGCCAAGATCTACTCAGTCCTCAACGAAATCCTCAGGCGTGGCGGGCAGTACAAGAACGGAGCCATCACCCTTCACCTGGATTGGGACCACCCAGACCTTGGCGATCGCGTGGTAGGTGGCCACCTTTTCAAGGGGTTCCTCAATACATCGAGAGCCGAGCTTCCCTGGGTCAAGCGTTGCGTGGACGTCCCCGATGACACAGGCGGATGGATTGCAGACCTGGAAGAAAGAGGCTTGCTGGCAGACCTGATTAAGGCCATTGCCCGTGGCGACGTCTGGCTCAATAAAATCAAGTTCGACTCCAATGGCAATAGGGTCTACGGAAATGTTTGCCTCGAGGTTTACCTTCTGTCGCGAGACACATGCCTACTTGAGCACGTCAACACGGGCGCTTGCGCTGTAGCGGACCTGGCGGAAGCATTTCCAATGGGAATGAAGGAACTGGTCGAACTTCACAGCCGCACCGGGGCAGGGGACACCGGGGAGTATCTTTCGCCTGAAGAAGGGAAGCAGGTGGGGCTCGGCCTTCTTGGCTTTGCAAACTTTCTGGCCCAAGAAGGAGTCGGCTACTGGGAGATGGCGAACGCCCTCGAGGGCAAGCCTGCAGACGCCAAGCCCAAGGCAATCGTGAAACACCTCAGGCGTGGCATCAGGGCTGCCGAAGAGATCGCCCGGCAGGCCGGCATGGAACGAGCCTTCTGTATTGCCCCCACTGCCACATGCTCCTACAAGAGCCGCGACCTCAGGGGTTTTGCGTGCACGCCGGAGATCGCGCCTCCGGTCGCCAGGGCAGTGGATCGCGACAGCGGCACGTTCGGAGTGGAGACAGTCCAATACCCGTACGACATCGAGATCGCCAAGGAGGTGGGCTACGAAACGTTCCGCCGAGTGGCCGACGGGATTGTGCGCCTGTTCGAGGAGACAGGCTTGTTCCATGGCTACTCCCTTAATTCATGGTCAGACGAAGTAACTTACGACCGTAAGTTCTTGGAAGACTGGGCCAAATCACCACAGACTTCGTTGTACTATTCACTGCAGGTAGCGCCTGATACTCAGGCCAAGGACAGGGTCTCGGCAGGGGCAGGGGGCGAGATGTCAGTCGGTGTCGAGTTTTTCGGCTTCGAGGAAGAGGAGGTCGGAAAATCTTGTAGCATCGAGGACCCGGCCTTCTGCGCTGCCTGCGCTGAGTAGGGGTACATCTTTTGCGCAGAATTGCGGTAATTTGCTATGCCTTTGACGAAGGAGTCGCCGTACTTTGATGCAATCGCGCGGAAGCGCCCGTGGGAGCCTCAAGCCGTCAGCAAGGGCAAGCTCGTCGCAGGCGGCGAGGCCGGCTTGCGCCGGGCCCTCGCTCTGCGCGTCCTTGAGCTGCCGGTGGCCGACTTCCTTCGAGAGGGCCTGAAGCGCGACTTGCCTGACGTGCCGGGCGTCACGGAAGCCCTGGAATCGAACATCAAAGACGAGGTGCGCCACGACAGGGCATTAAACCTGGTCATCGACGCCCATGGCGTAGACGAGAAGGCGGAGCGCCAGGCGGCCGCGATCCTGAAAGAGTGGCAGGCCCTGCCTGACCACCCCATCTTGATCACCGCGGTGCTGGAGTCGGCGGTGTTCTTCGTGATTCTGCCGCTGTACAGGGCCCTGGGCGACGTGGGTATCCGCACCACGGCCGCCGACATCAGCCGTGACGAGCAGGCCCACGCCTATATCCACCGCCTGGTGGCCAAGCAGCTGGGCGAGGTGCCGTCAACCCGGCTAAGACAGCTGCGCCGGGCCACGGTGGACTGGTTTGCCGCGCCCCTCGAGCAGGAGGCCGATCCGGGGAACCAGTTCCTGAGCCGCGACTTCTGGCTGCGGCAGTCCGACTCCCTTTACAGCCGGGGAGTAGCCCCGGAGTTATCCCACACCCGCGCGGCGCGCGTCCCGGCATTCTTTGAGGCCGCAAACACAGACCTGCCGGCCTACGCCTGAGGCTCGACCGCTAGAGTTACTGGCGACTGCCCTACAGCGCTTGGACCCAAAGGCCTATCCCGAGGTGGCGAACTTCCTGCGCTTGCTGTCTGACTCGGAGCGCGACCGCTTTCTGGCGTTCGCCGAGAATGAGGCGTCGCCCTACTCCCTCTGGCTTTTCGCTTGCGCGGCGGGCTGGGAGGAAGGCTTCGCGCCGCTGGCCGACTGGCACGAGGCCATCTTCCCACGCCTCGACGTCAATGGAAAACTGAGAAGCGAGGCCGGGAAGCTGGAAAAGGACCTGCTGGGCCTACGTGAAACCGACGGCGGCGCCTTCAGGAACTTCGGAGACAAGGAGAGGTCCGTCGCCGCCTTGAGCAAGGAACTTCGCATCACCTTGGCCACTGTGGCTTCAGCACAGGCGGGCACCGATCGGCGCGGCTTGATGGCCGCGGGAGCCGATCTCATGCTGCAGGCGCTTAGCGGGGTGTTCGCCGGCAACGAGGAAGCTGTCTCGGCTGCCAATGAAGCCTTTCTGCAGGTGATCGAGTCCATCAACGAGAACGACTGATGCCCAAGGTATTCATCAGCAAGACCAGGGCCAAGATCCTGGCTTATCGCTCCGAGCGCAATGTCGAGATCGTCCGAGCAGAGCCAGCTCTGGCGCCAGAACCGCAAGCGGCCAGAGACTGCTTCCCGACTTTCTGTACCTACATGGGAAAGCCGCCGGCTTCTCACATGAGGGAGTGGCACGATGCTTTTACCACCGGTGAGTCGAACGACGATCTCCTGGAAATCGCAGGCCCACCCACCGCGGTGCTCTCCCCGCGAGGGCCACTGCCGTTGAGCACTGGCGTACTGGTACCGGGAGGAGCTGTCCGCCTGGGGGATCTCGAGGTGGGTGACGAGGTCTTCGACGACACCGGCTGCCCTACCAGGGTCACAGCCGTCGTCCGCTTCGATAGCAGACCCACCTACCGGGTCTTGCACGACGACGGATCGGAGCTGATCGCCGACGCGGGGCACGACCTGCTGGTACGCAACGAGCGCCGCAAGCACTCACCCTGGCGCCGGCGCACGCTGGGCGAGCTTCTGTCGCTGCAGGAGAAGTGGCAGCAGATCCGTTTCGGGACACCGCTGCCTGGGCCAATCCAGCACCCAGAAGCAAAGCTGCCACTGAACCCGTACCTGCTGGGCACCATCTTGGTGCGTAGTTCGAGCAGGAACAGCGGCCTGCGCATCACGGCCAGCGCGGCCACTATCAAGCGCCTGCAGGTCTACTCAGGCATGCTGCCGGAGGGTCTGGAGCTGAGGCCCATCGTCTCCTCGGTGCCGGCCTGGTCCCTGTCCTCGGTCAACGAAACCGGATGCCACGCAGTGCGTGGCTGGCTCAAGGCGATGGGTCTCTGGGGGCGGCGCATGGGCGAGCGCTTCATCCCGGCCCAGTACCTGAATGCCTCCCTTCACCAGAGGATCGAGCTCCTGCAGGGGCTCTGTGACCAAAGGGGCAAGCTGCTGGAGGGCGGCCGAGTACGGCTGTCGCTGCCGTCAGAGCAGATGTGCGCCGGGGCGATCGCCCTGGTCAGGAGCCTGGGCGGACGAGCGGACAGGAGGGGCTCAGAGGCTTCCAAAGCCATTGAGTTCACCCTGCCTGCGCGGATGATTCCATTTGCGGTGCGTGATCTGTCCGAGCCTTACCGACTGGAGTGGAACGCGGTGGCGGCAGAACGCCGGCTGGTGCGCCGGATACGCTCGATCGCCCCAACAGGGAAAGAGGAGCCAGTCGGCTGCTTGTCGGTGAAGTCGAGCGCAAGGACATTCGTCACCGCTGACTACGTGGTTAGCTGCAACAGCGCCAAGAGCACGGTACTGGGCCTGCTGCTGGCTTGGACCCTGGGCAGGCACGCCATGCAGCGACGCTTGCTGCGGATTCTCTACGTCAGCTTCTCTTTGCCGGTGGCGAGAGGAAAAAGCGCGGCCATCAAGAACACAATCCGCAGTAAGCGCTACCGCGAGGTGTTCCCAATGGTGGAGCTCTCCAAGGACGCCACATCCAACGAGCTTTGGTCGATTGATTTCAAGAAGGCCGGCATCGACGTCCTCGGAGAAGACGCCTTCACCATGGCAGCCACAGGCCTGCTCGGGTCAATCGCGTCCAAGCGAGCCAACTTGGTGGTGGGGGACGACCTGATCAAGTCCAGAAATGCCATCAAGAAGCTGGAGACCCGCCAGGAGATGGCCAAGAACTGGACAGAAGTCATTAAGCCCACCATGTTCGAGGGCAGCCGGGCGTTCGTTCTTGGCACCCGATACCACTCAGGCGACATTTTCGGGACCGACTTCAACGAGGAGCACGACTGGCGGGTCCTCAGGCAAAGAGCGCTGCTCTATGACGCCGAAGGAACGCCGCGCAGCTACTGGCCCGAGCGCTTCACGCTGGAGTTCCTGATGAAGCTGCAGGCGGAGAACGAGTTCATCTTCTCCTACCAGTACCAGAACGAAGCGGTTCAATCCAACGAGGCTGGCGTCAGCGAAGGCCTGATCGTCAAGGGGGAAATCCCCGACCAGTACGACGAACTCGCTCTCAGCCTGGACCTGTCAGCTGGCATGGCCGAGCGGAACGATTTCACCGTGATGACCCTGGCCGGCATCGCCGACGGCGTCTGCTACCTGATCGACTTTCGTCGGATCAAGGCGGTGGGAAACCTGGAGAAGCTCGACGCGCTCTGCGAGCTGCTCTGGGAGTGGAACGTTCTCGGCAAGGCTGGTGCCGACTACGTCCCAACCGGCAATGACGTCACTGTCGTACCGGAGCAGGGAGCGTACCAGAATTCCTTCAAGGGGGATTTCGAGAGTGTCTTGTTGGGCGAGCGGGGGTTGGAGAACCTCCAGGTCCGCGGGATCCCTAACAGCGGCGACAAGATGTCGCACCTCAGAGCTGCGGTTGGATTGATGCAAAGGCGCAAGATCGTCTTCAACAGGTTCAAGCGCTGGGACCTCTTCGTCAACGAGATCATTCACTTCGGCTACACAGACCACGACGACTGCGTCGACGGTCTGACCCTGCTGACCCGTCACTGGCGCCGCAAGCTGGGAGTGGAGGCTTGGTAACAATCCCCGCCCTAAAGGGACGAGGCTTTCGGTAGCCCTGCAACTATCTCGCAAGATAGCCACGGACCTCTAGGCTGTGCTACGGCAGCCCCAATCAACGAAATTACTTTCGAGGCAT
>Ga0207996_1000988_pt1 | contig 21828 bp, 11 predicted proteins | sample AntAceMetag02UKG_FD_184773 | JGI IMG/M metagenome (GOLD analysis project Ga0207996, IMG submission 184773) | Saline lake microbial communities from Ace Lake, Antarctica - Antarctic Ace Lake Metagenome 02UKG (SPAdes) (version 2) | ecosystem: Environmental > Aquatic > Non-marine Saline and...
GTAAATCTAAAATTCTTGCAAAAATTTTATATATTCTGACTTTATCAACTTCAAAAAATTTTGTAATCACTTTAGTTTCATCAGGAGTAAATTTTACTTTATGCCTGGTTACAGAAATATCACTTGTATTATAATCCATTATTAAGTATTTAATTTTTAATTGCAATAATATAAATTTTTTCAACAAATTCATAAAGTCGGATAAAATGCGTCCTCAATATGATGAATTTTAATCTTTTTTTGACAAAAAAGAACAGCCACAATATCAAACCTTGCTTCACGATCAATTTCACGTTGTGTGATGTAAACCTGAGCTGCCCTGATCATAAATCTTTGCTTCGTATTAGTAACAAATGTTTCCGGCTCACCAAAATAATTTGTTTTTCTTGTTTTTACTTCAACAAAAACAATGTATTCACCATCATTAGCAATAATATCAATTTCATCTTTACCAAAACGCCAATTGCATACTACAATTTTATATCCCTTTTCAAGAAGATGCTTTTTTGCAAGTTCTTCTCCTTCTTTTCCTAATTCATTGTGCTCGGCCATGGTATTTGTATAAAATTAAGTGCAAGATAAAATAAATATTTATAAATATTTACAGATTATTAGCTATATTTGTCCTGAAAATAAAGGAACCAAATATTATACACTTATAAACAATTATAAATAAAGAAGATATTCTGTGAAACATTGTTTATGATATAATTATAAAATGAATAAAAAAATAAAGAATGTATTGAAAAATTGTGGTGTCAATAGTATTTATATTGATGATTTAGTTGAAACAACATTAAATCCTCCCAAAGAAAGTGTAAATAAATCCGAATTACTACATTCCGAAAAAATACAATTATTACTTAATATTTTGATAATTGCAACATACAATTTAAAGAAATTCAACAAAGTAGTAGCACAATTACAAGAATACATTTTAAAAAATGAACATGAATTGTCGATATTTGATAAGGGTAGGTTTCTTCAAATCAGGGGATTTTTAGCTTGGCGAATAGAGGGTCTTTTATTCTCGGCATATCAGTTGCTTAACAAAAGTATTAATATACTTGATAAATTGAAAACGAAAGAAGCTTTTCAATACATCGCAAGGGTACATGATACTTATGGGCAGATACTGCGATCACAAGGATTAACAAATGACGCAAAACAAGAGTTTGAAAACTCCCTTGTTTTCAGAGAAAAAGCGGGTGATATCTATGGAAAAGCCTTGACACTTGGTAATCTTGGCAGGTTAAATATGGAACTTGGTGATTATGCAAAAGCAAGACAATATTTGCTTAAAGATCTTGAAATTGTTACAAAAAAAACTGATGAACCTGCCGAAATCAACGCCCAGTTGTTATCTACTTTAGCCTTATGTTCGATAGAACTTAAAGATTTAGAAGAAGCAGAAAGTTTTCTTAAAAAAAGTTTTAAGATAAATAAATCGCTGAATAATAGTGTTGGATTATGTTATAACTATCTTACTTATGCCGGCCTTTTTCTTCACAAAAATATATTGAATGAATCATTTAATAATCTTGAAATTGCCAAAATAATTTCATCAGGAGTCGATTTTCCGGGTTTTTTAAAAAAAGTAATTGATGGTGAAATTTATCAGCTTTTCGCCGAAATTTTTTATAGACAAGGTGAAATCGACAAATCATTAGAATATTTTTCAAAAGCATCTGATTGTTATCATTTATCATCAGCAGTTTCGCCGCTTGCGAAAGCAAAATTATTACATGGATTTGCAAAAGCTTCATTATTAAAAAATGATTCTGAAAAATCAAGTATCCTATTTCGTGAATCTTTAAGACATTTAGACGGAACAGACGATAACAAATTTAGGAAATTAGTTGAAAAGGAATTAAGAGATCATAATAAAGATTCATGGTTATTGCATACCGCCGGGAGATTTTTAGGCCATGAACAAATTGATTTTTTATTTAACGAAGCCGGTATGAAAGGATTCAGAGGGGAAAAACAAAACCTTGCAATTCTTTTTTCCGATATCAGGGATTTTACTTCTATCTCAGAAAAATTCGAACCTGACAAATCAATAGCATTTCTGAATAATTATTTAGGCTTAATGACTAAATGTATTGAATTGAACGGAGGATTTATTGATAAATTTATTGGAGATGCAATAATGGCCATTTTTTCAGCACAGGGTTCCAATATTTTAGATTTTAGTAAGGATGCTGAAAATGCTACCTTCGCAGCTTTATTGATGCAAACTGAATTAGAACGCTATAACAGAAATTTAAAACAAGGCCTTCCAAAGTTAAAAATAGGTATCGGGCTTCATTTCGGACAAGTTATTGCCGGATTAATAGGTTCGCCGCAAAAACGTTCTTATACTGTTATCGGCGATGCAGTTAATACTGCCTCCAGAATTGAGGGTATGACCAAACAATTAGGTGCAAATATTTTAATTTCCGAAGATGTTTATGAAAAATTTACAGATAAAAACAAATTCTTGCTCAGGCCTCTCGGTAAATACAAACCCAAAGGAAGAGCGAATTCAATTAATGTCGCTGAATTAATTGGGATTGATGATAATTCATCTTTTGCAAATGAAATTAAAAGTGAAATTAATGAAGTAATGAAATATTTAGAAATGTTTAAGAACAGAGATTTTTCAAATGCATACAAAGGGTTTAATTATCTTTACGAAAAAAATATAAAAACACATAAAGCTATTGGATATAAATTATTAATGGAAACTTCATTTAATTTTATTACAAATGCCCCTCCTGAAAATTGGAAAGGTGAAATAGAATTACATTCAAAATAAAAACGCACAAATTTTAATTATGAATAACCGATTAAAACGAAAAGCAGCAAATGATTATCCCTATCCTGTTACAATTGATTTTATGAGGCTTAATACACCGGATTTCAGAAATCCCGATTTGAAAAGAATAGGAAAAATAATTGATGTAACCGAAAATGTAATTCATTTTCTTGCCCTGATTGCCCTGAGTGACCTTCTTGAAAATTGTATGAAATCAAATATTGAAATACCGGACAATTTCAAAGAGAGGTTTCTTGGTAATTTTACAAGGACAAGCATGGGTAAATGGGGAGAATTGTTACGGGAAATTATTAAACTTTTTAAAAGTGCTGGTGTCTCAATGTTTATTGAGGAACTACCTGATTTTTTTGTTAAAGGCAATGCCGGAGAATCAGTTGCACAATCCGCTTTTAATAGAATAACCGGAATTAGAAACAAATTCCAGCATAGAGACAAGCATTATTCAAGATCTGAAATTGAAACAATCTGCGAAGAAGTTGAGAAACTTTTAGAAACTTTCCTTGAAGAGATGGATTTTATTGTTGATTATCCGTTTTTGTATGTAAATAAAATCACGGTTGACTATCACAGATGGGCTGATCCTAAATACGAGATTAATTTGTCGAATATTATTGGTAGCAATCCCGAACTTTTCGACTCAAAAATAGAAAAATCTTCTAAACTAATGAATACTCCTGCTGTAATTGTTACGAGAGATGATTCAAATTCTTACTTGAACCTTGAGCCTTTGATAATTTATTCTGATGAGGGCAATATGAATATCCCTGATATTTTTATGTACATGGATTGGGAAAAAGGGAAAACAATCAAATATAAACCTATCTGGAAGGGAGGTACTTTCAATTTACTTGAAACCTCAAAAAATGATATTTTATCAGAAGGATTGTTGAAGTTTTTTGAAAATTTTGCGTTGAAGAATGATTATGAAAGTTTAAGAGATTCATTAAAGAATAAATAAGCTTATCTCCCGCAGATTACGCTGATTTTCGCAGATGTTTTATCAGTGTAATCTGCGGGAAACAATTTTAAACCCCCAAAACCATGACCGAAAACCTAAATTCAAAAGAAAACCCAATCAGGAATCCCTTCAAATTCCTTGATTCATACACAAAAAAGGATAAAGAAATTTTCTTTGGCAGGGAGGCAGAATTGGAAGAAATTTATAGAAAATTCTATAAAAGCAAAATACTATTGGTTTACGGCAAATCCGGAACCGGAAAATCATCAATTATAAATTGCGGTTTTGTTTCTAAAATTCCGACCGAAGATATTCTCGTAATTCCTGTCAGATGTGGAAAAGACCCTGTAAACAATCTCAAATCGGATTTGAAAAAGTTTTCCAACATTGACTCAAACGATATAGTCGAAATTCTTGAAGATATTTATAATGAAAACTTCAAACCTATTTCGCTGATATTTGACCAGTTTGAAGAAATTTTCATCTTATCCTCTCTTGAAGACCGTAAAAATCTTATTGAAGAATTACTTAGAATTATTAATTGCAAAATTAGAATAAGCCTTGTAATTATTTTCAGGGAAGAATATTTTGCAAGTTTTTCGGAGTTTGAGAATTATATCCCGAGACTTTTCGAAAACCGAGTCCGAATAGAAAAACTCAACAAGTTGCAGGTTAAAGAAATAATTGAAAAGCCCTGCAGAATTTGCAAAGTTGGTATTGAACAAGGTTTATCAGAAAAAATTGCAGATTTACTAACACAGATTTCCGGTAGCATTGAGCTTACTTATTTTCAGATTTTGATGGATAAGCTTTTCAAAATTGCAATAAAACGTTCAGAGGAACAAGCCGTTTTAAAAATCTCAGACCTCAACGAAATTGGAGATATTGGAAACATTCTGGGCGATTTTTTGAATGAGCAATTACTTTCAATGGAAAATCCTTCTGAAGTTGAAACTGTTCTAAAAACAATGATCTCTGAAGACGGAACTAAAAAGCAAATTTCTCAGGATGAAATTCGTACCTCATTACAAAAATCTAGAAATAATATTTCTGATCAAGATACAAATAATATTTTACAAGATTTAATTAACCGGCGGATAATTAGCGAAAAAGATGAACAAGGTTATTACGAAATAAAACATGACAGCCTGGCACAACGAATTTACGAACGCCTGACTGCCGAAGAAAGAAAGCTGAAAGAAATTGAACAACTGTTAAAAAATACTTTTAATCAATACCTAAAAATAGGCACTTTAATTAACGAAAAAACTCTAAAATACATTGAGCCTTATGAAGAAAAACTGGAATTGACCCCGGAAATAAAAGAGTACTACGAAAAAAGTAAAAAGAAAATAATAAAACAAAAAAGAAGAAAAAGAAATATTGCAATTATTAGTACTGCTTTAATAGTAATTTTTGCAGTTGTTTTTGGCCTCTATAATTATCAGGAACAGAAAAAAGCAAAACTACAGGCAAAGATCTCAAAAAGTAAGGAGTTGGCAAATCAGGCATTATTGTATGTTGAGGATAATCCCACCAAAGCTTATTTGCTTGGGGAAAGTGCCTATAATATTTACCCGACTTTTGAAGCTGAAAAGGCCATTTTGAATGCTTATAAAAACGCTCCTTTTTACAATAAAATTGAAGGTAATCATTTTATAATATCCAAATCGGAGAAATATATTTTGGCAACAAGTTGTTTAAATAACAATATTCGTTTATACGATTTTCTTGGTAATCTTACCGCTATTTGCGAAGGACATAATGGGCCAATCCAATCAAAAAGCCTTAAATTTTCTGCAAACGAAAAATATATTATAAGTGAATCGGTAATTGACAGTACTATCCGGGTTTGGAATATTACAGGCAATGAAATATTTAAAATCGACAAAGGTGGCTACAAACTTTTTGGATTCTTGCCGAATGATAATATTTATGTTTTATCGAAAAATGATTATCAATTATATGATATACAGGGTAATGAATTATCTTTAATAGAATTTGAAAAACCTGCTCTAAAAATAGTTGTTGATAGTCTAAATGTAGCAATTCTAACAAGTGATTCTGTTATTGAAGTAAAAAGCTTAATTGAGTTTAAAACTATTGCAAAAAGCAGGAAATTTACTGATATTTATCTTGGTTATTCAAAGATAATTCTTGATGATGATAATATGATAATTCTTTTTAGAGCTAATGAAACGTCTTACTATTTATGGAATTGGGCGACAAACAAAATTTACCCATTAGATAACAATCAAGAATATAGTTATAGGAATATTAATATTAAAAATGATTATCTTATTGAAGATTCTAGGATGAAAAATTATAGAAAGTTAATAAAAATAAGAAATATTAATACCGGAAAGGAAATATGGAAATCTCCTAAACCTTTTATTTATAATCTGACGTTTATTAATGCTAATTTTTTTATTGCAACAGAAAATATTAAAACTTTCCTTTTTGATATTGATGGGAAAAAGCATAAAACTTATGATGGTATATTAAAGGAAATCAATTTTCAGAGTAAATTATTAATAACGATTAATAATAGAAATAATACGGTTAACATATTTGATATTAAGGGTGAAAAATATTCATCAATTGATTTAGATAATATACTTTTTAGCAGGTTTATTGATAAAGATAAAATTGCTATTGGCTGTAAGGATAATACTATTTATATTTATAATATAAAAGGAAATTTATTATATACACTTAAAGGAATTCCAACAAATTCTATTACTTTATGGGGTAAATTTATATATTTTATTAATAATACAAATCTTTTAATAGTATGTAAAAATGGTTTATACTCTTTTGTTTTGGATAATGAAAATTCTAAAGAAGTATTCTTCACCAATTTTTCTAACTTTTATTTAAAAATAATCAACGAAAAGCTATTCTATTTACATAATTCACCTATGGCTATTAATTCACAAACAGCTTTGTATGATACTAAATTAAAACCACTTTTTTTTTCTGATTCTATTTTTCCGTTTTTCCATTTAATAAAATTTTCACAGGATAATAAATATTTTTCAATACAAAATAATGAGTATTTTTTGAATAGTGACTCTGTAGTATCAAAATTGAGTCTATTTTCATTACCTGATTTTAAACATGTTTATTTTGGAAAGGGTTTAAAAAATAAGATTGCTAGTAGAAGAACTGGAAATGGAATTGAGTTTATTAACTCCAAAGACACTTCTTGCATTTTATATTCAAATGGCATTATTAAATATTTAGATAAGCAATTTAATATAATTGACGAATGGGTAATTAACGATATAAAGTATTGTGGTTTTTTTTATAACTCCCATGAAAACTGGATTGATATGAAAAACGGTCATCTGATAGCTTTTAATTACTCTGATTCAAGTTTAAAAATGTATGATTATGTTAATAAAGATTCAATAATTATCAATAAATTAACAACACATTACAGTAGTGACAAATTAATATTTATAAAAAACGGGCTACAACTGCTTTATTATAAACAAACAAAGAATGAACTTTTTGTTTTAAGCTTAAATTTGGATACTTTAGATATTATTAAACCACTTGGTAAAAAGGTAATGCGAATATATGATTTTAAAGACTTATTGTTTATTTCAAGTATTGAATCTGAATTTACTTTAGATGAAAATAATACTTTAAGAAAAAACGAAATACCTCAATCATACTTTCAAATATATGATTTGAATAATAATAAGATGATTAATGAATGTATAACACCTGATGTTATTGAATTTATGTATGATTATTCAGATAAATCAAATCTATTAGCTTTTATTGATAAAACCGGTCCCTCATACCTACATCCTGAATTTTCCTATTTAGATATCAGGAATATAAAAGGGCAATCGTTAATAAAATTGGAAACTATGGCAGCGAGTGATTTTTCAGAAGATGGAAAATACATAGTATATTACGATCAAAGGAAGAACAAACTTATTGTTTTTCCTTTGGATGCCTCCGAAGTGATCAAACGAGTTCGGGAATTACAGGAATTCGGAAATATTTGTAATTTGGATTTAACGCTTTTGGGAAATTCTCAAACCGCTAATTTACAGCAAAAGACAAGAGATGAAGTTGATTCAAAGTTTTTAATAAACACACCTGATAAAGAAATAATAAAAACAAAAGAAGGCTTTGATAGATTGCTTAGGTTTTATAAACTTAGGTATGAATGGGAAAATTATTATTTAACAGCAAAAAATAATATTAAGAAATATTATTGGAATGATTATGATAAACTTGCTGAAATTTCGGAAACCTTGCTTGAACATACCGACAATATTGAAGAATTAAATGAAATTGCAGCCTGGGCTTTGCAATCTGTTACTTTAAAAAATTATATATTTAACAATCTACTTTTAAGCAAAATTTATTTTAAGCTTAATAAGGATAAGGAAGCATTGCAAATTGTAGAGAATGTTTTATTAGACAAGATTTTAGTATTGGATTATAATTATTTATACAGTTATTATAAACCTGAAAATTTCAAGGAAATTATTGATGTTTTATTTGAATCAATACCTGATGATTATAATAGATTGAATAACATTGCCTGGTTTTTTTATGAAAATATTAAGGAAAAGGAGCTTTTGGAATCTGCGTTAACATTAGCAAAAAAATCTGTCAGGATTAAGCGTGAAGCAGCAAATTTAGATACTTATGCTGCTTTACTTTATAAATTAGGAAAATATAAGGAAGCATTGCCAATTGCTAATGAAGCATATAAATTAAAATTAAAAGATGGGCAAAATAATAGTGAATATCAAAAACGGATAGAGGATATTGAGAAGGAGTTGGGAATTGAGAATTAAGAATTGCCACAGATTCATCGATAATTCTTTAAGATGTTTTCTTAATCTGAGAATCTGTGGCGGTTTTTCTCATTTTGTTTAAATGGCTTATAATAAAATTTATTAACTTTGTTTCAAATGGAAAACATTATTGAAAACGACTTAAAAATCAACTATTTTTATACCATAATTAGCGGTATTTTTAAATATAGTAAAAATTCCTTAATTAAAGGTGGATTGCCAAAAGCTTTTTGCAATTGGAAACACCGCATCAATAATGGTGATTACAAAAAAACTTTCGAGCATCTTGACAAGAATTACTACGACAGTTACATAATTAATATGTATCCTGAAATAAAACAGGAAAACGATATTTTTAAAACCACAATTTTCTTAAATCATTTAACAAAAACAGATTTAATTGAAGCTCCCCTGCCATTCTCAATTAATATCTCAGGTAAAGAAATAAAAGGTATAATTCATTTTATTGACGTTTTTCTTTTTCCCAACGAAATCGGGATTTTTTCAATTAAATTTGAAATCACAGATAAAAAGCAATTAACAATTGAGAATGTTTCTGCATTCACAAAAAAAATCAGGCAATCTGATACAGTTATTTGCATTACAGACAAAGACTTGAAAATATCTCAATTTATTGAGAAGAAAATCCTTTCCGGCTTTTCGGTTAATCGTAACTGGAACAACTATAATCCGCTATTTAAGTCATATACTATTATCGATCTCAATAATAATTTGAAACCGGAACATATTGATAATCTTCTGTACGATTTGGGAAATATGTCGGAGCTGGGTTCTGCATCTGGCAAAGGTGATTATGCACCTTCAGAATCATACTTCGCCGAACAAATGAAAAACAACAAAATTTCGGTTTTCAGAAACTGGTCAACGCTCTGTTTGTTCGACACCCTAACAAGGATAAGTTTTAACATGAAAGACAGTTTCAGGGTTTGGGAGTATGATTATTTTAACATATACATAAATACAATTTATATGAAGTCGTCTATGTATATGACTAATACTGAGCTAAGTGATGTTACGAGAATAACAAGGCAAACTTCCAAAATAAAAGATAAATTCGTTGAATTTATCAATGATTATTACCTCAGCCATATAAGCTATAAATTTCTTCCTAACCTGCTTTACAATAAGATGATGTTTGCTCTTGAAATTCACACCGAAATTGAAAAAATGGAGACAAAAATTCAGAGAATAAACGAAGGTTTTCAGAAAAAACGAGAGACAACTCTTAATAAGGCACTTACAATTATTATTTTCTTGAGTTTGTTTTCTGTTATTGGGGATTTATCATCATGGTTTGAAGAATTAGGAGTGAAATATACATGGATTTATCCCTATGGCAGCATTTCAATTCTTTTAGCAATAATTGCAGTTTTAATTGCTATTTTCAAAATAACAGGCAAGAAATAACTATATTAATTAGATTTTTAAATGCAAATAGATTATTTGAAAATATTTGAAACAATGCCTTACGATTTCAGGCTTCAGGAGCATATTCTCAGCCATTTCCTGCAACTCAATCAAAAATATAGAACTCTGATAAAAGCTAATTGTGATATTAGCGAGGAAGATATTAAGTTAAAATTATTAATGACCGGTTCGAAATTTTATGAAAGCTTTGCTAACAACCCAATTGCTCTTTACAAAAAGATATTGTCAGGATATAAAAATAATAATATTGCAATAATTAAAAGAGGAGCAAAAACCGATTTGACAATCACATATCCGCATGAAATCTATAAATCGGGAATAGGCATGGAAGGAATAATGAACATTAATGAGTTAAGTGAGAGGGAATGCTTAAAGATAGAAACCAAGACAAGAAAAGGGATTAATATCAAAACATTAAGCAGAAAAAAAAAGGCGGTTTGGAAGCTAAATATAATTATAGATAGAAATCTGGATAAAGAATATTTTATTAAAACTATTTTTCCGGGGAAAATGGCGCCACCTTTTCCCGATAAAGAATTCCAAAATGACAGGGAATATCATATTTCCTCAGAATTTTGGGATAATCATATTTTTCTAATTTAATTTTATATAAGTTGGATTTTTTTTATAATTTTAAAGTGAAATTTCATTTAAATAAACTATATAATCCTGACAGGTTTTAAAAACCTGTCAGGATTGACCTGATATTATTCAAATGTTACACAATGTAAAGTCATGAAATACAAAATAATCAATTAATTATGTCAGCAAACGAAAATTTTATCAGAAGTGTTTTTAAAAATATGGTGAAATACAAGCCACGTTTATCCGCATTTTTAGATGAGGATGATGAAGATTTTGATGTCCGTGAACTTTCAAATAACATCACAAAAGCCTATCCCTGGCCGATTGGAATTGAATTAAGACGGTTGCTTTCCGGTAATATGGAACGTTTGGACAGGGGACGCTTAGACCAGATTTTTAAAACAATTGAACGAACAATGCAATATCTTTCATTTGTTATGGTCATTCAGCTTTTGGAAGAAACTATTAGCCGAAAACTCCAAATCCCTGAAAGTTTTACGAAAGAATTTTCCCGAAGGTTTAGTGTTTTAACAATGGGAAATTTTACGTGGTTGATCAGAACAATACATAAAACTTTCTGTGATTTTCAAATATCACCTTTCATGGAAGAAATGGAATGTAAGTTGAATAATAAGTTTTTTAATAGTCTTGATTTTTGGGTTCCCGAACGAAACGAAATAGGCCATTACCTGATCAATCTCACTGAAGAAGAAACGGAAGTTAGATGTAGTGAATACATGGACAAGCTAAAAATTATTCTTTCCGATCTTGCATTTTTAATTAAATATCCATTGCTCACAATAACTGAAGTACAACTTGTAAAACACAAAAGAGAACAGGAACATTTTAATCATAATATGCTTTTGCTGAATAGTTCATCATCAAGCTTTCTCGGCAAAATACAGAATTTCGATAATTTTACCGACACACATTCGGTAATACTTGTTAAAAGCATTAAAAATGCTCCCAATCGTTTTTTGAATTTATCTCCTCTGATTATCGACACCCATTTTGAAAAAATGGAATCACGCGAAAAACTAACCAAACTTAAAAAAGATGTTTATCTTTTTACCAAATGGGACAAAAACTCAAAGCGATTATTTTATGTTGGAACCGAAGCTGTCGAAAAAATTGACATTCGCCTTGTTTCATTTTACGATCAATTGGTTAAAGAATTTGAAGAAATTTTAAGTGTTTTTTCAATAAAAGAAGAAAACCATGTTTAAGAATCCCTTCAAATTTCTCGACAGCTACACCAAAGCCGACAAAGACATTTTCTTTGGCCGTGAAAAAGAAACCGAAGAAATATTTTCCCGGCTGTATTACAGCAAAATGCTTTTGATTTATGGCCCTTCCGGTAGCGGAAAGACCAGCCTTTTGCAGTGTGGTGTAGCCAACCGTTTTGGTGAGCACGACTGGAAACCTATTTTTATACGCAGAAAACAAAACATCATTCACTCTTTAAATGTCGAACTTGGTAAACAAGCTATTACTTCCTTAAAAGAGAAGCAGCCTATAAATTCAAAACTCTATTCCCTTTATCTTGATTACCTCACACCCATTTACTTAATTTTCGATCAGTTTGAAGAACTTTTTATTTTCAGCACAATTGATGAAAAACAGGAATTTGTAAACGAAATAAAAAATATACTCAGTAGCAGTGACGGCAATACACACATCATATTATCCATACGGGAAGAATATCTCGCTAATCTAACTGCCTTTGAAGACGATATTCCCGAACTGTTTGAAAATCGCATCCGCATCGAAAAAATGAAAAAGCCGCAGGCACTTGCAGCCATTGAAGAACCATGCAAAGTAGGCGAAGTCACTTTGGAAGAAGGAGTAAGCGAAAAAGTATTGGAACGTCTTTCTACAAAATCCGGTTTTATTGAACTAACCTGGTTGCAGGTAATTATGGACAGCCTGTACAAAAAAGCTCTGGAAAGAAACCCACAACAAATAACCATTATAAACGAAGATATTGACCAATTAGGCAAGATGGGTGATGTGCTTGGCAACTTTTTGGATGAACAGTTAAAAGCCATGGAAGAAGGCGAAAAAGGTGAAGCCATCCTCAAGGCAATGATCTCCTCCGATGGAACCAAAAGACAACTTACCCTTGAAGAATTAAATTCTTCCCTTCAAAGCCTCGGCAATCAGTTTACAAAAGAAAACATCCTGAAATTATTGCAACGCCTTATTAATGTGCGTATTATCAGCGACAAAGATGAGAATGGACGGTATGAATTAAAACACGACAGCCTTGCAGCGAAGATTTATGAAAAGCTGACACTGGCTGAAAAGGAGTTGCTTGAGGTGAGGCAGTTTATTGAAAATGCTTACCAACATTATCTCAACAGAAAAGTACTATTACGTCAGGAAGATTTAAACTATATTTTCCCATATCAAAGTAAGCTGATTTTAAAAACAGAATTGCTGAATTTTATTAAAGTAAGTAAAAAGGAAATTGAAAAAGCAAAAAAAAGAAAGAGGAATTTTTGGATTGCCGGTGCATTGGTTTTTATCTTTATTATGGTTGGGTTTACAATTTGGGCATTGAATGAAAGAAATAAAGCTGTTAAACAAAAAGCATTAGCAAGTGAACAAAAAAGAAAAGCCGTAGATCAAAAATCCCTTGCAGAACAGCAGAAATTTCTTGCAGAAGAACAAAAAGAAAAAGCCGTACAAGCAAATTTAATTGCGGAAATGGCAAAAGATACCGCTATTCGTGCAAGGGAGATTGTTGAAAAGGAATTGTATGATAATATTCAAAATTCACTTTCAATATCTCCACTTGGCTGGAATATTTTATTTTTCGGGATTGATAATCCTGTTAATATAGCAGCCTCAGGAATTAGCGTGGAAAAACTAAGACCTTACTCTTATGGACGTGTTTACGATAAAATTGCAGATAGTACATTTCTAATTGAAAATGCTTCAACAATAATCAAGTCGAAAGACAAATTGATAGTTAAAAATATTAAACCAAATGTTTTTGAATTACTTATTGGTGCTTTTGGTATAACGTCCAAAGGGGATACTATTAATTTAGGAACAAAATCCTTCAGGGTAAAAAAAATTCCTGATCCAACTGTATTATTGAACGGAAAAGGTGGTGGAAATATATCTAAAACAGAGATTTTGTCTGAAAAGGGTTTGGAAGTAACTTCCCCTTTTCTCTGGTATTCTCCTATTGAATATGACATCAAAGATTTTAAAATGGATATACCAAAAGAAGGTGGATATTACCAAACAGAAAAATCTGACAACAAATTTTTTACTGATGAAATGAAACAAAATTTGCCGTTAGTGCCGGAAGGAGGTATGATAATTATCAAAGATATTGTTGTTAAGGGGCCACTTGGTTTGATAAATTTACCTGAAATGGCATTTATAATTGGAGGAGATATTGTTGAAGAACAAATGGAAAAAAAGGCAAGAATTGACGCACTTCTTTTGGACGCATTTCGACTATTAGAAGATAATCCATATTTAAGTTATCGACTCGCCGAAGCTGCTTATATTATTGATAAACAAGATTCCTCCACAAGAAGTGCATTAATAAAAACTTTTGCTTACGCATTTTCTCTGTCCGATTTAATAAAAGAACAGAAAGATTTTGATAATATTTGGTTATCACCTAATGAGAATAATCTAATAATTACAAAAAATTCGTATGATAAAAAAGAATTATTAGATAATCCTATAACATATTACAATATTAAAAAGGATAAAATTGAACAAATATGGGCAAATTATTCTATCTCTGTTGGAAGCCTGATTTTTTCAGAAAATGGAAGTAGTTTTCTAACCTGTAGTGGTAGAGATAAAATATGTCATATTGATATTTCCGGCAGATTATTATCATCATTTAAAACAGGAAAATATAATTCAGGTCTTTTCAGTTTTCAAAATAATGAAACATTTATCTCACGGCGATTTACATATTTTTATTTATGGAATATAAATGGGGGGAAGTTGGCCAATTTTGCAATTAAACGTAGTTGGAGTTTAACATATCATGTTACTACAAACAAGGATGGAACAAAATATGCATCTGCTCATAAAGATGGATTTATCAATTTATGGGATAATAAAGGAAAACTTCTTAATCAGATAAATAGTAATAATCAAAAGCCTGTATTTTTTGTTACATTTTCGCCTGATGAATCAAAACTTCTTTCAAGTGAAGGAAATAATGTTTTATTGCGGGATTTACATGGAAAGTTGTTAAATGAATTCAGAGGACATAAAAAAAGAGTATTAACTGCCTTTTTTTCTTCTGATGGGCAAAAAATAATTACTACCGGTGCTGATTTTATAATTCAAATTTGGGATATTAGTGGAAACAAAGAGATGACTCTAAAAATAAATCCAGTTGTTGATATATATAACCGTCCGAAAGCATATTTCTCAAAAGACATGAAATACATATATTATGTATCAGGCTCGAATGCAAAAAAAATACCTCTTGATCCTGAAGAAATAATTGATATTGTGAATAATGTTAAGTTTTATGGGGAAATACCTCAATTAACAGATGAGTACAAACAAAGATATAATTTAGATGAATGAATCCCCCTTCAAATTCTTAGACAGCTACACCAAAGCCGACAAAGATATTTTCTTTGGCCGTGAAAAAGAAACCGAAGAAATATTTTCACGGTTGTTTTACAGCAAAATGCTTTTGATTTATGGCCCGTCTGGTAGCGGAAAGACCAGCCTTTTGCAGTGTGGTGTAGCCAACCGTTTTGGAGAGCACGACTGGAAACCCATTTTTATACGTAGAAAACAAAACATCATTCATTCTATAAACTCAGAACTTGGTAAACAAGCCATTACTTCCTTAAAAGAGAAGTCGACTGTAAAAGAAAACCTCTACTCCCTTTATCTTGATTACCTCACCCCCATTTATCTCATTTTCGATCAGTTTGAAGAACTTTTTATTTTTGGTACCATTGATGAAAAACAGGAATTTGTAAATGAAATAAAAAACATACTCAGCAGCAGTGACGGCAATACCCACATCATATTTTCCATACGTGAAGAATATCTCGCCAATCTAACTGCCTTTGAAGACGATATTCCCGAACTGTTTGAAAATCGCATCCGCATCGAAAAGATGAAAAAGCCGCAGGCAATTGCAGCCATTGAAGAACCATGCAAAGTAGGCGAAGTAAGTTTAGAAGAAGGAGTCAGCGAAAAAGTATTGGAACGGCTTTCCACAAAATCGGGTTTTATTGAACTCACCTGGCTGCAGGTAATTATGGACAGCCTTTACAAAAAAGCTTTTGAAAGAGATACCAGTCAGTTAATCATCAAAAACGAAGATGTTGACCAATTGGGCAAAATGGGTGATGTTTTGGGCAACTTTTTGAATGAACAGTTAAAAGCGATGGAAGAAGGCGAAAAAGGCGAAGCTATCCTCAAGGCAATGATCTCCTCCGATGGAACAAAAAGGCAACTCACCATTGAAGAATTAAATTCTTCCCTTCAAAGCCTCGGTAAACAGTTTTCTAAAGAAAATATTCTGAATTTATTGCAACATCTTGTCAATGTACGCATTATCAGCGATAAAGATGAGAACGGGCGTTATGAACTAAAACACGATAGCCTTGCTGCAAAGATTTATGAAAAACTGACTTTGGCTGAAAAGGAATTGCTTGAAGTTAGGCAGTTTATTGAAAATGCTTACCAACATTACCTTAACAGAAAAGTTTTGTTACGTCAGGAGGATTTAAACTATATTTCCCCATATCAAAGTAAGCTGATTTTAAAAAATGAATTGCTGAATTTTATTAAAGCAAGTAAAAAAGAAATTGAAAAAACAAGAAAAAGGAAAAGGAGAGTTATTGCGATTGCTGGTTTAATGGCAATAACTATCCTCATCGGATTTTCTTATTGGACATGGAAACAGAGCAGAATTTCCCGCTCAAATGAATTAGCTGCTTTTGCATTAACTAAACTTGAAACCGATCCGACTTTAGCTTATTTATTAAGTGAAAAGGCTTATAGAACTTATGAAGGGTTTTTATCAAAAAAGGTATTATTCGAATCATTTAACAAAAAGAATTTTTACAGAACTTTACCGGGTAGCGATTTTCAAATATCTCCTACTGATAATTATTTAATAACTACTACTTCTGACACAACAATTGCCTTGTGGAATATAAATTTTAATTTAATAAAAGACGAAATACCTCATAATAAATATTCCAATAATGGATATATAATCAGGCCCATAATCATTAATGACGGGAAACTGTTCATCACATCAAAAGATTTTGTGATATACACATGGAGTTCAGAAGGCCAATTAATTGACAAATTTATTTTCGACAGAAAAGAGTTTAATCTTGATGATGAAAAATTGCAGTTCAAATACTATATATTCGATGACAGATATGTTGTACTTTATATTTATTCGGAATCTAATCTGTGTTATGTCCTTGACATAAAAACAAGAGAAAAAATAAGAATTGCGGCTGGGGATAGTACTAATGAAAATATTTGGCAAGTAAAAATTTCTTTTGATCGAAAACATTTTCTAATTGCAACACAAAGTGATCTTTCTCCTGAAAACGATAATCTTTATTTATACAATAGAAATGGCAATTTATTAAATATTACTCAGATAAAAGCATATAGCACCCCACACTTTATTAATGATAGTAGTTATTTTCTTGATGGAAGAGATACGTCTTTTAAAATTTATAATTTGAAGGGTAAAATAATTAAACAATTGAATTTGGGGAATGGCTTTTGCTACCTGATGGACTATTCAAAAGACTCAATAATGATTGTTTTAAAAGATAATACGGCTTATATTGTAAATCAATCAGACTATACAACCCACAATCTTGGTATATGTTCTTTAAGTGGAGGTAATTTCTCCGAGACTTCAAAGTATATTGCTATTTATAATTATAGAACTGATATTTCAATAATTTATAATACCGATGGTAGTAAAGTTTCTGAATTGGATGGTCCTTTTATATCGTTTTCTTCCGATGATAAATACAGTATAACAAAAAAAGCTAATACTATTAATGTAAATACTATTGATGGAAATTTAATTTCTTCATTGATTGTACCTAAATCGAATAATTTAGATGCAATTTTGTTTAAATCCAATGAACATATTATTTTATCTAATGGATATAGTAATCATTGTTATTTATGGAAGTTTTTAGAAAAAGACCCACTTGTTTTTAATAATAAAGCTCTACTAGGAATGAATAAACCACTTACATGTCGTTCATCTGAAAAGTATTATACAAGTGATTTTTTAAAAATTTCAAGTAGTGGTGAATTGCTATTGTCATCCATAGGAAGCGATACTTTATATTTATTTAATAATTATGGAAATTTAGTCAACAAATTTATTGAAGGAGAAGGAAAAGAATTTTATAACGGGTTTTTTCTTAATAACGATAAAAATATTTTAACATTAAATATTCATAATGAATCTATTCTTTGGCATACTAATGGTGATAAAATTTTTAGTTTTGATTATTTTGGAAAAATTGAGAATTCCACAAATACATTTCAATATTTACCAAAGATCGATTTAATTATTTCAAATTCAAAAAACGATAACACAACCATATACGTCTATAAGCTTGACGGAGATGTTGTAAACAAATTATATGGCCATAATTCTCCTGTAGTTTCAATAAAAGCTGACAATAATAATTTATACAGTCTTTCAGAAAATGGTAAAATCTATATTTGGAATTTATCAAATATTTCAGAAAGTAATTGCCTGATTGATTCGATAATATTTAATCGAACAAAACCAATCTATATTAATTTTTCAAAAGACAAAAATAAATTTTTAGTATGTTTTTCGGATTCATCATTTTATGTTGGTGATATAAGAAAAGTTAATAACCGTGATTTAAGTCATAAGTTTACAGATTATTATAATAAAATAGAATTTATTAATGATGATCTTTATTTATGTCATTTTATTGAATCTAGAACTGCTATAATTTCGGGTAATGGTAAGAGATTTAAACAATTTGTTGTTATGGCATATAACGGTAAACTTATTAAATCAAATGGAGAAGAACTCAAACCAATAAAAAACACTAATGTTATTTATTCATTAAATATAGATCAGACTTGCGATCAATTAATTTGCTCATATAAAAACAAACAGAATGAATGTAAAACAAGCATTTTAGATAATAATTTGAATATTCTCTACACAATTCCTACCAGCACTATTGCTTTTTCTCCAAATGATGATTTTATTGCGGCAATTGAAGAAGGGAAAATAAAACTCTATCCCGCAAATGTTGAGAAAATTGTTAAGCTTATAAGAGAAGATAAAATTTATGGAGAAATTCGTGATTTTACAGAAGAAGAAAAGAAAGAATTCAGGATAAAGAATTAATAGAAAAATTAATTTTATTGAAATGATACAAGCCCCCTTCAAATTCCTCGACAGCTACACCAAAGCCGACAAAGATATATTCTTTGGCCGTGAAAAAGAGACTGAAGAAATATTTTCCCGTCTGTTTTACAGCAAAATGCTTTTAATTTACGGCCCTTCAGGTAGCGGAAAGACCAGCCTTTTGCAGTGTGGCGCTGCCAACCGTTTTGGTGAAAATGATTGGAAACAAGAGAATATTAATAATAAAGAGATGTTTACTGTATAGGTTTGAAATTATATCTTCAAAATTTCAACAGAACTTTATCATCAATTTCCAATCTCACCCTCCTACCCAAAATCAAAGCACGATTATCATTAATATGCCCGGCCGGAAAATCAAAACAAACAGGATAATTATATTTGGAAACAGCTTCGAAAATGATTTCCTTTGCTGTTTTTCCGAAAGGAACTTCATTGTCATTCATTTCACTCATCCCGCCAACTACAAGGCCTGCTAATTTTTCGAGTTTTCCGGCTCTTTTCAAATTCATAATCATCCGGTCAATATGATAAAGATATTCATCAAGGTCTTCAATAAACAGTATCTTACCTTCGGTAGAAATATCAGATTTTGTTCCTATCAAACTATAAAGAATTGAAAGATTTCCTCCGACTATTTCAGCCTCACAAATCCCTTTTCTTGATAATGATGAAGTTGGAAAACTATACGAAATATTTTCACCAAATAAAGCTGCTTTAAATGATTCAAAAGTTTCTTTCGTGATTTTTTTATCGTGAAAATTTATCGGCATGACTGAATGCAAAGTTTCTATTCCAAAGTTATTATTTATATGTGAATGAAAAACAGTAATATCACTATATCCACATATCCATTTTGGTTTTTGAATAAAATTTGAAAAATCAATATTATCAATAATTCTAACCGAACCGTATCCTCCACGTGCACAAACTATTGCTTTAATAGAGTCATCGTCGAGCATGTTTTGAAAATCTTCGTTTCTTTCCTTATCATTTCCGGCAAATTGATTGCTTTCTTTAAAAATATTTTTACCAAGCACAACTTCTAATCCCCATTCGTTGAATACATTTACTGAATCTTCAATTTCGGGCATTGAAATTTTTCGGGCTGTTGCTACCATAGCAATTTTATCGCCTGTTTGTAAATACTCAGGTGTTTTCATCATTTTTTTAATTAAAACAAAATTAAGTAATATTCTACAAATTATTAAATTTGCTGCCATTAGTTGAAAAAATAAGCATGAAAAATTCAGAAAAAAAATTTAAAAGATATACAGTTACATCAGCCTTACCTTATGCAAACGGGCCAATCCATATCGGGCATCTTGCAGGCGTTTATATCCCTGCTGATATTTATGTAAGATATTTGCGTTCGAAAGGCGAAGACGTGATTTTTATCGGAGGTTCTGACGAACATGGTGTTCCGATTACTATAACTGCACGAAAGCAAGGGGTTTCACCCCAGGAAATTGTTGATAAATACCATAAAATAATTAAAAATTCTTTTAAGGAATTTGGAATTTCTTTCGATGTTTATTCCAGAACTTCTGCCAAAATTCATCATGAAACCGCGTCCGATATTTTTACTAATCTTTATAATAAAGGTGAATTCATAGAAAAAATTTCATCGCAATATTATGATGAAGAAAATAAGCAATTTTTGGCTGACCGCTATATTACAGGAACATGCCCGCATTGTGGTTATGAAAAAGCTTATGGCGACCAATGCGAAAACTGCGGGACTTCGTTAAATGCAACTGATTTGATAAACCCAAAATCAGCATTAAGTGGCAATGTTCCTGTGTTGAAAGAAACCCGCCATTGGTTTTTACCTCTCGACAAATATGAACCCTGGCTAAGAGAATGGATAGTTGAAGGCCATAAAAACGATTGGAAACCTAATGTTTACGGACAATGTAAATCATGGATTGATTTGGGTTTGCAACCCAGAGCTGTAACTCGCGATTTGGATTGGGGTGTAAAAGTGCCTATCGAATCAGCTAAAGGGAAAGTTTTATATGTTTGGTTTGATGCACCCATCGGTTATATTTCGGCAACAAAAGAATGGGCTGAGGAAAAAGGAAAAGACTGGGAAATTTATTGGAAAAATGATGAAAGCAAATTAGTTCATTTTATTGGAAAAGATAATATTGTGTTTCACTGCATAATCTTTCCGTCAATTTTGAAAAAAGAAGGTTCCTATATTTTACCCGAAAATGTGCCGGCAAATGAATTTTTAAATCTCGAAAACGATAAAATTTCCACATCAAGAAATTGGGCTGTTTGGTTGCACGAATATCTGAATGATTTCCCTGATAAGCAAGATGTTTTGAGATATGTTTTATGCTCAAATGCTCCCGAAACAAAAGATAATGATTTTACATGGAAAGATTTTCAGGCTAAAAACAATAGTGAATTATTGGCAATTTTCGGAAATTTTGTAAACCGAACGCTTGTTTTAACTCAAAAATATTTTGAAGGGAAAGTTCCTCCGCTAACAGAAATTAATGATTTAGATAAAAAAGTTATTGAAGAAATTAAAACCTTCCCTGAAAAAATTGGCAAGAGCTTAGAAAATTATCGTTTCCGTGAGGCTTTGGCTGAAATGATGAATCTTGCAAGGCTCGGCAATAAATATCTTACGGAATCTGAGCCATGGAAAATAATCAAAACTGATGAAGAAAGAGTTAAAACAATTTTAAATATTTCATTACAAATTTGTGCAAATCTTTCAATTCTTTCCGAACCGTTTCTACCTTTTACT
>Ga0207996_1000989_pt1 | contig 21810 bp, 18 predicted proteins | sample AntAceMetag02UKG_FD_184773 | JGI IMG/M metagenome (GOLD analysis project Ga0207996, IMG submission 184773) | Saline lake microbial communities from Ace Lake, Antarctica - Antarctic Ace Lake Metagenome 02UKG (SPAdes) (version 2) | ecosystem: Environmental > Aquatic > Non-marine Saline and...
AAGTTTACAAATGCAAATTCTGTTTCAATAAAAGAAAAAAGTGATGGTGAAATAGTCAGAATCGGTGGCATTATAAGTCACACTAAAACCAATGCTACAAAAAAAGGTGATTTAATGGCCTTTGTAACAATAGAAGACCTGCTTGGTTCTTTTGAAGTTACGATTTTTCCTCTTGTTTATAAAAAAATACAAGAGTTATTAGTAGAAGACAACCTAATCATTTTGCAGGGGCGGGTGCAGAAGGATGAAAAGTCGGTAAAAATACTCGTAGACACGCTGGTTCCCATGAATAAGGCTGAGGAAACCTGGATTACAAGCATTAATTTTTATCTGGATATAACTAAGACTGAAAAAGAAATGCTTACCAGACTTTATGATATAGTAAGTAGATATCCTGGATCATGTCCGGCCTATATACATTTGCGGGATCCTGATAAAACAGAAACAGTTATTGCCTTGCCCGATACCATGAAGCTTAAACCTGATTCGGCATTAATAAGCGAGGTCAACAAACTTTTTGGCTATAAGGCTGTGGAAACAGTTTGCAAAGAAGCAGCTGTTTCTCCAAAATCTAATAATTTTCGTAATAATGGGAAAAAGAGATTCAGGAATGTCTGATCAAAAAAACAGCAAAAAAATAAAGACGTATGCTGTCTTGCTGGCAGGCGGAACAGGCACACGTTTATGGCCGGTTTCAAGAGAATTATATCCCAAACAGCTTGTAAAATTTATTGGTAAAGATTCTCTTGTGCAGAGTACTATAAAAAGGCTGAGTCCTGTTATAGATAATAAAAACATAAGAGTCGTTTGCGGCAAGGAGCATTTTCATGAAATCACGAGGCATATTTCTGAAACAGGTGTTCCTGCCATAGGCAAAATAATATCTGAACCATGCGGACGCAACACAGGGCCGGCAATCCTTTTTGGTGTTCTTAATATACTGAAAACTGATTCAGATGCGGTCGTATCTGTTTTTCCTGCTGATCATGTTATCAGCAATATCAGAGGCTTTCATGAAAGGGTCAAGGCAGCTATAAGGCTTGCGAGTGACGGATATATTGTTACATACGGCATAAAACCAGGTTATCCTGAAACTGGGTATGGATATATTGAGGGCTCTGAAAAGTTATCTGATAATGCACTGTCTATAAAAAGATTTGTTGAAAAACCTGATGAGGATACTGCAAAAAAATATATTGATGCCGGCAATTTCTTCTGGAACAGCGGGATGTTTACCTTTAAAGCCTCTGTTATAATCAAAGAATTTGAACGTTTTCAGCCTGAGCTTTTAAGAAGTATGAAGCATCTTGTTTTTAGAGAAAAAGCCGTAACTCTGGATGAATATGAGCAGCTTCCTGATATTGCCTTTGACAACGCAATAATGGAAAAGACAGACAAAGCAGTTGTTTTGCCTTCAGATTTTGGCTGGAGTGATATTGGTTCATGGAAATCTCTTTATGACTTTCTTCCAAAAGATGAAAACAAAAATGTTATTGACGGGGATGTAATAGCAAAGGACACAAAAAACTGTTTTATAATGGGACGCGAAAGGCTTATAGCGACCAATTACATTGAAAACATCGTGGTTGTTGAAACACCTGATTCTGTGTTTATTTCAAATATTGATAACAGCAGGGACGTCAAGTCTATTGTGACAGAACTAAAGAAAAAAGGCAGAAAAGAATATCACGAACACAAGACTCTGCATTATCCCTGGGGAGTCTCGACTGTATTGGAAGAGAAAGATAATTTTACAATATCCAGGTTAACCATATATCATGACTCAATTCTGGAAATTAAAGCCGATGCACCGGCAATAAATCATCTGCTTGTAATAGAAGGCAGGGCAAGTATTAAATCAAACAAACAGACAGGTTTACTTGAAAAAGGGGAATCATTGATTATTTCTGATAAGGACACTGTTGAAGTGAGCAATCCTGAGATCAGACCGCTGTATATCGTTCAGGTGCAAATGACGACGCCATCAACCATGGAGTATTAACAATTTATTATGAAAGTACCATTACTTGATCTTAAAGCCCAGTATAAAACCATTAAAGAGGATATTATAAAAGTTACTGAGGAAATATTTGAAAGCCAGTATTTTATCCTTGGGCCTCATGTTGATAAACTTGAAAAAGAAATTGCAGCCTATTGCCGCACGCATTATGCAACAGGCGTTTCATCAGGCACAGATGCCCTGCTTATTTCACTTATGGCCGCCGATATTAAACCTGATGACCGGGTTATAACTACTCCATATACTTTTTTTGCAACAGCCGGCTCAATAGTACGCGCAGGCGCAAAGCCTGTTTTTGTTGATATTGATCCAGACACATATAATATATCTGCTGACTGCATGGACAGAGTTATATCTGATATGAATGAAGAGGAACGCATGCGTCTTAAAGCAGTAATACCGGTTCATCTTTACGGCCAGTGCGCGGATATGCAGAGTATTTTGAAGATAGCCGGGGAATACAATCTGATTGTTATTGAAGACGCAGCTCAGGCCATTGGAGCCGAGTATAACAAAATCAGAGCAGGCTCTATGGGTGATTTCGGATGTTTTTCCTTTTTTCCTTCAAAAAATCTTGGAGCTTTTGGCGATGGGGGAATTGTAACAACAAATTCAGAAAAATCTCATGATAAGTTGCGGATACTCAGGGCTCATGGCGGGCAACCAAAATATTATCATAAGATTATAGGCGGTAATTTCAGGCTGGATGCATTGCAGGCTGCAATTGTTTCAATAAAACTTGCCCATCTTGATGACTGGACAAAAGCCCGTCAGGAAAATGCCCGTAAATACAGAGAACTTTTTGCCAATGCCGGCCTGGAAGATGTTGTCAAACTTCCGTCTGAAAAAGAAAACAGGCATATATACAACCAGTTTGTAATAAGCGTTAACGAAAAAAGGGACGAACTTCGTCTTTTTTTAACTGATGCGAAAATAGGGACAGAAATTTACTACCCTGTGCCGCTGCATTTACAGGAATGTTTTTCATCTTTAAATTACAAAAAAGGTGACTTCCCTGCGTCTGAATATGCCGCCGCTCATACACTTGCCCTCCCGGTCTACCCGGAACTTTCAGATGATCAGCAGGTATATGTGGTTGAGAAAATAAAAGAATTTGTAAGACGTTAGAGCCTCTGTTTTATTTAATTTATGATTGGTTTATCTTTTTTAAAACCGCTGTTATGTCTTCTCCAAACTCTTCTTTTTGCCAGTTTTTCAGCTCCTTAATTTTTTTAATATCGTTTTTATTAAGCGGGTTGTGACTGGCAATAGAGTTTATCGTTGCGTTGGTCAGGACTATCGAAGGATCAATCTCAAGAGCTCTGGCCTTATTATTTCTCCAGTTTTCAAGAGGTCTTATTCTTTCTGTAACCTCAGGGTTTTTTAAAGGAGCCCTTTTATTACGAGGATAAACAGGAAGTATGTTTTCAGGCATATTCAAAGCTTTATTTATTAAATCTTTTATGACAGTTCCATACATGCTGGTTTGTTTGTCACTTAATGTGTTTGTTCTTTTTAATTGCAGCAGACTTGTTGGTTTTGCCTCAGCAAGTTTTATCATTGATCGGTTGGAGAAAATCTTAAACAGAGGCCTGTCTTTTTTTTCAGCTATTTTAAATCTTAGCTGAAGAAGCTCTTCAAGAACAGCAAGGCTTCTGGGTCTTAACTTTCCTGAGCCTTTAAATTTTAAATAAAGATTGTTTGTGTCTGATAAAGCAGGAGGTCTTACTTTACTTAAAATTTCGCTTTCTTCATATACCCATGAAAGGCGCTGTTTTTCCATCAGCTCCTTTTTAAGCAATTCTGCAAGAGGAATAAGGCAGATCGCATCATTTGCAGCGTATTCAAGCATTTCTTCAGGCAATGGCCTTTTTGACCAGTCTTTTTTTTGATACTTTTTATTCATCTTTAGATTTAGCTTGTTTTGAACAAGTGCATCCAGACCTGTTGCCTTTAATCCTAAAAACGAGGCCGCAATCTGTGTGTCAAAAAGATTGTTTATGGTTATTTGAAAATCTCTGTATAGGGAACGTATGTCATAGTCGGCTCCGTGGAGGATTTTTTTTATTCCACGGTTTGCAAACACAGGTTTAAGCGAAGAAAGATCATTTAATTTTAAGGGATCTATGATTACATTCATTTTTTTTGAAGCCATCTGGATAAGGCATACTTTTTCCTTAAAATGAAACATGGAGTCTGCTTCCATATCAAAGGCAATAATTTCTTCCTTTTTAAATAGAGACACAATTTCTTTGAGTCTGGATTCTGTATCTATAATCCTATAATTGAAATCATTATAATTTTTCATTTTTATTCTTGACCTAAAGGGCTGATTCTCATAAATATCTATATCGAATTTAGCACATATTTTATTTGTAAAAATTTATTTAAGCCTTTTTACTGCTTTGATATTGCTAAAGGTTAAGGGTGCAAACCCGTGTATCTACTATATCTTAACACCTAAATTGCGCGAAACACTTATAGGGAAATACCTGACATATGATAAATATAACACTTCCTGATAGTAATATAAAGAGTTTTGACAACCAGCCTACAGGTTTTGACCTGGCGATGAGCATTTCAGAAGATTTTGCCCGCAACTGTGTCGCCATGGAAATCGATTCAGTCTTAATTGATTTAAACACAAAGATAACCAGCGATTCTTCTGTAAAATTAATCACTACTAAAGACAAAGAAGGTCTTGAAATTCTTCGCCACAGCGCAGCGCATGTTATGGCCCAGGCAATTTTGCATATTTATAAGAATGCAAAACTGACCATCGGCCCTGTTGTGGAAGATGGTTTTTATTATGATATTGATATGGAGCCTGTTTCAGAAGATGATTTTCCTAAAATTGAAGCTGAGATGAAAAAAATCATAAAGGCAAAGATTCCATTTAAAAGAAAAATGGTGTCAAAATCCAAGGCAATGGATTTTTATATCAATGAACCATATAAGCTGGAAATGATTTCAGAGCTTCAAGATGGAACAATATCTTTGTATGAGCAGGGTGATTTTACAGATTTATGCCGTGGGCCTCATGTTCCCCACACAGGATTTGTAAAAGCAGTAAAACTTATGAAGGTCTCAGGGGCTTACTGGCGGGCTGATCAGACGAATCAGCAACTTCAAAGGATTTACGGCACTGCATTTTTTAACAAAAAAGAGCTTAAATCATATCTTAATTTTCTGGAAGAGGCAAAGAAGAGAAATCATCGAAAGATCGGCATGGCAATGGATCTTTTCAGCTTTCATGAAGAGGCTCCTGGAATGCCTTTTTTTCATCCAAAAGGAATGGATATCTGGCAGTCTCTTATTGATTACTGGAGGTTGGAACACAGGGCCGCAGGTTATGTTGAAATAAAGACCCCTGTTATGCTTTCACGCAAGCTTTGGGAACAAAGCGGTCACTGGGAAAATTACCGCGAGAATATGTACACATCTATGGTAGATGAAACAGAATATGCAATAAAGCCTATGAACTGTCCGGGAGGTATGCTTTTTTACGGCTCAAAATCCCATTCATACAAGGAGCTGCCGATACGTGCAGCTGAAATAGGACTTGTACACCGCCACGAATTAAGCGGAGTATTATCAGGATTGTTCAGGGTCAGGGCATTTCATCAGGATGATGCGCATATTTTCATGACTCCGGAACAGATGGAAGATGAAATCATTGGTGTATTCAGATTGGTAGAAAGCATCTACAGCACTTTTGGACTTAGTTTTTATTTAGAGCTTTCAACGCGTCCTGATAAATCCATAGGCACAGACGAACAATGGGAATTTGCTACAGAGGGCCTGAAGTCGGCTATCAAAACTTATGGTTTGGATTATAAGATTAACAAAGGCGACGGCGCTTTTTACGGGCCAAAAATAGATATGCACATAAAAGACGCGTTGAACAGAACGTGGCAGTGTGGAACTATTCAACTGGACCTGGCTTTGCCTGAAAGGTTTAACCTTACATATATTGACAAAGACAATGAAAAACAGCGCCCCCTTATGATTCACAGGGTTATTTTTGGCTCCATTGAGCGGTTTTTCGGTATTTTGATTGAGCACTTTGCAGGAAAGTTTCCATTATGGATGGCGCCTGTGCAGGTAATTATATTGCCGATCAATGATGCCCTTATCCCTTATGCCAGCGAAGTAAAGACAGATCTTATAAAAGCAGGATTGCGTGTCGAGTTAGACGGCCGGACAGAGAGTCTTAATAAAAAAATTCGTGAAGCCCAGATAAACAAAATTCCGCTTATAATTACCATCGGTAAAAAGGAAAAAGAAGCAGGTTCTCTTTCAGTCAGGACTTTAGACGGCAATGTCAAATACGGGGTTGGCATTGATGAGTTTTTAAACAGAGTTCTTGAATGTATTAAGGAAAGAAAACTCGATCCGCAAATATTTTAATTCCGAAAGTATGCGAAGAGTGGTATTCGTGGTAAAAATATCGCAGTAAACTCCTCGGATATGGAGACCTTTGAAAAATGTTCAATTTTGCAGCTCCAGACCAATGGGGCAGTGATCAGAACCATAAATGGTATTGTCAATAAAAGCAGCCTTTACACCTCTGTTTTCAATCATATCCCTGGTGACAAAAAAATAGTCAATACGCCAGCCAATATCCCGCTCCCTTGCATTGAAACGATACGACCACCACGAATATTTTACTGAATCGGGATTCAGATATCTGAAGCTGTCCATATAACCGCCAGCAATTATTCTGTCCAGCTCTTCTCGTTCAATTTTGAGGAACCCGGAGGTTTTTTTATTGGACTTGGGATTTTTCAGATCTATTTCATTATGCGCTGTATTATAGTCGCCGGTAATAATTACACTTTTACCGCTGTTTTTATAAACATCTGCATAGGCAAATAAATCTCTGTAAAAATTCAGCTTGTATTGCAGCCGTTCTTTGCTCATCTGGCCGTTGGGGAAATAGACATTAAAAAAAACAAAGTCTTTAAATTCCAGCTCTATTATCCGTCCTTCATCGTCGTATTCAGGTCGGCCAATACCGTATTTTACATTCAGCGGTTCTATCCTCGTATAAACACCTACTCCGCTGTAGCCCTTTTTGACTGTTGAAAATGCCCAGTAAGACTTGTATCCTTCAATGTTTTTCATCTGATCTGTAAGTTTTATTTCCTGCAGTTTAGTTTCCTGAACGGCAACCAGATCAGCGTTCATTTTCCTGAAAGAGGACAAAAAGTCCTTTTGCATTATTGCGTTCATTCCATTGACATTCCAGGAAATCATCCTGATTTTTTTTTGATTCATAATTTAGCTTTCTGTAAATTCATCTAAATTTTGTCACATTAATTTTTTCGCATAATTCATTGACCGGGCATTTGCTGCAAAAAGGTGAAACAGGCCTGCAGATAGTCTGTCCAAAGGCTACCAGAATTTCATTATATTTCATCCAGTATTTACGCGGAAGCTTTTTCCTGAGCGCAAATTCGGTTTTTTCCGGGTTTTGGGTTTTAATATAACCGATTCTGTTACTTATACGATGAACATGTGTATCCACGCAGATAGCTTCTTTGCCAAAGCCTTCAATTAAAACCAGATTTGCCGTCTTTCTGCCTACACCGGGCAGTTTCAGCAGTTCATTAATGCTGTCCGGTACGTTTCCGCCATATTGTTTTATCAGTATTTCGCTGATTTCCTTTATCCTTGATGCTTTGGTATGATAAAAACCTACTGGATAAATCATGGATTTAATTGCTTCAACATCCAGTTTTATGAATTCTTCCGGGGTCCTGGCTTTTTCAAAAAGCCTTTGGCATGCAATAATAGTAACATCGTCTTTGGTCCTGAGAGACAGCACCGTTGAAATCAGAATTTCAAAAACAGAGCCGCCTTTTTTTGAAATCATTTTCAAAGTTGGCGCTTCCCATTTAGTATATTCCTGCTTAAGAATGGAAATAAAACTGTGAATATCAAAATTTTTCATATATTCAGTGTATTGCCTGAGAATATTTATCGCGGCAGGTATTAATGATCCTGCAATAGCTTAAAATCAAATAAGGTACTTATCAAAAGACTTAATCCGAATCTTTTTCCAACACTGCTCAATGTCGCTTGCAAATGACAACTGTAGTTTTTGCTGGTTATCGCATCGAGACCTTTGCAAAAACCCCCCTTTGTCTCTACCATGTTTTTGTTATCTGGTTTCATTATAACGCCCCACTGGAAATATCAAAAAACCGTTCAAAGAATTTAGTTAGCTTGGTCAGAACACTCTCTCGCTTATTAGTCCGTTCTCCCGTTGGTAAAAAGCGGGAGACTGGCGGTAAAACCTTGGTGACGGCTGTGCCAGTAATTGCAACATTAGCATCACGGAAAGCGTTATTTACAAAAGTATAGGTTGCATCATGGTTCAGGTTTTCATCTTTAATAATCTGCTCAAGCTCCTCAATTTTCTTATGTTCTACAAACTTCTGCCAATCATCATCAACGTTTGAACCTGCATCAAGTGAGGTAATAAACTGATTGATAAGCTCCCTTTTATTGCGAAGTTCAACGCTTGAATCAATCGCCTTGTTGATATCAACCAAAACCTCCTTATCCTTGGTGTGTCCTTCGTGGTATTTCTTAATAAGCCTTAGTATATAATCAATATTAATCTCTATCTGTTTGATGAGCTCCATTTCAAACACTAAATCGTCGTTGATGTTCTCCTTATCTGTATCATCACCATTTCGCAATTCATTGTATAGGTCAATATAGGCGCTGTGATAATCCTGCACATCTCGTTCGTTCAAAATATCGTTGCCCACAAATTCATCAAAGGTGGTTAAAATATTACGCACCCGCAAAATTGCACCATAGAGCTTGATAAAATCCTTTTGAGCTTGTTCGCTGATGATTGGCTCACCCACTGGAAACTTTTTTAACAACTCATCAATCAGGCTTTTATACCCTCGTATCTCTTTATCCTCGTTTTTATAGCCGTTGTAATACTCATCATAAGATTTTAACAACACCACACCGCCAGCTTCTTTATCACCAAACAGGGCGATTGATTTGTTGGTGGCTTCCTCCAGATTGCGAAAGCAGACAATATTTCCAAAACGCTTGACGCTATTCAAAATGCGATTGGTGCGTGAATAGGCCTGTAAGAGTCCATGCAGGCGCATGTTTTTATCCACCCATAAGGTGTTTAGGGTCGTTGCATCAAAACCCGTCAAAAACATATTCACCACAATCAGGATATCCACTTCGCGGTTTTTTACCCGATCACTGACATCTTTGTAGTAATTCTGAAACTTATCCGATGAAGTATCGTAAGCGGTGCCAAACATTAGGTTATAGTCGACAATAGCACCATCCAAAAAATCCCGTGAACTTGCATCCAGCCCACTGGTGTCCTCTGAGTTTTCATCCGCGACCCCGTCCAACTCCTCCTCATTTGCACTAAAACTAAAGATGGTTGCAATTTTAAGTTGCTTGTCGCTGGGCAGGCCCTCTAGCTGCTTTTTGAATTCAGTATAATATTTTTTTGCCGTATCAATAGATGAAACAGCAAAAATAGAGTTAAAGCCGGCAAGGCGGCGATCTTTGATTTTATAAAAGCTGTTGCGTTTGGTCTTCTGGTCAAAATGTTCACGAATATAAGCAACAATATTGCTCAAGCGTTCTTTCGATGCGAGTGCATTCTCACGGTCGATACTGCTTATTTTTTTATCTTCAATATTCTCCTCTTCACGCATCGTAGAGATATAGTCCACCTTAAACGGCAAGATATTTTTATCGGAAATTGCATCAACAATCGTGTAGGTGTGGAGCTTGTCGCCAAAGGCCTGTTCGGTGGTTTTCAAATCGGGTTGACCACCCGATGAGGCATTGACCGCAAAAATAGGGGTGCCGGTAAAACCAAACAGGTGGTAGTTTTTAAAAGTTTTGGTAATGCCTGCGTGCATATCACCAAACTGCGAGCGGTGACACTCATCAAATATAATCACCATGTGATCGCGAAATATGTTATGCCCTCTGTTTTTCTTTATAAAACGATCCAACTTCTGAATCGTGGCAATGATAATATTCGTGCTTGAGTCTTCCAGTTGCCTTTTCAGAACCGAGGTGCTGGTATTGCTGTTTGCCGCCCCTTTTTCAAACTTGTCGTATTCACGCATGGTCTGGTAGTCCAGATCTTTTCGATCTACCACAAACAACACCTTGTCAATATCGGGCAGCTTACTTGCCAGTTGCGCCGCCTTGAAGCTGGTGAGGGTTTTTCCTGATCCTGTGGTGTGCCAGATATATCCACCTGCCTCTAAACTGCCGAGCTTTTTGTAATTGGTGCTTACCTCGATGCGGTTTAATATTCGCTCAGTCGCAACAATCTGATAAGGACGCATAGCCAACAACTCTTGCTCTGAGGTAAAGACACAGTAGCGGGTCAAAATATTAAGCAGTGCATGTTTGGCAAAAAAGGTTTTGGCAAAATCCATTAACTTGGTGATGGGTTTATTGGCAGCATCGGCCCACCAACTGGTAAACTCAAAACTATTACTGCTTTTTTTACCCTGTTTTGCTTTGGTTTTACCGCTCTCTTTAATATGTTTGGCGCGGGTAGTGTTGCTGTAATACTTGGTATGGGTGCCGTTGGAGATAACAAATAACTGCACATATTCAAACAAGCCGCTATCTGCCCAAAAACTCTCGCGTTGGTATCGGTTAATCTGATTAAATGCTTCGGTAATGGCCACCCCTCGGCGTTTAAGCTCAATATGCACCATCGGCAAACCATTGACCAACACCGTTACATCATAGCGGTTGGCATGTTTGCCCTTATCGGTGGCGTATTGGTTGATGACTTGCAGCCTGTTATTGTGGATACTCTGTTTATCCAGCAAATAGATATTTTTAACCGTGCCATTTTCAAGTGTGAGGTTTTTGATGTAATCCTCTTGAATGGTGGTGGTTTTTTCGGTAATGCTCTGGTTGGGGTTAGCAAGTTCACTGGTGAAAAACTGCGACCACTCCTTGTCGCTAAAGGTGAAATTGTTAAGCTTTTCCAGTTGCGTACGCAAATTAGTTTTCAGGGCATCTTCATTGGTGATCGGCAGATACTCGTATGCCTGAGTTTTTAACTGCTCTATAAATGCGGTTTCTAACGCTGCCTCGCTTTGATAATGCTCTGCGCGTTTTTCTCGCACCTCCCCCACATTTTCTGGCGGATATTTTGCCACCACCGTGGAGTTGCGGTTTTCGGAAACCAAGTTGTAGCTATAATCAACGGGCATCTTTCATTCCCTTAACCATTTTAGTTTTATCCTCAATTTGTTCGATAAAGTCTTTTATCAAATACTCTTTGATAAGCGCTGTTGCCCATTTTCTAAAGTGTACACCTCTGTGAGATTTTACTCTGTAACCAACCGAAATAACTACATCAAGATTATAAAAGTTAGTAGGTTTGGTAGAAAAATCGGAATTTCCGATTTTTCTCATTGAAGGCTCTTTTTCAAGTTCCTGTTCTTTGTAAATATTAAGAATATGCTCATTGATGGTAGAACGGGATTTTTGAAATAATGCTGCTATTTGGTCAATGTTCAACCATACCGTTTCATTCTCAAAATGAGTCTCAATTTTTACTTTGCCGTCTTCGGTTTGATAGATAATGAGTTGGTTATTTTTCATTATTTATCACCCAACGGTTTAAAGGTTAAAAGCTGATTGCGGTAGTACTCGTATTGCTTTTTGCGGGCGCTGATCTCTGCGGGCAGGCCCACGGAGATGTCGTTGACGAGGGCGTCGAATTTGTCAAGGATGGCGACAATGCGTTTTTGTTCGGACAGGGGTGGAATGGGGATTTTTATTTTTTTCACATTGGGAACTGTCAATTGTGGAATTCCGCCCTTTGTTCCAACAATAGAGGTTATATCTAAAATATAATTCAAAAACTTTGTTGTTATTATCTCTTTATTTGGTATTAATGTAATTAAACGTATAATTGGAGTAAATTTAGCTTCCCTCATGGTGTGATAACCAATTTTTGCACCCCTGGCTGAAATTGTTACTGCATTGCTTTCTATCTTATAATTATTGGTATAGCCATACAATCCTTTCATGTCAGTTGCATTTGCGTAGATAGGGTATGGATATTCGTCTGAAGGGATGGTTTGACCTTTTTTATACTTTTTCGGTAAATCTCCACCAGCACTAATTGATAAGCAAGCCTCCCTCAACTCCCGAAACGCCACCCCATCATCAAAGCTCAAAAGCGCCTCACGATAATGCTCATACTGCTTCTTTCTCGCATCCAGCTCTGCTTCCAGCTGAATGAAATTATCAAGGATTTTGACAATCTCTTTTTGGATTGTGAGCGGGGGAATTGGGATTATTGTATTCCTTACAATGTCTGCATTAAGATTTTGCACTGTTCCTGATGAGGCTTTTTGTTGCCAGTATTTTTGAACTATATCCGACCGTAGTAGATGATAGAGAAAATCGGAAATAACAGTCTTTTCAAAATCACTCATCGCAATCCATCCATCATGAATACACCCTTCTATCTCTAAAATATATGGACGTCCAAAACTCATTGAGTTTGAAAGTATAAAATTCCCTTTTTTTAAAAAACGCGATTTCTCTGCTCCTTTTTGTGTGATCTTCTGCATCGTTTTGGTGACATATTTTGCAGTAGGGTCAACATCTCCAATTTTTATCCAATTAATACCTTGTGCATCGTCTGTTAAAAAGGAATGAATAGGTCGAGGTGATGCTCCGCGCATTATTGTCATAATCTCCCCCAACGCCCGAAACTCCACCCCGTCCGGACACAGCTCATCAATCAACTTCTCTATTTTATTCACAGGTTTTTTTATGCTCATTTTTTGCCCTTTGTTTTTTTCTCAACCTGTTTCTGCACGGTTTTGATGGTGTCCAGATAGGCTTCTTCCACAGGCGAAAGTGTTTTTACCTGATATTTTCGGTATTCTTTTTCGGCTTTGGCAAGGGCGTTGTCGTGGCTTACTTTGCCTGCATCCGTCAGCACATTTTTATCAAAGATCTCTATCATGCGATCAAGTTGAACAATCCAGTCCTGCATCTGCATCGGATCGTGGTTCATGGCTTTGACTTCTGCCAGATCAAAGTAGGCGGAGACGATATTATTCAGTACCTTTAGCTCTGGTTCTGTGAGGTAGTTTTTGGCGATGGTAATCTCTGTTTTGCTGACATCACCGCCTGAAAATGAGAGCAAGCCCATAAACGGCTTGCCGGCATCAGCACGCTTTGCAATTACCTCGGCGGCAGTGTTGCCGTGTGCCGCATAATGGAGCTTATTCTGTACCACCTTGAAAAAGGCGATGGATTCTTTGCCCTTTGGATTGTAATCCTGACTGGTTGCGAACAGGTCTAGCACTTGGCGATAGAGTACCTTTTCACTACTGCGGATATCGCGAATGCGGTCGAGTAACTCTTTCCAGTAATTGCCGCCGCCGGACTCTTTAAGGCGTTCATCATCCATGGTAAAGCCTTTGACAATGTACTCACGCAGGCGCACAGTTGCCCACCTGCGAAAATGGGTCGCAATGGATGATTTGATGCGGTATCCGAGTGATATGATCATATCGAGATCGTAATGCTCAATATGATAGTTTTTTCCATCTGCGGCAGTTGTTCGGAATTTCCGAACAACTGAATTTTGCTCTAATTCACCCTCTTCAAAGATATGCTTAATATGCTCGCTGACATTTGCCTTGCTGGAGTGAAATAGTTCAACCAATTGTGCTTGCGTCAGCCACACCGTTTCATTCTCAACCCGCACTGAAATCTGTGGTTTTCCATCATCGCTTTCGTAGATGATTATTTCACTGTTGGGTGCGTCATCTGCCATTATGCCCCCTCAATATCAGTCACTATTGCATCAATTGAGATGCGCAACTCATTTTGTCTGCTCACAATTTGGGCTATTTCCTGATTGAGTTCTGTTATATCGACCACTTCACGGGTATCTTCCTGCTCTACATAGCTTGATACGGCAATATTGTACTCATTTTCACCAATAGCCTGGTTGCTGACTAATTGCGCAAAATACTCGCTATCTTCACGATGGGTATATGCCTCTAAAATTCTGGTGCGATTTTCTTCACTAAGCTTATTTTTATTACCACCACGAACAAACTCGGCTGAGGCATTAATAAACAGGGTTTTATTATCTGTTTTGCTTTTCTTTAAGATGATAATGCAGGTAGCGATTGTGGTTCCAAAAAAGAGATCGGGCGGTAGTTGGATAACCGCATCAATATAGTTGTTGTCTATCAGATATTTTCTGATTTTCTGCTCGGCACCACCACGATACAACACGCCGGGGAATTCAACAATGGCTGCTGTGCCAATGGTTGAAAGCCATGAGAGCATGTGCATGGTAAATGCAAGATCTGCCTTACTTGGAGGGGCCAGCACACCTGCGGGTGAGAATCGTGGGTCGTTGATAAGAATGGGGTTGTTTTTACCCTCCCACTTAATCGAATAGGGCGGATTAGAGACGATAGCATCAAAGGATTCATCGTCCCAGTGGTTTGGGTCGGTAAGGGTGTCTCCATGAGCAATATCAAAATGGTTGTAGTTGATATCGTGCAAGAACATGTTGATACGACAGAGGTTGTAGGTGGTGAGATTGATCTCCTGCCCATAAAAACCGATGCGTACATTTTCTTTGCCCAGAACCTTGGCGAATTTTAACAGCAAAGAGCCAGAGCCACAGGCAGGGTCATAAACCTTGTTTACCTCGATTTTACCCACGGTGGCTATTTGTGCCAATAGTTCGCTGACCTCTTGTGGGGTGTAGTACTCACCGCCAGACTTGCCGGCATTTGAGGCATACATCTGCATCAGGTACTCATAGGCATCGCCAAAGGCATCTATATTGTTGTTAGCATAATCACCCAGACGCAAAGAATTAATGGCAACAAGCAACTTGGTGAGTTGCTTGTTGCGTTTTTCTACCGTACTGCCCAGCTTATTAGAGTTTACATCAAGGTCATCAAATAGCCCTTTTAGGTCATCCTCACTCTCTGTACCTTTAGCAGAGTTTTCAATGCCACGAAAAATGGCGGCAAGGGTTTCATTGAGGTTAGCATCATTTTTAGCTTTTTTTGCCACATTGCAAAATAGCTCACTGGGTAAGATATAAAAACCCTTTTCTTTTACAGTATCCGCTCGTCCAAATTCAGCCTCTTTATCAAGGAGTTTAGCGTAATCGAAATCTACTTCTGGTTCATTGGTGTTGATGTAACTGCTAAGGTTTTCACTAATAAAACGGTAAAAAAGCATACCCAGTACATATTGTTTAAAATCCCAGCCATCAACGCTACCACGCAAATCATTGGCTATTTGCCAAATGGTACGGTGCAGTTCTGCTCGTTCTTGCTCTTTAGTCATCTATTTTCCTTTATTCTGATCGTTGTCATTTTTTGTTGGTGCAGTATGCTGGCACGGCAAACTATGGGGTCAAAAACTATTTTGCCTTAAAACGCTCTGAGGAGAGTGGCGCCAAAAGACTATGGGGTCAAAGCTTGAATAGTGAATAAAGTAAAGTTAATTCAGACACTTTGAAGTTGAATTCACCCCCAAAAATGAAACATTCAAAAAAACCTCCTTCGGTCTGTTCGGGGAACATGACCTGCAGTTTCGTTGGGTTTCGTTTCTCAACCCAACCTACATGCTCCGGCATTAGGCCTTACAAAACCGCGACTCAATAGAACTTCAGGGAAATTACTTTTCCCATCACATCAAAATCTTTATCGTTGTGAAGAAGAAATAAATTGTTTTCTATTGCTGTCTGCGCAATAATACAGTCGATACTGCTTCTGACTGTTATACCTTCCCTGCGACAATCAAAATAGATTCTGGCAGCCCTGGCAAAGGAATCAATTGGATCTTTCAGATAATAAAATCGCTGGGTTTCGAGATTCTTTTTTATAAGATCATATTCCTTTTCCGATTTTGCTCCCTGCAAAACCTCCTGATATATGAAGGAATTAATTCCATAAGGTATTTTTTGCTGTAAAACAGTTTTAAACTTGCGGGCAGATTTATTCTCGTTGCCCTTAAAAAAGTCTATTAAAACCGACGTATCGATTAGAATCATTTTCCCTCTCTCAACGACTTGTAATCATATCCTTCGACAAACTCTATTTTCCCTTCCAGGTCGAGCAAATCTCTACGACCTCTATTATCCACAAATTCTTTCAATGCCTGATTTATGAGTTCCCTTTTGGTCTTCGCCTCGCTGTATTTAAAGGCTTCTTTAACCAGGTTGTCATCAAGAACTATATTTGTTCTCATTTTACACCTCCTTATACACCCAGCTTTACACATAACGCCTGAGGTGTCAATGGTTTTGTGTTGTCCAGAAAGGCTATGAGGTTCAAGATGACCCCCAGATAATACATGACATCGTTTTTTTAAAATGTTAATCAAATACACATTATATATAATCAGAATATACATCATGTCCAACTATAATTTTTTATGGTCGAACATCAATAAACAACTGGAAACAAAAGTTATTGTTTGTTTTTTGCGGTTAATATCATGATTTTAAATCCAAGAAAAATACGGGCTCTGGGGCTCAGCTCCGGAGGACTTGACAGCATTCTGGCAGCCCTTGTTTTGAAAAAACAGGGAATAGATGTTGAATGGATTAGTTTTGAAACTCCATTTTTTTCATCTGACAAGGCTTTGCATGCAGCTCATATTACAGGCATACCAATAACCGTCAAAAATATTACCAGTGTATATATTGAAATGCTGAAAAATCCTCCATGCGGATATGGAAAGAATATGAATCCATGCATGGACTGCCATGCCTTAATGCTCAGGCTCGCAGGCTCTCTAATGAAAGAAAGGGGATTTAATTTTCTTTTCACCGGCGAAGTTCTGGGCCAGCGTCCAATGTCTCAGACAAAACAATCACTTCGTTATGTTGAAAAACAGTCAGGCTGTGAAGGCTTTATTTTACGTCCATTGAGTGCTGCAAAACTTCCTGTTACAATTCCTGAAAAAGAGGGGCTTGTGAACAGAGATCTTCTTTTTGATATTAGTGGAAGATCACGAAAGATACAGATAAAAATTGCCGGGGAATTTAATCTTACAGATTACCCTTCCGCAGGGGGCGGCTGTCTTCTCACTGACAAGCGTTATAGCGCACGTTTAAAGGATTTGTTTGAACATAAGGAAAAATTTACAGAAGAGGAACTTTATCTTTTAAAACACGGCAGGCATCTGCGTTTGGACAAGAATACAAAGATAATAGTCGGCCGCGCGGAAAAGGATAATGAACAAATAGAAAAATACTATAACAAAAACATTGATGCTGTTATTAAAGTAAAGGATTTTCCAGGCCCCTTTGTTTTAGTGCCGAATGGGGTAAAAAAAGATATTACTGCTCTTGCAGCTTCAATATGCGTGGGATACAGCAAGGCGCCTGAAAATATACCGGTTGATGTGATTGTTATAATGCCGCAGGGTTCTCAAATCCTGACAGTATCTGGAATTTCATTGGAAAAGATAAGACAGTATCTGGTATAATATAATCAGGTTGTTGCTTTTTGGAACCTTAGCTGGCCGCATGCAGCTGAAATATCCCTGCCCTTGCTGCGGCGAATAACAGCTATGTAATTATTTTTACGCAGGATTTCCTTGAAGTTAACCATTACTTCCTCTTCCGACTGCTTGAAATCACTGCCTTCATGTTCATTAAACGCTATTAAATTAATTTTTGCCTTTATTGAATGCAGTATTTTAGCAAGACGATAAGCATTGTCAGGAGAATCATTTATATCTTTCAAAAGAATATATTCAAACATGATGCTTTGACGTGGATGCAACTTATATTTGCGGCATGCGTCAAGCAGGGTTTCAATAGGATATTTTTTGTTTATGGGCATAAGCATATCGCGGGTTTTATTGTCTGTTGCATTTAATGATATCGCCAGATTAACCGTTGTATCGCGGCTGAAATCGTCCAGCCTTGGAACCATACCTGCTGTGGAAACTGTGACTTTGTGATTTGAGAATGCAAGCCCGCATCTGGTATCGGTTATTATGTTAAGAGCATCAACCAAATTTCCGTAATTTGCAAGCGGCTCTCCCATTCCCATTACAACTATGTTTTTCAGGCTTTTGGGATCGTCAATATCATTCATGACGTCGCGTACCTGTGCCAGGATTTCGCTTTTTGTTAAATTCCGCACAAAACCTCCTTTTGCGGTAAGGCAGAACCTGCATCCCTGTGCACAGCCAACCTGACTTGATATGCAAAGGGTGTAATAACCTTTTTCAGGAATCAAAACGCTTTCAATACATTCCTCGTCAAACAGTTTGAAAAGATATTTTTTGGATCCATCCCGGGATGTTTTAATCTGTTTTTTTTCAAGACGGTCTATAGTAAAATTAATCGACAGAATTTGTCTGATTTCCTTTTTAATGTCTGTCATTATTTCAAAATCATCTGCCTGGCGAAAATAAATCCACTTCATGATTTGTTCAGCACGATAAGATTCCATATCATGATCTTTCAGCCATGAAACAAGTTGTTCTTTTGAAAGCTCCATAATGTTTATTGTTTCGGATGACACTTCAATATGTTGTATCATTAAGATTATACCTCTGTTTCCTCGGGAATATGATTGTCAGTATAAAAACTTACATTTAGCAATAAAATTTTCTTTTATCAATGCTGCGGCAAAAATTCTTGACCAACTGTATCATATTATATAGTTTCTCTTGTAATTTTAAATACAAAGCAATTAAGATGAACTCGTAAAAAGTAAGATTTGTTCGCTCTGTGAGCGTTTTTGGAATTTCCAAAACTGCTCAATGTTGCTTGCGAATGACTTTCAAATAAATTAACTGGAGTTTAATCATAACTGAAGACTTATTGTTTAAAGTTATTCTAATTTCAAGTGCCGCAGAGCGGCATAGTGGAGCTTTTTACGAGCTCATCAATTAAATTTCGTTCTGAAAGGCATGGTGCTTCTGGGATAAGCCAACGCTTGGACCTTAGGACCGGGATTATTTACCAGGGAGTATATTATTAATAGTATGAAAACAGATTTTTCTACATTATTAAAATTTTTACAAAACCTATATGAGGAAGAAATACCTTTTAACAAATTTCTGGAACTAAAGATAATTTCTTTGGAAGAAAATAAAGCATGCATAAAAACCATGATGAAAGACGAACTGGTCGGCAATTTTAAGCATGGAATGCTGCATGGCGGTGTTATTTCTTCGGTTCTGGATCTAACTGGAGCTTCAATAGTTTCAACAGGTGTGCTGAAAAAAATGGCTGGATGTCCATTTGATGAAATAGCAGAACGGATATTTAAAATAGGTACGGTTGATCTTAGAGTTGATTTTTTAAGGCCTGGTCAGGGATCTTACTTTTTATCAACAGCTTCGATTATGCGTATGGGAAACAAGGTTGTTGTTACACGAATGTCGCTTCGTAATGACAAGAAAATATTAATAGCCGTCGGCACAGGAACCTATATGATAGGTTAAGAAAGTATTGAACGGCCGAGTAAAGCGATTTCATTATTGATGGCGTCGTAAAAAGTCGAATTTGTTCGCTCTGTGAACATTTTTGGGATTCAGATTAATCCTGTTCCAAAACTGCTCAATGTCGCTTGCAAATGACTTTCAAATAATTCAACTGTAGTTTTTGCCGGTTATCGCAACAGTTATAATTAAATTAAAACCAGAAAAAACTCATGTATAACAAATCGTAAACAAAGAACCGGCCATAATAAAAACAGCAATTGTGCCAATAATTTAATCTTTTATTAATAACAATACAGCAACAGGTTCTTTGCTAACGATTTTTAATACATTCAAACAGTTTTCTAATTTTAATTTAATCATAACTGAAGACTGATTGTTTAAAGTTATTTTAATTCCCAGCGCCGCATAGCAGCATAATTCAGCTTTTTACGGGTTTATCATTATTGGCTGTTCATTTAAGTTTTTTTGAATACTGTCCCGTTGAAAGTGGCGATAAGCTCGCTGCTATTAAATACTTCCATCCTATACATGCCGGTTCGTCTGGTGGTGTGTATTAATTTTGCTTCTGCTGTAATTAAATCCCCTATTTTTGCTGTTTTAAAAAACGAACCGCTGATGTCAAGAGCGTAAGATGGGAAATGATCGCTGTTTGAAGCAGCTGAAAATGCCACATCAGCCAGGCTGAATATAAAGCCGCCATGAACCACGCCAATGAAGTTAAACATGTCCTTTGTAATGGTAACCGAACACAAAGCATAGCCTTTTTCAACCTTATCAATACTGATTCCTAAAAAATTTAAATAAGGGTCACCCGCTATTTTTTCATTAATATCATTCATTGTCGGTTTTTCCTTTTAGTCGGCAAAAGAGGTTCAAGGATTAAATTTTTTTGTCCGGTTAAGTTTATGCTTGTAGTAGTTATCAAACTTTTGAAAACATGACAATATTACTTTTATTTTAAGATGAGAAAAAAGGCATTTATTGTAAAAACATGCAAAAGAAGGTATGAAAAAATGGTTGCGCATGTTTGAGCATTTTCTGGAGGTCTCATTACGGCAGGAGGTGGAATAATGGCTGCGATTGATGCTGTTAAGAGTATTTTGAATCAAATATACGGCATAGAAAATGGTGCCCTGGTTTTTAAGAGGATTTATGCCTTAATGGAAAAATTTCCGGGGAGAGAAAAAAAGAAGCAGGAGTATTTTTCTCAGGAAGATGTGGTCTTAATAACTTACGGTGATTCTCTTTGTTCAGATGCGGAATCTCCCTTAAAATCATTCCAAACCTTTGCTTCAAAGTATTTTAAAGATGTATTTTCAACAATACATATTCTTCCTTTTTTCCCATATTCTTCTGATGACGGTTTTTCCGTTAAAGATTTTTATTCAGTGAATCCGGAACTTGGAACCTGGGAGGATGTTAAATCACTGGGGAATGATTTCCAGCTCATGTTTGATTATGTGCTGAATCATATTTCTTCAAAGAGCAAATGGTTTGAAAAATATTTATGCGAAGAAAAAGGATTTGAAGACCTTGCAATTGAGACAGACCCGCTGAGCGACCTTTCCAGAGTTACGAGGCCCAGATCTCTGCCGCTTTTAACTGAATTTACAAAAAAATCTGGAAAGAATGTTAATGTCTGGACGACATTCAGCAGTGATCAGATAGATCTTAATTTTAAAAGCATTGATGTGCTTGAAAAAATGGTTGATGTTCTGCTTTTCTATGTTAGCCGGGGCGCAACTATTCTGAGACTCGATGCAATTGCCTATTTATGGAAAGAGATTGGAACAAACTGCGTTCATCTCAGGCAGACCCACGATATGGTAAAACTGTTTCGCTGTATACTGGATATTGTTGCTCCGGATGTCATGATCCTTACGGAGACTAATGTGCCTCATGAGGAGAATATAAGCTATTTTGGAGACGGCAGAAATGAGGCGCAGATGGTTTATAATTTTACGCTTCCTCCGCTGCTTTTTTATTCTTTTGTAATGGAGGATTCAACAGTTCTGTCAAACTGGGCAAAAGGACTTTATCTAAAACAGGAAACCAATACTTTTTTTAATTTTACTGCCTCGCATGATGGAATTGGCATGCGTCCGCTTGAAGGTATATTGCCTGAAAAAGAAATAAAAAAACTCATTGAAATTGTTAAAGAAAACGGCGGAAGGGTTTCTTGCAAGAGGAACCCGGATGGTTCAGAGAGTCCCTATGAGATGAATATTACATATGTTGATGCCCTTTTTAATAAAAAAGGAATTGGCAGG
>Ga0207996_1000990_pt1 | contig 21786 bp, 15 predicted proteins | sample AntAceMetag02UKG_FD_184773 | JGI IMG/M metagenome (GOLD analysis project Ga0207996, IMG submission 184773) | Saline lake microbial communities from Ace Lake, Antarctica - Antarctic Ace Lake Metagenome 02UKG (SPAdes) (version 2) | ecosystem: Environmental > Aquatic > Non-marine Saline and...
CCTGTCCTGTTATTTACTTCATTTTCTTTGCACCGCAAAAAGGTGCTGTTTTTTTCTGCCTTATTTGAAGACTGAGAGAAATTATTGGTGGAGATGAGCGGGATCGAACCGCTGGCCTCCGCCGTGCGAGGGCGGCGCTCTCCCAGCTGAGCTACATCCCCCCTTTAGTTGTTAGCAAATAATTTTTTACAGTTAATTAAAAATATAACTGTAAATTTAATTCACTATATAAATCAATACCCAGCCAGAATAAACGACCATCTTGGTTACTCCTTAGAAAGGAGGTGATCCAGCCGCACCTTCCGATACGGCTACCTTGTTACGACTTCACCCCAATCATCAGCCATACCTTAGGTACCTGCCTCCCCTTACGGGGTTGGCCCAGCAACTTCAGGTATCGCCAACTTTCGTGGTGTGACGGGCGGTGTGTACAAGGCCCGGGAACGTATTCACCGCGGCATGCTGATCCGCGATTACTAGCGATTCCGACTTCATGGAGGCGAGTTGCAGCCTCCAATCCGAACTTGGACCTGATTTAAGGGATTGGCTTAAGATTGCTCTTTCGCGACCCTCTGTTCAGGCCATTGTAGCACGTGTGTAGCCCGGGACGTAAGGGGCATGATGATTTGACGTCATCCCCACCTTCCTCCGCATTATCTGCGGCAGTCTCCTTAGAGTGCGTTTGAAAAACAAACTAGCAACTAAGGACAAGGGTTGCGCTCGTTGTGGGACTTAACCCAACATCTCACGACACGAGCTGACGACAACCATGCACCACCTGTTATCTAGTCTTTCCTAAAAGGAAAGAAAACCTAATTTCTTAGGCGGGCAGGATAATGTCAAGTCCCGGTAAGGTTCTTCGCGTTGCGTCGAATTAAACCACATGCTCCACCGCTTGTGCGGGCCCCCGTCAATTCCTTTGAGTTTCAGCCTTGCGACCGTACTCCCCAGGCGGGATACTTAATGCGTTAGCTGCGGCACAGAAGGGGTCGATACCTCCCACACCTAGTATCCATCGTTTACAGCTAGGACTACCAGGGTATCTAATCCTGTTTGCTCCCCTAGCTTTCGCTCCTCAGCGTCAGAGTCAGACCAGAAAGCCGCCTTCGCCACTGGTGTTCCTCCCGATATCTACGCATTTCACCGCTACACCGGGAATTCCACTTTCCTCTTCTGACCTCAAGTCTTAAAGTTTCAGATGACAGTACCAGGTTAAGCCTGGTAATTTAACATCTGACTTTTAAAACCGCCTACGAGCCCTTTACGCCCAATAATTCCGGACAACGCTTGCTCCTTATGTATTACCGCGGCTGCTGGCACATAATTAGCCGGAGCTTTCTCTTGGGGTACCGTCAATTCAAGGGTTTATTGGACCCTTGAGGTTTCGTCCCCCAAAACAGGATTTTACAACCCGAAGGCCTTCATCATCCACGCGGCGTCGCTGCGTCAGGGTTTCCCCCATTGCGCAATATTCCCCACTGCTGCCTCCCGTAGGAGTCTGGGCCGTATCTCAGTCCCAGTGTGGCCGTACATCCTCTCAGACCGGCTACCCATTGCAGTCTTGGTAAGCCATTACCTCACCAACTAACTAATAGGACGCGGGCTCATCCTGAAGCGATAGCATATACAGAGGCCATCTTTTCTCTTTCCATCTTGTGATGGAGAGAGATTATGCGGTATTAGCCCTCCTTTCGAAGGGTTATTCCCCACTTACAGGGTAGATTACCCACGCGTTACTCACCCGTTCGCCACTTTCTGCCTGCCCTTTTATCCCGAAGGATAAAAGGGCGGGCTTCTCGTTCAACTTGCATGTGTTAGGCACGCCGCCAGCGTTCGTCCTGAGCCAGGATCAAACTCTCCGTACTTCTGAGGATAATCAGGCTTCTTGAATAAATCCAGTCCACCTTTTCGTCCCCATCCTTTTAAAAGACTACCTTAGGGTAAGGCTAGCCTTTCCTATTTATTATTTTAAACATCTGGCTGGGTATATATTTTCAAAGAACAAATCACCGTTTTTTTTCAGGTGACAAAATACATGTTAACAAAATCGGGTTGGGTTGTCAAGGTATTTTTTGGTATTTTTACTTTATTTTAAAAAAGAAATTCCGCTGGTCTTTCAGGGTGTATCTTTCAGGGTCATTATTATATTACAAGCGGGGGGAAAGTGCAAGGTCCAGAGCTTGTGTCTGCCTATAATGAATTGTTTAATTCAGTATTTAACATTCCATTCTTGCTATAGTATACATATTATATAGTGGAAAACGAAAAGATAATAAACAGAACTTAAATTTATAATTTATGAAAAAATTTTGAATTTTCAATTATGGTTTTTCGCCTTTAGTTTTTACTTTTTAGTTAATCAATAATGGTCACTAAGAAAATACTTATGTACTCTTAAATCATCAGATAATTCTGGATGAAAAGAAGAGACTAAAATATTTTTTTGTCGAGCCATTACAATTTTTTCATCAAATTTTGATAGAATATTTACTTCTTTTCCTATTTCTTTAATATAAGGAGCTCTTATAAATACTGCTCTGAAAGGTTTTCCTTTAATCCCTTTAATGTCCAAATCAGCTTCAAAGCTATCCACCTGTCTACCAAAAACATTTCTTTCTACAACTATATCCATTAAATTAAATTTTATCTGTTTACTATCTAAAATATCTTTTGCCAATAAGATCATTCCAGCACAGGTTCCATATATTGGCATTCCTTTCTTCCCTTTAATTGTAATGGCTTTGTCTAATCCGTATAATTTTGCCAATTTACCTATCGCAGTACTTTCGCCACCGGGAAGTATCAGTCTTTCAATTTTTTCTAAATCTTCTATTGATTTAACTTTAATCCCTTTACATCCGCATTCTTTTATTTTCAATAAATGTTCTTCCACTGCACCCTGTAATGATAATACGCCAACTTTCAAAGGTAATTCACTACTCCCCTCTTTATATTCTCATACTACGTTCCAAATCTTTTACCAACCTCTATCCTGCATTCGTTCAGCCGGGGCAATTTGGGAAATCTCTATTCCTTTCATCGCTTCCCCTAAACCTTCTGAAACTTGAGCGATAATTTTAGGATTATCATAATGGGTAGTAGCCTCTACAATAGCTTTTGCCCTTATTTTAGGATTATCTGATTTAAATATTCCAGAACCTACAAATACTCCATCTGCACCCAACTGCATCATTAAAGCAGCATCAGAAGGAGTGGCTATTCCCCCAGCAGCAAAATTAACGACTGGTAATTTTCCTTCCCTGGCTACTTCCTTTAACAGCTCAAAAGGTGCTCCCAATTCTTTTGCTCTACTCATTAATTCCTCTGAAGGCATGTTTTTTAATTTTCTTATTTCGTCCATAACAATTCGAATATGCCTAACCGCTTCAACGATATTTCCTGTTCCCGGTTCGCCTTTGGTTCTCATCATGGAAGCGCCTTCTCCGATCCTTCTTAAAGCTTCTCCTAAATTTCTTGCTCCACAGACAAATGGTACTTGAAAATTATGTTTATTAATATGATAATTTTCATCTGCCGGAGTCAATACTTCACTTTCATCGATATAATCAACTCCCAATGCTTCTAATAGTTGAGCTTCTACAAAATGACCAATTCTCGCTTTTGCCATAACCGGTATACTCACTGCTTCCATGATTTCTTTTATTATTTTAGGATCGGCCATTCTTGCTACTCCACCAGCAGCACGAATATCTGCTGGAACTCTTTCTAAAGCCATTACGGCAACTGCTCCGGCTTCTTCAGCAATTTTTGCCTGCTCTGCATTGACCACATCCATGATAACGCCGCCCTTTAACATTTCCGCCAAACCCTTTTTCAACTTAAAGGTACCCTTTTCAATCATGATTTCTACACTCCTTCGTTATATAATTCTTTTAATGTATTATAATAAAAAAACAAAAAAATAACAACTATCTTGCAATAGTCTATTGTTTTATTTTGGTATACTATCTAAATTTAGATAATTATTGCATAATAATTTATTGCATTTTTATAAAGTATAATGTTCTCGGCACGATTTAAGGTAACATAAAAATAATACCGCAAATCTAAAAAATTTACGGTATCATTGTGGGTCATTTACTTTTTAATTTTTGACTATTTTTCGTAAGGCGAAGCCAAGCGTTGATACATTTTCCATTGTTTATTAACTCCTTCTTGGGCTTCTTTTAATAATTTTTTAGCTTCCTCCGGCATACTCCGGGTAAGTATTTTATACCTATTTTCATTATATATGTAATCTTCCAAAGGAATACTTGGCGCTTTTGAATCCAACTGTAAAGGGTTTTTACCTTCTTCCGCAAGTGTCGGATTATATCTCATTAAAGGCCAATAACCAGATTGAACGGCTAATTTTTGTTGGTTCAAGCCATTTATTAAATTATAACCATGGCTGATACAATGAGAATAAGCTACAATAATAGAAGGCCCATCAAATGCTTCTGCTTCACGAAAAGCCTTAATCACCTGTGAATCATTTGCTCCCATAGCTACTCTGGCTACATATACGCTTCCATAGGTGACAGCCATCATGGCAAGGTCTTTTTTAAGTGTTCTCTTTCCTCCGGCAGCAAATTTTGCGATAGCTCCAAGAGGTGTCGCTTTGGACATTTGGCCACCAGTATTAGAATACGTTTCAGTATCTAATACCAAAATATTGACATTGCGCTTTTGGGCAATAACATGGTCTAATCCACCATAACCAATATCATATGCCCATCCATCTCCACCTACAATCCATACACTTTTTTTTGTAAGAACATCGATTATGCTTAGTAAATCTTTTGCCTCCGATTTTTCTATCTTATCTATTTTCTTAACTAATTTTACTATTCTTTCTCTTTGCTTGGATAGTCCTTCTTCGGTAGATTGATCTGCTTTCTTAATTTCATCAACTAAATCTTTACCTATCTCAGTTGAAAGTTTCTCTAATAACTCATAAGCAAATTCTAACTGTTTATCAATTGCCAATCTCATTCCAAATCCAAATTCAGCATTGTCTTCAAATAAAGAATTTGACCAAGCGGGTCCTCTTCCCTCTTTGTTGAATGTCCACGGAGTAGTCGGTAAATTACCTCCATAAATCGAAGAACATCCAGTTGCATTAGCTATAATTGCCCTGTCTCCAAATAATTGACTTAATAATTTTAAATATGGAGTCTCACCACAACCCGCACACGACCCGGAGAATTCAAACAGTGGTTGTAAATATTGAACATTTCTTACAGCATTAAGTTTTAATTCTTTTCGGTCAACTTCGGGAATAGTAAGGAAAAAGTCCCAATTTTTCGCTTCTTGTTTTCTGATTGGAGGCTGAAAAACCATATTTATTGCTTTTAATTCTGGATTTGTTTTATTTTTTGCCGGACAATTTATTACACAAAGCCCGCAACCGGTACAATCCTCAGGGGAAACTTGTAATGTGTGTTTCATTCCCTTAAATTGAGAATTTTTTGCATCTACAGATTTAAATGTATCAGGAGCAGCGGAAAGGAGTTTAGGATCGTAGACTTTAGCTCTAACCACTGCATGAGGACATACCATTACACATTTTCCACATTGAATACAGGTATTTGGGTCCCAGGCGGGAATCTCTTGGGCAACATTTCTTTTTTCCCACTTAGTCGTACCGCTTGGAAATGTTCCATCCGGAGAAAAAGCACTAACCGGTAAATTGTCTCCATTTCCTGCAATTATTTCTGCGGTTACTTTTTTAACAAACTCGGGTGCTTCTACGGGAACAGTAAGGTGTTTTGCCAATTTACTGGTAGCCTTTTCCGGTACTTTCACTTCATGGAGATTAGAAAGCGCGTTATCGACAGCAGCAAAATTAGTATTTACAATCTTGTCTCCCTTCATACCATAGGATTTTTTAATAAAACGTTTTATAGCTTCAATTGCCTTTTCCATTGGAATAACTTTACTAAGATAGAAGAAACAGACTTGCATTATTGTATTGATTCTTGCCCCCAAACCTACTTCCTTGGCAATTTTATAGGCATCAATTACATAAAAGCTTAATTTTTTTTCAATAATTGTTTGCTGAGTTGAGTAAGGCATATAATCCCATACCTCGTCAGCAGAATATGAACTGTTTAAGAGAAATACTGCTCCCGGTTGTGCAGTTTTTAACACATCATATCTTTCCAGGAAAGAGAATTGGTGACAAGCAACAAAATTAGCGCGATTAACCAGGTAAGGTGAATGAATAGGTGTTGGACCAAATCTTAAATGAGAAATAGTAAGTGAGCCCGCTTTACGCGAATCATAAACAAAATAACCTTGAGCATAATTTTCTGTTTCTTCTCCGATAATCTTTATCGAATTTTTATTTGCTCCGACAGTTCCGTCCGAACCAAGGCCATAGAAGACTGCACGAGTTCGATCCGCAGGTTCAATGGAAAAATCAGGATCGTAGGAAAGGCTGGTGTTAGTAACATCATCATTTATTCCAATGGTAAAATGATTCTTAGGAATTTCTTTCTTCATTTCATCAAATAACCCTTTTACCATGGCGGGAGTAAATTCTTTTGAGGAAAGCCCATATCTTCCACCAATAATTTTTGGCATCTCCTTAAAATGAGTCAATCCTTCATCTTTTGCTTCTTGTAATGCAGTAACGATATCTGTATATAATGGTTCACCCAGGCTACCGGGTTCTTTGGTACGATCTAATGCACATATGGTGTCCACTGTTTTCGGGAGAGAATTAATAAAATGTTTAATTGAGAAAGGTCGATATAAGCGTACTTTTACCAAGCCTACCTTTTCCCCTTTTTCCATTAAATATTCAACCGTTTCCTGTACGGTCTCTGCTCCGGAGCACATTAATACAATTACTTTTTTTGCATCCGGTGCACCATAATATTGAAATAATTCATATTTTCTTCCAACTACTTTGTAGAATAAATCCATTACTTTTTCAACGATATCCGGACAGGCAAGGTAATAAGGATTAACTGTTTCTCTCGCTTGGAAATATACATCAGGATTTTGGGCAGTACCTCTGATAAATGGATTATCTGAAGAAAGTGCTCTTTTCCGATGAGCTCTTACCAAATCATTGTTAATTAATGGTTTCATTTCTTCCGGAGTTAATAAATCAACTTTAGAAATTTCATGTGAAGTACGAAATCCATCAAAAAAATGGACAAATGGTATTCGAGATTCTAAACTGGCTGCTTGTGCGATTAAAGGAAAATCCATCGCTTCTTGAATTGAATTTGAAGCAAGCATGGCAAAACCGGTAGATCTGGTTGCCATTACATCACTATGTTCCCCAAAAATTGAAAGAGCCTGACATGCTACAGAACGAGCTGCAATATTAAAAACAGTCGGAGTTAACTCACCGGCAATTTTAAACATATTAGGAAGCATTAACAAAAGACCTTGCGATGCAGTAAAAGTCGTAGTAAGACCCCCTCTCTGTAGAGAACCATGAACAGCTCCTGACGCACCCCCCTCACTCTGCATTTCAGTTACTTGAGGCACTGTACCCCAAATATTTGGTTTTCCTTCAGACGCCCAAAGGTCTGCAAATTCACCCATCGGGGAAGAAGGTGTAATAGGATAGATGGCTACAACTTCACTTAAATGATATGCAGTATGAGCTGCAGCTGTATTTCCATCAATTGTTACTTTTTTTTTACTCATTTTTGAGTCCTCCATTTTTTAAAATATTTTTTTGAAATAAATTTACACTATTTTATCATATTTTCGAGTTCATGTGATAAAAAGTACATGAAAAATAACAAAAATAAGAAAAATATTCCTTTCTTTGTTTTTATTTTAAGAAATTAATACAATTTTATTATAATTTTTACAAATATTATAATCTGTAAAGTAATGCTATTTAATCTTTTGCCTGCTTATTAATGCTTGAGCGAGTGTTACCTCGTCCGCAAATTCCAAACTGCTTCCTATTGGAACACCATAAGCAATACGAGTTATTTTTATTTCCAAAGGTTCAATCAATTGAGCAATATAAGAAGCAGTTACTTCGCCTTCAATATTCGGGTTGGTAGCAATAATTACTTCCTTAATTTCTTCACTTTTTAATCTTTTTAATAAGTTATTAATCTTCAAATTTCCGGGTTCGATACCATCCAGAGGAGAAATGGCTCCTTCTAATACATGATAAACACCTTTAAATTCTCCAGTATTTTCTAAAGCAATCAAATCTTTTACTTTTTCCACTACACATATAATTGATTTATCTCTATTTACATTCCGGCAAATTTCGCATATTTCCTGATCGGTTATATTTCCGCAAATGGAACAATACTGTATTTTTTGCTTAGCATCTATTATAACTCTAGCAAGATTAGAAACCTCTTCGTTAGAATTTTTTAAAATATAAAAAGCCAGTCTTTGAGCAGTTTTAGGTCCAATTCCCGGCATTTTAGAAAATTCATCTATTAATTTCGCTAATGGTTTAGTATATCTAAAAAACATTTTTTTCTCTCTTGTTTTAGAATAATCCGGGGATATTTGCTCCTCCGGTTAATTTACTCATTTCTTGAGCAGCTAATTCTTTTGATTGACGTAATGCTTCATTTACGGCAGCTAAAATAAGGTCTTCCAGCATTTCTTTTTCATTTACATCGATGACATCCGGCTCTATTTTAATCTCATTGATTTCCTGTTGACCATTAATGGTTATTTCAATCATTCCCCCTCCGGAAGATACTTTGATTTCTTTTTGAGCCAATTCTTTTTTTATTTCCTCCATCTTTCTTTGCATCTCTTGTGCTTGTTTCATTAAAAATTTCATATCCATTTTTATTTTTCCCCTTTCGTGAAAACAATTACTCGTCGATTATTTTCCCCATAAATAGATTTAATGACTCTTGAAGTATAGAATCATCATTATTAGGTTTATTATTAATTTGACTAATTTCTTTTTTATTTTTTACTAAAACTTCCTTAATTTTATCATTTCCATCCAAAGTAGTTTTATTCTCATTATTAAATTCTTCTTTTGTATAATCTATTCTATTTTTGTTGATAACACATTCTATAACAAAAGGTACTCCAATTTCTTCTTTAATGAGATCCTGCAATAAGGACTTATTGCTTTTCTTTTCTAATATCTCTTTATGAAAAGCATGCTCCTTATTAAAACCAATAATTATTTTACCATTTTTTATAGTTATTGAATTGTTGACAGTGATGAATGAATAAAGAGATATTCTAGTTTTCTTTATTTTGGTTAATATTGTAGGCCAGATTTCCATTAAATTTGAATCTGTATATACTTTGGAATATTTTTTCTTAATTACTTTTTCTTCTTTGTCAATTTCTTTTCCGGTAAAAAATTCTTTATTTTCTTCTTTTTTTAACACCTTTAAATCTGATTTTAAACTAGGCTTTTCTTTTCCGACCTCTTTATTTTTATTTTTGAAAGTAAACTTAAGTACATACATTTCTAATAATAGCCATGGATGATAAGAATATTTCATTTTCTTCTCAATTTCGGTTAAATAATTCACCATATCAAAAAGGATTTCCATATCTATTGATTTAGACTGGTTTAACATTTTTTCGCTTTCTTCAATAAATATACCTTTTGCCTTTAAGATATGCGTGTTGCAAATTTTAATTAAAGATAAATTATGAACATATTCCGTTAAGTTTCTTATGAATTGAGCAGGGTCTCCGCCGGAATCAGATGATTGATGAATAACTTCTATCGCCCGAAGTGTGTCATTCTGAATAACCGCGTCTAAAATGTTAAAAAAAATATCATCATCAGTTATTCCCAAGATATCTATTACGTTTTTGACATTTATCTCTTTACCGCAATAAGCAATTACTTGTTCAAAAATGCTTTCAGCATCACGCATTGAACCTGTTGCGTTTCTGGCAATTATATTTAATGCTTTTTCTTCGACAATCAAATTTTCATCTTTGGAAATTAGCTGAAGCTTATCGACAATTTTTTGCAAAGGAATTCTCCTGAAATTAAACCACTGGCATCTCGACAATATAGTATCAGGAATCTTGTGAGGAGCGGTTGTGGCAAATATAAAGATAACGTGGGGCGGGGGTTCTTCTAAAGTCTTTAATAATGCATTGAAAGCTTCTGTGGTTAACATATGTACTTCATCAATAATATATATTTTGAAATTTCCTTCAGTAGGGGCAAATTTCACCTTGCTTCTTAAGTCTCTAATATCATCAATTCCCCGATTAGAAGCTCCGTCAATTTCTATTACGTCCATCGAATACCCCTCAGTAATTTTAATGCAATTGTTACATTTATTGCAGGGATAAATCGTTGGTCCCTTTTCACAATTTAATGATTTAGCTAGAATACGGGCTGTAGTGGTTTTTCCCACTCCTCTAGGCCCGGAAAAAACATATGCATGAGAAATTCTATTCAAAGAAATAGCATTGATTAACGTTTGAGTAATGTGATTTTGACCTATGATATCTTCGAAGATTTGTGGTCTCCATTTTCGATAAAGTGAATGATATTTCATGTATTTTCCTTAAAAAGTAATGTAAATTTCTATAGAAAAAACGGAAGCGTGGTAATTTTTTATAGATGTTAACAATTTCTATATACGTTTAAGTGATCGTGCACCTATTTCCGATTTCACTTCCCAAGCGATACTAAAATAGTTAGCTCCAATCAGGTTTACCTGCGGCACTCAAAGAGGTTTGCTTACCGCTGCTTCCTTCCGGATCTGACGGAGTTCACAATTCTTTGTCGCACAGGGCCCAATCTTCATCACCACTTGCTTTAGCCGGCCTTAAAAAGATAAAACCTCGAATAGGAATTCAACCCTGCTGTAGCGGATTGCAGGTTACAGGGCACCGCTATCTCCCCATTTAGCACGATCACATATTTTTAACATTATTCTATTTTTATTATTATATATATGGCGGAGAGGGCGGGATTCGAACCCGCGAGACAGCTTTTGACCGCCCAATCGCTCTCCAAGCGAGCCCGTTATGACCACTTCGGTACCTCTCCATATCTTACCAATAAATAATAAACCGTTTAACTATTACTGTCAAAACTATTTTATCATCCGGTTTAATATTTATCAAATTATTCATATTGTTTATTCGGTATTGGAACTACTTAATTATTTTCTCTTATTCAGAATTATGGTTTGGCGGAGAGGGCGGGATTCGAACCCGCGAGACAGGGACTACCTGCCTACTCGATTTCGAGTCGAGCGCTTTCGGCCAGACTCAGCCACCTCTCCTTTTAAATTAGCGTTTTTCCAGAAAAAAATTTTTTAGAATTAAACTGCATTCTTTATTTAAGATATTTTTCGTTATCTCAATTTGATGATTAAATTTCTTATTCTGAATAATACTAACTACACTTCCTGCAGCACCGGTTTTAGGATCAGAAGCTCCAAAAACCAATCTCTTTATTCTTGCCAGAACCATAGCATAAGCGCACATAGGACAGGGTTCTAAAGTTACATAAAGAGTGGCGTTTTCCAAATGCCAAGTTCCTAAATATCGAGCGGCTTTTTGCAAGGCCAATATCTCGGCATGAGCGGTAGGATCTTGTAATTCTTCTTTTCTATTATGTGCTCTGGTAATAATCCTTTTGTTATAAACAACTATCGCTCCAACTGGAATTTCTTGAAGAGAATAGGCAATTTTTGCTTCTTTTAAAGCTTCTTCCATAAATCTAACATCTTCGAGCATAACTTATATAAGCCTTCTGAATTATTTTCTGATAAAATGATTGGCACGCCCGGAGGGATTCGAACCCCCAATCTACTGATCCGTAGTCAGTTGCTTTATCCAATTGAGCCACGGGCGCACTATGTTGTTTTTCAAACTAGTCATGATTTTATTATAATTTAAATTCTCAGTCAAATAAATTAGTCGTTAGTAAATGGTGAATAGTATAAATACAAGTTTTCAGTATGCAATTAAGAACTTAAAAACGAAAAGCAAAAAACCATAATTCTAAACTCAAAACTTTTTATATAGGGTATTGCGTATCGAATAAAAAACCAGGATTATATCTTTTTTTTTGCTTTCTTAACTATATACTAAGTACTATATACTCAATACTATATTTTATCAATTGAAATATTGCTCTAATTTTGCTATATTTATTTCAGGTTACTGATAAAAAAATATTTATTGAATTAGTTCAATATCTTACTAAAAAAATAAATTAAAAGGTGTTATATTTATAAATGATAAAAAACATCAAGAATCTGATAAATAAAAAAATTACAATAATGGGTTTGGGATTAAATCAAGGAGGATTGGGAGTTACTCAATTTTTAGCTAAGGCTGGCGTAAAACTATTAGTCACAGATTTAAAAACTAAAGATGAACTCAAACCTTCATTAGAAAAATTAAAAAAATTTAATATCGAATATATTTTAGGAAAACATCGTGAAGAAGATTTTATTCATGCTGATTTGATTATTAAAAACCCTGCTATTCCCAACAATTCTAAATTTCTTCAGATTGCCCGCAAGCACGGAATTCCAATTAAAACTGATTTAGATATCTTTTTTAACATTTGTACGTCTCAAAGAATTATCGCTATCGCCGGAACAAAGGGGAAAAGTACAGTTTCTCATCTAATTTATAAAATTTTTCAGAAAGCAGGAATTAAATCTGTTTTAGCTGGCAATATGGGTATTTCTGTATTTAATGTATTAGACAAGCTCACTCCTTCAACATATCTTATATTGGAAATATCTTCATGGCAATTGGAAGGAATAAAAGACTATAAGTTTAGAACAAACACTGCGGTGTTAACAAACATCTTACCTGATCATTTAGATCGCTATGATAATTTTGAAAGTTATGCTAAGGCAGAAAAATTGATTTTTAAATATCAAAAATCAAGTGATAATTTGATAATAAACTTCGATAATAAAGAAACCCATAAAGAAAGTCAAAAGATTATACCTCGAACTTATTGGTTTAGTACACAAAAAAAAGTATGTATGGGTTGTTGTTTAAGACAAAATGAACTCATTTTTTATTCAGGAAAAAATGAAATTTCTTTTGCAAAAATTTCCGACCTTCTTTTATCAGGCAGGCATAATCTTGAAAATATCCTGGCTGCATCTACGGTTGCTTTTATTCATCAAATTCCTACTGAAATTATTTCGCAAGTAATAATCGGGTTTTCCGGTATTCCTTACAGATTGGAATTAGTCAGAGAGAACAAGGGGATTAAATTTTACAATGACACTTGTGCTACAACTCCTGATGCAACCTTGGCTGCTCTTCAATCTCTTCCTCAAGCACCTATCTTACTAATTACCGGAGGAAAAAACAAAAAATTAGATTATAAAAAAATGGCAATTGCAATTAGCAAAGATAGAAGAATAAAAAAAATAATTCTTTTCCAACATGCTGGTTACGACGCTACATCTGCCCTTTTTTTTCATCTAAAAAATCAATGTAGTATAGAAAAAATTATCTTTGTGAAAAATATGCTTGAAGCAACCAAAACCGCCTATCGACACGCTGAGGTAGGTGATTTTATTCTTCTTTCTCCAGCTGCAGCTAGTTTTGGCATGTTTAAAAATGAATTTGATCGAGGCAATCAATTCAACGAAGCGGTATCAAACCTCCCGTGAATATTTCATTATTCAACCTTACAAATTATATTAATCTTTACTGGTTATTCACCATAAAACTTACACTACATTATTCTATTGAACAATTAATTGACTTCTGATTAAATAATTTTTCAATACCTAAGTCTGCAAAGAATAATTATTTATTTTTTGTATTTTTAAAACTTATTTTTATATTTAAGATTTATAAATTTATTTTTGCTACACCAAAAAGGTATAATAATGCAATGATCAAAGGTTGGTGGATTAAATAGATTAATAAAGAATGTTTTCCTAAAAAAGACAATAATTTAACAATGGAAATATGTGAAAAATCAACTACAAAAAACTTTCGAGATTCATCTATATAAAATAAATTCCCAAAAAATATTCCTAACAATACAACTCCAAACCAGGGCAATAAGGGAAAATAGTCAACACTATAAAAATTGATTGGTTTAAAACCTAACCAAAGTAACCATGGGAAATTAAACGTTAAGCCTTTTAAATAAGCACCTAATATTATACAAAAAACACCCATGGGAAAATTCCAAAAGCGGAGTTTTAAAAAAGGGAAAGCTAAGATAATAGAAATTCCGATCAGGTGAAGAATTCCAAAAATCACACATCCTCTTCCTAAAAAAAACCAGGTAACTACTGTAATAACTAATCCATAGCAAAATATTTTCAAACCTCTTTGAAAATATTTTGCATAAAGAGTACGTTTATTTTTAATTATTTTTTCAGTTTTGGTATAACTTATGTACAGAGATACTCCCACTAAAAAAATAAAGGTATTGGCAGTTACACGTGCAAAATAAAGCCAGAAGCCTGATGTGGCATTTATGTTGTAATGACCGAAAGAACTCAAATCATATACAGAATGATAAATAACCATCATAATAATAGCGATACCACGAAAAAAATCTATTTCCCAAAATCTCTTCTTTATATTTTGCAAATTAAATGACTCCAATAAGAGTAGAGGAATAAATCTACTCTTCAATTTTATAATTATATGTAATTTCTAACCTAATTATAGTTTAGGGTCAACCCGACCCCCACTTCTTGAATATTTGATACTTTAGATAAAGCAATTTTAGAATTTAAATCTGTGCAATGACAAGCATGTAGTGTCTCCGGTTGAAGCTTTTTAAAATACTCTAATGTACCTTCCAATTGTTTCTTCTCCGGGTTGAGCAAATGAAATCCACCAATGATATCAATTATCCGATCTTCTTTGCAAACCTTTTTAGCCTGTTCGATTATATTACAAATTCCAGAATGAGAACATCCGGTAATAATAACTAAACCTTTTGTTGAACAATAAACCAAGGCAGAGTCATCCATTATGTAATCATCTTCTTTATCATCTTTTCCTTCTATTTTTCCAATAGGATTTTTTGCTTCAAAATCATTTCCTCTTTTTATTTCCCCTAAAAAGACTAATCTCCCGGTAATCCATATGGGATCAATACTTAATTTTACAGGAAAATGTCTTTTTATTTCTTCCCCTGTAATCATCGAACCTATCTGTTTTAAACTTCCTATCTCTCTAGGTAAGAAAACATGAGGATGAGCGATAAGAGTAGGTATTTGATAATTTATATTTTCTACACTAGCTTCGGTAAAAAGTTTTATTAATTCCATCAACCCCCAGGTATGGTCCAGGTGACCGTGAGAGAGCACTAAAAAATCCAAATCCCAAAAACGCATATTCATTTTATAGGCATTTCTGATAAATATATCCGAATATCCTACATCAAACAATATTTTATGTTTTTCATCTTCAATTAAAAATGATAAACCCGGTTCAGCAAAGAAATACCGATCTATTAAAGTATTGTTATCTACTAAAATAGTTAATTTCATTCTTCTATCCTCTTTTATATTAACATTTTAAGTAAGATAAAATATTTCGCCTATAGATTCACTAAATCCAAGGCGACTTCCACCATCTGGTTAAAGGTCTTCTGTCGTTCTTTTGAACTGGTTTCTTCATGGGTAATCAGGCTGTCTGAAACAGTTAAAATAGATAATGCTTTTACTTTAAACTTTGAAGCTAAAGTATACAACGCGGCTGTTTCCATTTCCACCGCCAGTAATCCATAATTTGCCCAGTGTTTCCAGGAATCAGGATTATCGTTGTAAAAAGTATCGGTTGTTAATACGCTACCCATTTTTATTTTAATATCTTTTGCCAAAGCAATATCATAAGCATTTTTCAATAATGTGAAATTAGCGGTAGGAGCATAATCTAAACCTTTAAAGCGTATTTTATTGATACTTGAATCAGTTGAGGCACTTATAGCTAGAATGACATCTCTTATCTTTACATTAGATTGCATGGAACCACAACTGCCGATTCTAATCAGATTCTTAACTTTATAACTGGAAATAAGTTCATTAACATATATTGAAATAGATGGAACTCCCATACCTGTTCCCTGAACTGAAACTCTTTTTTTCTTGTAAAAACCAGTATAACCATACATGCCTCTAACCTTATTATAACAAAAAATATCTTCGAGAAAATTCTCTGCAATATATTTTGCCCTTAAGGGATCACCGGGAAGCAAAATAGTTTCGGCAATATCTCCTTCTTTTGCTTCAATGTGAATGCTCATTATTATCTTTCCTCCTTTTGGGTAATTATAACAAATTTAAAAAATTAATTGCTTATTTATTATAACAATCCCATAAAACTATGTAAAATTTTCATAAATATTTTTAATTATCTAATTAAATTTTCACTCATGAAATAAAAACCCAAAATTAAAAAATAATCTTTTGCGCAACAGCAAAAAAAAGTAGTGAATTTAGAAAAATTATATCATAATTTAGCCAGTCTTTATATATAGCTTCACTTATTAAGTTTAACATAACAGATTAGTTTGAACTATAAATATCTTAAAAATGAAAAAGTACAGTTATCAGAATTAATTGGGGATAAATGTTAAACAAACAAGAAAGATGGTTGATAAAGAAAAAAGATAAAATAATAAATAATTTCAAAGATAAAACTGGCGGAGAGAGAGGGATTCGAACCCTCGGAGCAGGTCTCAACCCGCTCAATTGCTTAGCAGGCAACCACCTTCGGCCACTCGGTCATCTCTCCGTTTAAAAGTATAGCATAATAATATTTTTCAAGCAATATAGCTTATTAAAAAATATTCTTATTTTGTCAATTTCTTAAAATTATATACCCAAATATCATGCTATTCGTTTCCCGACAAATTTATAGGTTCATAAAATCAGAATTTACATATATCCTAAATCATAATAGAAAAACATTTTCTTTTTCTCTATTGAAGTTTATTTAAATTTATTCTAAATTTTTTATTTTATTATTTTTAAAATTAAAACCGAATCCATTGAGCTTGCTATAAACTTTAAAATATACTAAAATATGCTAAAATAAAAATTAATATCTTTTCAAAAAAAGGAGAAATACTGAAAGTGAAACCATGTAAATATGATGTTATTGTTGTAGGAGGAGGTCATGCAGGTTGTGAAGCTGCCTTAGCTGCATCCAGACTGGACGCTAAAACTCTGCTTATAACTTCAAATATTGATAATATTGCCTTAATGCCTTGTAATCCTGCTATAGGCGGACCAGGGAAAGGACATGTTGCTCGCGAAATCGACGCATTGGGTGGAGAGATGGCAAAAAATGCAGATAAAACAACGATTCATCTTAGAATGCTAAATACCAGCAAAGGTCCTGCTATGTGGGCACTTCGCGCTCAAATAGACAAAAAAGCATATTCTCAGGAAATGATACATACTATTCAAACTCAGAAAAACTTAGATTTAATCCAGGAAATGGTAACCGAATTATTAATCTCTAATAACGAAATAAAGGGAGTAAAGGTAAAAAGCAATTTTTGCTTTTACTCACCTAGCGTCATCCTCGCTATGGGAACATTTTTAAACGGATTAATTTATATTGGGGAAACTGTCTACTCTGCAGGAAGAGCAGGTGAATTAGCTTCTATTAGCCTGGGAGAATATTTAAAAAAAATCGGATTCAAAATGGGAAGATTAAATACCTCTACTCCACCAAGGGTTGAAAGAAGAACGATTGATTATTCCGTGACAGAAGAACAAAAAAGTACTAAAATTCCATTAGCTTTTTCTTTTGAAGAAAAAGGAGATGTTTACAAAGATTTTTCTGTACATATAACCAGAACTAATCAGAAAACTCATCAAATCATTCAGAACAATATAAATCGAATTCCCCTATCCAATGGGACCATACAGAGTACAGCTATCAGGTATTGTCCTTCTATTGAAGATAAGATCATTAAATTTCCGGAAAAAGAATCTCATTTAATCTTTTTAGAACCCGAGGGTTATCATACTGAAGAAATTTACTTGCAAGGTTTTTTTACAAGCCTTCCCGCTGATGCTCAACTGGATGCCCTTCATTCAATTGAAGGTTTGGAGAAATGCAAAATTACCAGATATGGCTATGCCATTGAATATGATATTATCTACCCGAATCAATTAAAATATTCTCTGGAAACAAAAATGATTAAAGGTCTATTTTTAGCCGGACAAATCAATGGAACTTCCGGATATGAGGAAGCAGCTGAGCAAGGACTATTAGCTGGAATAAATGCTGTTCACCTGCTCTCTAAAAAAGAACCATTTGTTTTAGACCGATCAGAAGCATATATTGCGGTAGAAATAGATGATTTAGTCACGAAAAGCGTAACAGAACCTTATCGATTAAGAACCGGATTGGCTGAATATAGATTGCTTTTAAGACAAGATAACGCTGACTTAAGGCTTACTCCTTATGGATATAAAATCGGTTTAATTTCAGAAAAAAGATATGAAAAATTTTTAGAAAAAAAATCTCTAATTGAAAAAGAAAAAGAAAGACTAAAAAAAGTTATTATTTATCCAACTAAAGAAGTAAGTAAATTACTTGATAAATTACAGACTGCTCCTCTTTCTAAGGTAACAAACCTAACTACCTTGCTTACCAGACCAGAATTAACTTATAACCGAACTACTTCTATCGATCCTAATCGAGTAAAACTCCCCACTGAAGTTATCGAGCAGGTAGAAATTCAAATAAAATATGCTGGATATATTAAGCGCCAAAATACCCAGGTAAAAAGATATAAAAAATTAGAAAATTATAAGATACCTAAAGATATTGATTACTTTAAAATTCACGGAATTTCCCATGAAGGCCGAGAAAGATTTTCTGAAATTCAACCTCTTTCTTTGGGTCAAGCCAAAAGAATCCCTGGAATTACTCCAGCTGATATTACTGCTTTAATGATAAATATTGAAAAAATGAAGAGAATGAAAAAATAGGATAGGTAAGATCTTCTTCCTATTTTGTGATGAATAATATGTAGCAAGTAATGAGTTAATATTTATAAGCTTATAACACCCGGAATACGCAGAGGTGTATTATCCTAAGCCATCGTAACGAAATAAAACTAAATACTAATGACTGTTTATTCTTTACTAATTTAATTGGCGAATTCCTTAATTGTATTTTACTTACACTTGTAGCCCGCAACAATACGCTATCCGCTATACACTAAATTCATTGGTGCATTAGCGAATTAGTCCACTAGCTAATTTTAACGCTCCCTTTTACCTCTGTCGGATAGATTAACATATCAGATACCGAACATTTTTCTTTTACTAATTTATGAAGTTGCAGGACCTTTTCTTCCGGAGCGTTTGTTTTTATTTTCACCTCATATCTAATCTGTTTGAACCCACTCCTCTCTCTACCTTCCTTATCTGTCCAACCACCACGAACCGTATCCCCTTCCAGATCAATTATTAAATCCTCTATTTCTATTCCAAATTTTCTTGCATATGCTCGATAAGTTACTGCCACGCATCCCCCTACAGCAGTCAATATCATTTCAACCGGGTTGGGAGCAGTGTTAGTACCTTTTAATTCCAAAGGTTCATCTATGCCAACTTTAAATTTTCTTACTTCGGTCTCGGTTTTAAAACCTTCTATCCATTTGGTTTGGGCTTTATAAGTTCGAATTTTCATCTTTTTCTCCTCACTTTTAATATGTATCAGGGTGTAAACAATACACCCTGATACATATTTACTCATTACGGGCAGACACAAGGTCTGTCACTACATTTTTTTAATTTCTATCTTATGTGATACTCTATACATAACAAGATATATTAATGACTAATATATTTTATATTTTCCTTACACTTATTACTCACACCCATACGTTAAACGCTGTACGATAGATTTATTATCAACTAACCTACTAAATCAACTGGTAAATATTGTAACCGGATAACCGTGTAGCCAATATAATTGGGGAATTGATGAATTTTAAAGTTTTAAGTTTTGAATGATGGTTTTTTGCTTTAACTTTTAGTTTAATTCATATAAGTATTTTGCTAATTCAAAACTATACACTAAACACTACCCGCTATAAGCTAATTCTATACTAACAACTATTCACTAAGAACTAATTTTTCTGCTGCCATCAAAGTATTCTTCATCAACATGACATTTGTTACAGGTCCCACCCCTCCTGGTACCGGGGTTATAGCGGAGACTTTTTCCATAACTTCATCATACGCAACGTCTCCGGTTAATTTTCCATCCACCTCATTTGTTCCTACATCTATAATTACTGCTCCTTCTTTTACCATGTCTTTATGAATTATTTCTGCTCTACCCACTGCAGCGATAAGAATATCTGCTTGCCGGGTAAAATCCGCTAAATTTTTCGTGCGTGAATGACAAATCGTAATCGTGGCGTTAGCATATTTTTCCTTCTGTAACAAAATTAGCGCCAAAGGTTTGCCAACAATATTGCTCCGTCCAACGATAACCGTATGTTTCCCTTCGGCAATAATATTTTCTCTTTTCATTATTTCATACACTGCATAAGGGGTGCATGGAAAAAACTCTGGATTTGCTAAAGCAAGTTTTCCCATATTAATAGGATTAAAACAGTCCACGTCCTTAATTGGATTAACAGACTCTTGAATCTTTTCCTGATTTATATGTTTTGGCAAGGGCAATTGAACAATAATTCCACTCACACTTACATCTTTATTTAAACTATCAATTATTCCTAATAATTCTTCTTCGCTGATTTCAGCAGATAAGTTGTGTTTTTCAAAATGGATAGAAACTTTTTCGCATGTTTTTGCCATCATTCTTACATAGAACAAGGAAGCAGGATCATCTCCTACAATAATTACTGATAATTTTGGATATATTTTATTCTTTTGATAAAATTTTTCAACATTTTCTTTTAATTGTTCATTGATTTCTTTAGCTATTTTTCTCCCATTTATAATTTTATTCACAATGAATGTTTCTCCTTTTTTTAATTTAAATATAATTTGTCAAATCGATAAACGGATAACCATATCTTTAAACCTATGCACGTTTATAACATATTATTTAAGTATTATCATATTAATGATATTTCCTTGGTTGTGTTATAAAAAAACCTATGATCACTCATAGGCTTGTTATAAATTATCTTATATTAAAACAATGATTTTATTTTCCTTTTTTTCTTCCTTTACTTATCGTTTCTTTAATTAAATATTTCGCTTTATTCTTTTCCATATCACATGCAACGCCAATTTCGGCAACTAACATTTTCTTTGCTCTTTCATATAAACCTCTTTCCGTGGAAGATAGTTTTTCCAAATTGCTCCGATGAACATAATTTCGAACTACCTGTGCAACTTTTAAAATATCTCCGCTATCAACCAGCTCGGCTTGAGATTTTATCCTTTGCTTGTAGTTTTCACCCATATCCTCATCTATTTTTGTGCTTAAAATTTTTAATATTTCCGGCATTGCATCGGGTTGAATAATATACCTTAATCCTATTTCCTCCGCTTTATTAACCGGAATCATCAAAATCATTTCATTTACTTTTAATTCAAGAACATAGTATTCCTCTTTTCTTCCTAAAACTTTTTTTTCTTCTATCTCTTTTATATTACCCACTCCAAAAGCAGGATGAGACACCTTGTCTCCTATTTTGAACATCTTCTCAGGATTAGCTGGATTCATTTTTATTTCCCCTCATTATAATCAATAGAAAAATCAAAAAGCATTTTTTATTTTGTTTATTTTTTTTATCAATTTATTTTGTTTATTTTATCATTTTTTGTTAAAAAAGTCAAAATCTAACCAAGGGTTCCGTAAATATAT
>Ga0207996_1000996_pt1 | contig 21730 bp, 18 predicted proteins | sample AntAceMetag02UKG_FD_184773 | JGI IMG/M metagenome (GOLD analysis project Ga0207996, IMG submission 184773) | Saline lake microbial communities from Ace Lake, Antarctica - Antarctic Ace Lake Metagenome 02UKG (SPAdes) (version 2) | ecosystem: Environmental > Aquatic > Non-marine Saline and...
ATATTCTTTTTTTGAGTTTATGGTCATATTTCAAGGTCTCCTTTCGGTTACCTTCAATATGACGCAACGATATGTTTTTCAAACTTTTTTCCAGGTCCTTCGGTTACCTTTAATATGAGTCAATTCGCCAGCTTTAAACCGGGTAAAAACTGGAAGACATAACCCTTGGGTAATGGCATAATGCCAAGGGCAGCATAATCGACAGCCATAAACAAAATCCAGCAGGAGACTGCCGTTAAAAACGTCCTTGATACCATATGTGCTCCAAGAAAAGTATTGTGCTCAGAATATATTTTAAATTTTAAAATGTAGCAAAAATTTTATTTTATCTTTTTTTTGGTACAAAGTATATAGTTGTAGTTGCTGTAATGCAAACTAAAATTATCCTGAAAGAAAGGTCGGGCAGCCGCTGTCGAGGCTCAAAGAAAAGTAGCCGAAATGAAGACGGCATGCATTTCCTCTTCCATCTAAAGTGGGATTTTTACCCTGCTTTGACTAACACAAAACAAGGTTGCAACAGAATAAACGCATTCAGCAACAATCCTTTTGAAAAACCTTACAAAAAACCACAAGAGAAGGGATAGCTCCTGGCCATCGCAACCGGCATTCACCACGCTTGTGCCCAGGACATCCTGCAAAATGTCAGGATCGTAATGATGTTTAGCCCGCGAACTGCCGAGAATAACGACGTCAGCTTCACTTTTACGAACACTGTTGATCATACCCCCGGTCTTGCTGCCAGACTCCAGCGTTAAAAACATCCTGGAAAGACAATAATACGCACTCCAGTCACAGAGCAGCACAACCAGTGTTAAAAAAAGCGGTTTTGCACCAAATCGTTTCATAACCACAGACCGTAATAGATCATTTTGCGAACAAGCACCAAAAAACTTCAAAGCCCGCATCCAGAAGGTCGTCCCCTGCAACACCGCAGGTTTTGACTAAAGCTAATCCTCATCCGGCTCAAAACCAACGAGACCTTTTTAAAACTGAAAATAGATAAACTGTGCTCCCCCATCTACACCGAAAAGCACCACAGCAATTAAGAACATGCTATACAGACAACACCGCAAAGGAAATCCGAGTTGTTTCAATCTCCGTTCAAGAGAGCCGGTACGCTGCAACAGTTGAATACACACAAGGAACATAATTGCCGGAATAGCGTGCATAAACGTAACACTGTCCATGAAAAGTCTTGGCCATCCCGAAAAAAGATGCCTAATAATATAACTTGCATCTGCAATAGAATTTGCTCGAAAGATGATCCACAAGAAAGAAACAAGGCTAAAGATCAGTAGCGTTCGAATAAAAGTAACAATGCCATCCGGGACACCGACAGCCTAATTGAAACGATTGCGCAGCGGCAGCGTCATCCGGGAAAGCACTACGAAAAGACCATGACAGCCCCCCCCATATGACATAGGTCCATGCCGAACCATGCCAGAGGCCGCACAACAAAAAAACTAAAAGTAGATTCCCATACATACGGGAGTTCCCGTTTCTATTGCCACCCAATGGAATATAAATATAATCACGGAACCATGAGGAGAGTGATATATGCCATTTTCGCCAGAAGTCCCCGATTGTTGTTGCAAAGTAAGGCAAATCAAAGTTTTTCATCAGCCGAAAGCCCAGCACCCTGGCCGCCCCAACAGCAATATCGGAATAACCTGAAAAGTCGCAATAAATCTGAATGGTAAAGAAAAACGTCGCAAGGATGAATGATGGCCCCGAATGATGATGGATATTATTGTAAACAGCGTTAACATACAGGGCAAGCCAGTCGGCAATAACAACTTTTTTAAAAAGCCCCCATGCTATCAATTTAATCCCTGAACAGATCCGTTCAAAATCAATGCGATGGTTTTCATAAAACTGGGGCAACAAATTCCCGGCTCGCTCAATGGGCCGGCCACAAGTTGGCGGAAAAAAGATACATACAAAGCAACTATACCAAAATGCTTCTCAGGTTTTATCGTTCCCCTGTATACATCAATAACATAACCGAGACCTTGAAAAACATAGAAGAATATCCCCACCGGCAGCAGGACATTGAGTACCGGCGTGTCAATGTTAATAGCGAAGAAACCAAGGAGAGACCGTAAGGATTCAACACAGAAATTAAAATATTTGAAGACAGCGAACGAGGTGAGACTGCTACTGCACGCCTAGAAAATTTTTTTGGTCTTTCTCTGTTGGGTACTCGCTACCAATAACGCACAAATATAATTTATGCCGGTTACGGCCAATATCAGCAATGCATACGCTGGTTTCCAGCACATATAGAAAAAATAGCTGGCAAGGAGCAGCAACAGCCAATGCAATCGATACGGGGGCAAAAAGTAGCTTGCAGCTACACCTGTAAAAAACAACAAAAATGTAATAGAGTTAAATTGCATTACTTGAAATCGCTTATCCCTTCAAGCCTTCAATTATATCAGCATTACCTCAGCGACGTCAGACCAGCGCGATATCTCTCAAGTGCCCTGAAAGCAGCTTCCGGCAGCACTGTGGTCGCTGCACATTCCATAAAATCACTGCCAAGACGGCAAGTGTCCATAAAAAATGGAGACTTTACAACGCCCCCGTGAAATCATTCATCCAAAACATAAAAATCAATTTGAACTTCAGCCTTGAACTCTGCTGTGTAGTGCGTCATCTACATGGCACCTCCTGCAGTTTGATAAGAACTTGCTTTGGAACGAAAAAAGTATAGGTTGGGTGTGGTTGTATGTCAAGAGAAGCGTTGTCGCAAGATATAGATAAGGGGTCATCCATTTTGTTTGGTGAAGTGATAAATAGTCATCATGTCCAGACCCTTAAGAATAGAATACCCAAATGCCTGGTATCATGTCATGAACCGGGGCCCCGGGGCAGGCGCTCAGAAACGATCTTTTCTGATAAAGAGGATTATACAGGTTTTTTAGAACTGATGCAGGAAGCCTGCAGTATGTTTAATCTTCGAGTTTCAGCCTACTGTCTAATGTCAAACCACTACCATATTCTTTTGCAGACACCCGAGGCAAATCTTTCACGTTGTATGCGTCACATTAATGGTATTTATACCCAGCGCTATAATCGCCGTTATCATACAGATGGCCAATTGTTCAGGGGACGATTCAAAGCAATTCTTCTAGAAGCGGACAACTACCTTCTGGAACTTGTAAAGTATATCCACCGGAACCCACTACAGGCTGGAATCGTTGACAAACCGGAAAAATATCCCTGGAGCAGTCATAAGAAGTATATCTCGAAATCACAGCAAAGGAGTTGGCTGTATAAAGACTTTATTTATTCCATGTTAACAAACAATAAAAAGGAATATATCAGAGCTTATAAAGAGTTGTTATACGAACCTGTACGAAATGATTTTCAGGAAATACTGTACAGGAATAATCTGCCTGCGGTACTGGAAACCAAAGAATTTATTGAGCGATTAAAAGAAAAGTATTATGAAAAAAGCTGTGATAATCAGGTACCCCAAAGTGTCGTTCTGGCACAGGCTATTGTTCAAATAAAACAGGTTGTTGAGAGGGCATACAATGTAACTTCGGAAAGTCTTGAATTTTTCAGGAGGGGCTTGTTTAACGAACCGAGAAATGTTGCTATATATTTATCGAGAAATTATAGTGGGAAAAAATTACTGGAAATTGGAAAGGAATTTAATTCTAACAGCTACAGCAGTGCCAGCAGTATTGTTGAGAAAACGAGAAAACTTATTCTAAAAGATAAGAAGGTAAAAAAAAGAGTGTTAAAAATTGAGCAGGAAATCATTAACGGTCAAACGAAGGCCTAACCCCTTTTGTCATTTTTTATATTAATCAAAGAATATATGAGGACAGCATACAAGCAAAGCAGCACGGCGGATCAACTACTATTTTACTACATATTTCCTATAATTAATTTGCCTAAACTTAAAGGTTATGTTATGTGTTTTACTAATACAAGGCTAACTCTAGTGCAATAGATATCTCTACAAAATGTTAAAATAAAAACTACGGTTGGTTAAACTTGTAACCATATGAGCGTCAATATCTAAAGAAGAATATCTTAATATTGCTTTAAGCTTGGCCTCAAAAATCTTTGAACACTTAAGATACTTATCTTTCATGTCTTGCCGGTTTTTTAGAGTAGTTTAATTTTCCTATTCTAGTTAAGCTTCCAAAATAAAACAGATAATTATTTATTATATTAAATAGAAATGGGCGAAAAAAATATGAAAGTATTAGTTACCGGCGGTTGTGGATTTTTAGGTTCCCATGTTTGTGAGTTTTATATCAACAGGGGAGACAACGTAATTTCATTTGATAGTATGACAAAGTATGAACTGGAGAGAGTCGGATATGGGGTTGAGGCGTCCAGGGATTATAACTGGAATTATCTGGAAAAGCTCGGCGTTACCATGGTGAAGGAAGATATCCGGGACTTTGAAACCCTGCTTGAGCATTCCCGAGGCGTAGATTATATAATACATACAGCCGCTCAACCTGCCATGACCATTAGTGAAGAAGATCCGGAATTGGACTTTTCGACCAACGTAAGAGGAACATTTAATGTCTTGAAAGTTGCCCGCGAGCTTGATATCCCGGTTGCCTCGTGCGGAACCGTACATATTTATGGAAACAAAATCAATGAAACCCTGACCGAAGGGGACCGTCGTTATCTCCGCAATCCGGTTTCCATTGACGAAACGCACCCGGTTGTAGAGGGTGATCTCACTCCGCTGCATGCTTCCAAACGTTCGGCTGAGCTTTATCTTCAGACCTATATTGATACATACAAACTAAAAGCAGCCAGTTTCAGGCTGACCGGTCTTTACGGCCCACGCCAGTTCGGTGGTGAAGACCATGGCTGGGTAGCCAATTTTTCCATCAAAGCCCAGATGGATAAAGTCCTCAGGATATTTGGAACCGGAAAGCAGGTTAGAGATATTATCTTCCCTACAGATGTGGCCCGGGCATTTCATGCTTTTTATGAGGTTGGAGAACCCGGGATCTACAATATTGGAGGCGGCCCGGATTATGCTGTTTCCCTGATTGAGTGTATAGATCTTATCGGAGATATTCTTGGTAGGACTCCCGAGATAAAATTCGAAGAAGGGCGTCATGGAGATTTACTCTATTTTATCTGTGACACATCTAAAGCAGAAAAGTTTTTGAATTGGCGGCCGAAAGTCACGCCGAAAGAAGGTATTTCAAGACTTCTTCAATGGATAAAACAGGAGCAGGACTTATTTAAAAAGGATATTTAATGAAAGCAGTTATACTCGCGGCAGGAAGAGGTAAACGCCTGGAAGAAACCACTGAACCGATCAATAAAAGCATGCTGAAATTTAAGGGTCGGCATCTGATCGAGTATAGCCTTGAAACAGCACGGCTGAGCCGGGTGGATGAAATCATAATAGTCGTGGGTTACCGTGCAGAAGACATCGTTAACAAGTTCGGAATTCAGTATAATGATATCAAAGTCAGGTATGTTATTCAGGAACAGCAGAAGGGTCTGGTTGACGCACTGGAATGTACCCGTGACGCTTTGGAGGGAGATGATTTTATTTTGCTTCTGGCAGATGAGATATTAATACACCCGAATCCCGAGGAAATGATTGAGACCTTCAAAAATGAAGACCTTTTTGTCATGTGCGGTGTAACCAAAGTAGAGGACAGAAGTCAGATCTCCAAGACCTATACAGTTATATGTGATAAAAAGGATAACAGTATTTACCGCCTGATTGAGAAACCGCGTAATCCGTTCAATGACATCATGGGCACCGGTAACTGTATTTTTAAAAACGAGATTTTTGACTATGTGCAGTATACCCCCATTAACTATGTGAGGAAGGAAAAAGAACTGCCTGACTTGATCCAATGTACCATTGATGACGGAAATTCTGTTAAGCTGTTTTACATTAATGCAAAGTATGTAAATATAAATACTCCTGGAGATATTGCTATCGCTGAGAAATCATTTAAAGAGTAGGCAAAGTGAAAAAACACAATGACTACCTAATCATCATTCCAGCTTATAACGAAGAAGACACCATTGAGGAACTGATTATAAGAGCAAAGAAATTTGCTGATGTCTGTGTGATAAATGACAACAGCAATGATGCAACCCCGGAGATACTGGGACGGTTTTCAGATATTCACGTTATCCACCACGAAAAAAACACACACATTCCAGGCGGTCTTCTGGACGGCATGCGTTATGCCGTTTCCAAGGGATATGCCTATGGTATTGCAATTGACGCCGGGCTGAGCCATAATCCAGATGAAATCCCGCGTTTTATTGACCATCCCCATTCTGACCTTGCCATCGGCACCCGCATCGATAAAACCAACACTCCGCTGTTCCGGAAGGCATTGAGTTTTGTCGGAAATATTATTTATAACTGCAGTCTTGAATTTCCGGCAAGCATTTTCAAACTGAAGTATTATAAGGACATCTCTTCAGGCTACCGTAGATACTCCAACAAGACTATGCATCTTATTATTTCAAAGAAAACCGAAAGCAAATCCTTTGATATCCTGTTTGAAACCGTGATGTATGTTTATAGAAACAGGCTTACCATTTCCGAAGTTCCGATCACCTATGATTTTTCTAACAGTTCTCTTAATCCCCAGGTTGTAAAAGACTGTTTGAGAATGTGCCTAAGGGTCAGTTGTAAACCTCGAAAATAATCCATGCCAAGTGGGATAAGGGGTCGGATAAGGGGTCACACATGAAATGTGAAATCAAGGCATAACTCCCCTTTTTCCTGAAAAGTTTTTTTTGACCTCACAGGACGACCTTACAACTTGTTGCTTGCTATCTTCAGTAAATAACATAACCCCGGTTTTTCAGAGTGGGATAAGGGGTCAGGTCTTCGTTTGACTTTTGTTTGGTGAAGATATAAATAGTCATCATGTCCAGACCCTTAAGAATAGAATACCCAAATGCCTGGTATCATGTCATGAACCGGGGCAGGCGCTCAGAAACGATCTTTTCTGATAAAGAGGATTATATAGGTTTTTTAGAACTGATGCAGGAAGCCTGCAGTATGTTTAATCTTCGAGTTTCAGCCTACTGTCTAATGTCAAACCACTACCATATTCTTTTGCAGACACCCGAGGCAAATCATTCACGTTGTATGCGTCACATTAATGGTATTTATATCCAGCGATATAATCGCCGTTATCATACAGATGGCCAATTGTTCAGGGGACGATTCAATGCAATTCTTGTAGAAGTGGACAACTACCTTCTGGAACTTGTAAAGTATATCCACCGGAACCCACTACAGTCCCTGATTCACCATCTAAAAAAAGAAAAACTCGTTGGTCCCTGTAAACAGGGGAGATATAATGTGTTTGGAAAAACAAACATATCACCAACGAGGTGAAACAATTATGGCACAAGGGATATTACCTTTCAAGTACGAAGAAGAGAAAAAAACAATGGGAATGACGGCACTGGCGGGATTGATTCACTGGCATCACGAGCGCTGTGGTAAAAGTGAGGAGGCCCATTCGGTAATGAAGGCAGATTGAGTTGGTGGCAAGTTCCCCTCAGGAGACTTTGGCGAGAATGCAGCATGGTGGTGGATCATGGTAATTGCTCATAACTTAAATGCGATTATGAAGAAACAGGTGCTGGACAAAATCTGGAGCAGTAAACGCATGAAGGCTATCCAATTTTCTATTATTAACCTGCCTGGCAGGTGGTAGAACGATCACGTGGTTTGATACTGCGTTTAACAAAGAACCACCCTTGCCTTAATCTTTTGATAGAAGCGCGCAGAAGAATAGCAATGCTGGTGCCGATACCGACAGGATAAATTTTGTGGCTGTGACTCTAAGATCGGCCCCAGTCGCATTATGTTTGATTTTTAGGGGAAAAACCCTTTCGAAAAACGGCCCCTCATGGCCCGAAGGTGGAAAGCTGCGTACTAGTTTCCTCACCCACAGCGCTGTAGTGAGGAAACACGTGAAGAAAACCTTGCCGTCAGGTATTGGTTTTAAAAAACATCCCCGGTGGCTTAGAAATAGTGCGTCTGTGAATTTAGGTGGTGGATCCTGGCTTGGGACTCATGTTGCAAATATCCAGCACCGTAGGTAAAATCTCAATGCAATCTGCGAAAAGACCTTCAACGCGGGTACCCTTTTTCTGATTAGGGATTTTGATGATCATCGGAACAAAAATTGATTCCTGAAAAAGTGTGCGGCCATGGTATATGCTGCCATGTTAGCCAAACTCCGCTCCATGGTCACTGGTAAAAACAATCAGGCTGTCATCATAAATCCCCACATTTTTAAGCCCGTTAAAGAAACGGCCCATATGATAATCCGTGTAGCGAATCTCACAGTCGTACAGCATACGCTCGTTGCAAAGCCACTTATAGATATCCTCAAGTGGTGTTTTTTTAATTGCGGCTTTCAGGCCCACGAACCCATTCAGATATCCTCGGAGAAGCTTAAAAAAATTATTTTATTTATAGGCTTCTTTTATCTCGGGCAAAACTTTAAGCGGATCACGCAAGAGTGTATGCGGCTCATAGGTAAGCATGAAAAGAAAAAAATTTTATCGGTGATTTTTTTTAATCCAGCTCAGGGACGCGTCAACAACTTTTTTAACATCTTTATTGGTGAGCTTTTTCTCCCTTTTTTTTAAATTGCTGTTTTAAGCTGAACATATTTCAAACGAATCAAAACCCACTTCAAGTCCAAAATCAGAAGACACATACCCCTCTTCGGTAAATGCAACAGTCTGGTAATGCTGCGCACGTAACAATTCAGCCAATGTGGGATAGGTTGCATCAAGGGTAGTATAATTAAGTTATTTTCTGCATCGGTGCCTTCCTTCCAGCATGATATACCGGCTTTATGCTCAAAAGAATAAACGCCCGTAAACATTGAAGCAAAGGATGGATGTGTCCAGGGCGATTGCGAAATGCTCTGTTTAAAAAGCGTTGCACCCTGCGCAAAGGCATCAATTGCCGGAGATGTATTGATCGGATACCCATAACATGAAAGATGATCCGCACGCAGCGTATCAATGCCGATTAGTATGATATGTTTTGGATTAAGGTCACGTTGAGTTTTAATTTAATTGTCTTGATTGACACAAGCCATGAATAAAAAACGGCATAAAAAGCAATAATACAAACGGTGCATTATGTCGCCGGCGTATCATCTTTTCCCCTTACCAGAATTATTCTTAACGACAAACCTGTATTCGTCATATGCCATGGCGCCGTAAGAATAAATATTTTTGTTGTATGCGGCATATTCAATAAGCTTGCAGTGACTTTGCACCACCGACAGCAAAGCACTCTGGAGGAAAAGTCGGTAGGTAGAAACATATCAACGTAAATGGTTATCGCTGACTAAGAATTATTCAATATAACCCAGAGCTTTCAGTTTCTTTAAATCTTCAGCATCCAGCCCGATTTTTTTTCAGTTTTTATCGATCCTTTTTTAATTTTTAGAGACTCACAGTTTGCATTAAAATCATTAAATAATTGTTCAGCCTTTGCTGTCAGTGCGGGTTCTTCTTTAATGCGATTATTCTCTTCAAATGGATCGTCAGCATAAAAAAATAATTCCTGGATATTTTTTTTTACATATTTTAAATATTTGAATTTTTCAGATTTTACACATATTTGTTTAATTGCCTCACAGAAAACAACTCTTTCTTTATCATAATCTTGATTATGAATAGCCGGCATAAGTGATTCTCCCTGTATATCATCCGGAACGGTAAGGTTTAAAAAGTCACTAATCGTCGGCAGGATATCAACAAGGGATACCTGGTAGGGAATTCGAAGTCCTGATGGAATTTTTCCCGGCATCCACATAATAAAAGGCACATGTGATTCAGTATTATATGCATAATATCCATGGCCCACAATTGTTTTTCCGTTTGCATCCACATGTTCAAACAAATCCTCACAATGATCAGATGTTATAATAATGAGAGTCTTGCGATCGAGATTATTTTTTTTAAGAAAGTTATTAGGTCTTTTACTAAATCATCAACATATTTTATTTCACCTTCATATTGCGACCGCAAAAACTCAGGTGAAAATTTTCGTGAATCAATACGGCCTTGATATTTTTTAAATTTTTCAAAAGTCTTTTCATTCTTTTCAGGATTGTCAAGAAAAGCGGTATTGTATGGTTCAGGAGGAAAATACGGGGTATGTACCTCATAGGTGTGCAGAAACAGAAAGAACCTTTGATCAGTTTTTTCTCGTATCCATGACTTTCCTTTTGTAAAAACATCTTTGGCAAAACCACCAGTAACTAAAAGCTGTTCAAAAAGCTCAGTGTCTTTTATTTCAAAATAGTCGTCGAATCCTCTTCCGAAACCCATTTTACGGATCAGAAAACCATTTTCAGTAACAGCACCTGTTCCATACCCTGCATCACTTAAATGTTCAGGCAGAGTTTTTATGTTTGGGCTCAGTATCTGTTCGTTTAAAACAGCATGTACGCCCAGGTACAATCCCGTCATCATAGACATATGTGAGGGTGGAGTTGAACTTGCGGTTGCACACATATTTTCAAACAAAACACCTTCCCGGGCAAGCGAATCCATATAGGTGCTTGTTTTTTTATCAAAACCATATGTCGTCATGCTCTGTGCACGGAGAGTATCAAGGGAAATTAAAATTACATTTGGTGTGTCCCGAGATGAAAGGCCGATATTCTATTTGAAAGATCAGTGCCGTGATAGAGAAACTCCTGTTTTTGTGTTTCTTTGCTACCATAGAGATACAGCTTAATTTGCACTGTACTCGTTGTGCTGATAATCTTCACAGTAATAGCCGTGCAGAGTATCAGCACAACGAGTACAGTGCAAATGAGAAGTAAGGTTTTTTTGTTTTTTTATATGTTTTTACTGCCTATAGCATATTTGTATTTAGTGCGATGAACAATTTGATACGTACTAAATAAAGCATTAAAAGTCAACCACTTGTACAGCTGTGTTAATACTCAGGTTTTTTCTTGCTATGATGCTATTGCATTAGGAACAAATTTAGCGGCCGGGATTATCGGTTCGGTTTATGCTGATGATTTTTTCATGTAATGGTGCTACACGAAAGCCCAGATTATCCAAAAGCATAATAATGGTATAATGCTGGCAATTTGATTGGGGAATAAAAACTCTCCAGATTGAAAGAATTGAAATTAGGGGCCCAGTTTTCAATATTAGACAGCTTGTAATGCTGGGGTAATTATTAAAGTTTAAAAATGGAGTTGGGTTTATGGATACATTCCCTTTTGGAATATTTGATAAAACAACATCAGCAAGGGGATTTCTAATTTCGCGTGGAATTTCATTGCCGACCAGGGTGATTGATAAATTAATAATGATACTGAAAGCACCTAGAGTAAGATACGTCTTGGAAAATTTTTTAATGCGAAAACCGTGAACAAAAAAGCAAATGGATAGACGGGCAACAGGTAGCGGGGGACGGCGGCTGATCCGCATAGCCCCTGCCCTTTTTCTGTATGCGAATTACCCCATCCCTATCATCTCATCAATGTGTTTTTTTATAATAGGTGAACGTTAGAAAGCCGTTTTCGATCTCTGGAAAGTAGCTGTAATACTTGTCAGTGATGGGAATGCGGACTTTTTGACGTGCATAGGTCTGTGAAAACTCGGGAGAGGCTAAGATTTCCTGATCGCTTAAGAACCAGGCCCTTTCCGCTCCCTGCGCGGGACCAATGATAATGTAATCGGGGCTGCGGGAAAGAATATAGAGGCCATCGCCTTTGCCGTGCCCTGGAATAAGCTGCCAGGGAAGATACTGTTGGGTTAGATTGTTGATCAATTTCTTTCGGCCTTGTGACGAAAGGAGTGCGGTGAATTCTTTTATGGTGTGCGGCAGTTGGTCGTAGTTGTAAGTAATCTCTCTCTGGGCAATGGTATAATCATTTAAGCCGAGCATATCAATGGATCTCAAACCGGAAAAGTAAGGGGTTGACCCGGCTGTGTTGACGGCTATGGTCGCATTTTCAGGCCAGTTTTCTTTTATATAAAGCCCGACATGTTTGCCGATATAGGCAGCGGGATCGGGGACCGCAAAGCTGTTTTTGTATTTATAGCTGTGACGCAGAGCTTCCTGAACTTGATCAGGGCTGCGGGGTATGGAGTTCAGTGAAATGAAAAGATTTAAAACAATGATCGCCATAAATATGAGCAAGGGAGCACGTCCCGGCTTTTGCAACGAAATTTCAGAAAAAACGTTTTGAATCAACAGATAAAAGAGCGGGAGTATGGGGGTCAGGAATCTGTAGCCCTGCATGTGGTCACCGCCAACGGAGAGGACGTACAGGCTGAAGAAACAGAGCAGTGAGATCAGGTAGAAGTTCCTTTTTAAAAATAATTTCTTGTTAGTGAGCAGGAAAATGCAGAGTATCGGAAAACCGTAGCTGATTAAAAAATGCATGATATAGCGACTGCCAAAAAGCAATTTGAAAAGATTCACGCTACCCTTAACATAATAGGTACAGGGGAAAGGATGCCCATAATACCAAAAACGCCAGAGAAAATAGGGGGCGTAAAGCAGCATAAAACCGCAAGCATAGAATGTAACTTTTTTAATGTTGGCATGCGTCAGCCGTGTACCGCTAAAAAGGATAAAGCAAAAGGTGATTCCAAAAAAAAGCAGGCCCTCAGGCCTTGTCATTGCAGCCAGACTGAACATAAAGCCGGTTGAAAAAAACATGAGATTGGATTTATCTGACTTTAAATACATGCGGCAGGACAGGAAAAGAAAGAAGCCGAATGCAACTGTTTCTAATCCCCCTATGGCCCACAGGGCAAAACAGCTGTTGGTTGCCAGCAGTAGTGCGCCCCAAGCGGGTTTTTTTTTGTCTGAAGTATAAAAGAGTAAGAGTGTTGCAAAAGCAAAGGCTATACCGAGAATTCGGGATGCCAGCACGAGATCGATGCGGAAGTACCCTAACAGGCTAATAAAAAGTACCCATAAAAAAGTTGAGTATCCTTCTACGCGTTCACCCGGGTTCCAAACAAGGCCATGACCTCCTAAAAAGTTTTGCACATATCTCAGGACAATATATGCATCATCATGATAGTAGCCTGATAATTTGATTATGAACAATAATAGGCAAATGCTGCTGGCCGCCAGCAGTAAGAGACGCGGTAAGCTGTCTTTAAGGTGTGTTTCCATAAGATTTTCTCTGCGTATAACGGGTTGTTATGGTTTTTGTCTTGGGTTGCGTTTGAATACCTTATATGTATCGACACTGGTTAGAAAAACATAATCTTTCCAAAAAGATGCAAAGCGTGATTCCTGAGAGAAATATTCAAGGTATTGAAAGTTTGTTTTGCCAAATCCCTGGAGCCATGGCGCACAATCAACGATCACGATAGTAGGTGATGCTTTTATGATGTCAGAAATAAGTTTTTCAAGAAAGGAGCGCTCAAGCATATCCATTTCAGCAATCCCATGATATGGAAACGCTTGTTCTGTGGCGGTGACGTCTGTGTAGAATTTTGGCAGAAACCATAAGCAATTAAAGCGTGACGACCAGCGGGCCTGTGCGTAGTTTACTAAAGGAAATGCCGGCGTTACGGAAGAGGAAAAAACATATATTGGTTTCCCGTAGGCATGTTGTTTAACAATTGGAATAAGTTGGTTGAGGGACTCGCCGAACGGATATGTGATTTTTGAGAAGGGTTTAATGAAAGGCATTGCTTTCAGAACGATGAGGCACAGAAACATCAGTATGATGGCACATCTTGTCGCCAACAGCAGCTTTTTGGTTTTTTTGATCTTTTGATCAAAGCTTAATATTGCAAAGGCGATAAGCATCGCTGCACTGCAGGAAGTTGGGTAAAGATGGTAATGCCAGCCTTTGTTTTGAACCAATGCAAGAATAAAAAACGCTGAAAATGCAACAAACAGCAGTTGTCCTAATTTATTGGAGCGCAGAATTAAAAATGATATTACAGCCGACCCGAACAGGGCGCTATAGGCAACGAGATAACGTATGGGTATTGGATCTGTAAAACTGCCATAAACAGGTAGTATCATAAGTACAGCTGCTTTGTATTCGGGCATAGCCAAAATAATGTATCCCCAGTGGAGAGCCTGATAAAGAAAAATGACCAGGCTTTCGGGGCGTTTCCAGAATTTGTAACTTCTGTGCGCAACAAGCAGATACGTTTCGATGCAAAAATAAGCAAACAGGAACTGCGGCTTGAGAGCAAATCCCATTCCGGCAAGCAATCCCAGGGCTGCTGCAAATTTTATTTGCAACGGGTACCCCATAAGCCGTGCGGCAGATGCGAAGACATAGGGTGTAACAAAAACAAGCATGAGATGTTCGCGTTGTCCGAAACAGTTCCAGGGCATTTCATACGGAAGAAATAGAAAAATAAGAACCCCCAGAAAACAATATTGGGAGGAGCGCGGCAGATGCAAAAGAACTTTCTTAAGTATGTGCGTGGAGAGGGTAAGCGACAAAACGACGATGAAAAGAAAAAAAGAGTTAAATAAAGGTACCGCCGAACAGTTCAGGAGGCGGCCCAGCCATACCGGCGGAATGTGCAGCCAGAATATCAGGGGAGGGTTTACGTCGATAAGGTCGAGGTATATTTTCGCGCCGTCCAGAATGGCGCCGGCGGCATATAAATACCAACCGGCATCATGATTAATGGGGCACTGAAAGAGCAGAGAGGTGAGGATGACAAAAACAGTTAGAATTAATAGTCGCCAAGTTGTTGGGCTGTTTTGTTTTTTCTGCAGAAGACCCATTTAATGTCCGATATCCTGGTTGTTAAAAACGGCGGGCCGTTCGATTGACACTTTTGATGCTTAATGATTATGCTGTTACGGTAACATAGTAATATATAGCTTGGCGCAGTGGTATCCCGAAGGGCAATCTTTTGTAAAATATTTTTTAAATATATTAAAATTTCGATTGAGTGTCAATTTAAATGTAAATCAGCCAGCCAATGGTTAAAAAGTGTAGTTGAGTGTACATATAGATTAAACCTGATGAACAGAAAAACAATTCGAAAAGCCCTGACCAATTTTTTTAAGAATTTGTTTTTAGGACAGGCTCTACGTAATTGGTCGTATAATCTGTGTGGATAAAATATGAATTGATATTAAAAATTATTTCATGTTACAATTATAGCTAAACTTTTGAATTTTGTAATCTTTTTATGGTAATGAGGTGATTGACAATAAATGAAGACTGAAAATATGTTTCGGTACTTTATTGGAAAAGGGGCATTGCTTGGCATGGTCACAGGACTTGTGACCACTGTTTTTGAAAGTATTTTCAGCAGCCATCTTTGTGTCTATGTTCCCTGGACATATCCATTAGAGCTTGTTGCTTTTAATATGCTTTTTTGGATTGTTTGTGGCGGACTCGCCGGTTTTTTTCTATGGGGAATAAAGTTTAGAAAAGAAAGCACAAAAGATAATGAAGGATATTATTGGGGGCTTTTTTATCTGTTCCCTTTCACGGTCGTGTATGTGCTTTTGGGAAATATCTCTTATGTGAAACACATTAAATTACTATCGTTTCAAGCCAGTAACCTGTCATATGCGCTGATTGTGATTGTTCCTTTATTTGTTGTGCTGTTTAGAAAGCGGTTTGCTGCAATCAAAAAAGGTGCCCTTTCATTTTTGCCTGAGATTGTTTTTATTGTTGCGTTTTGCTGGCTTGGGACAAACTTAACTGTTTTTATGGAACAATTTAAGTTTCTTGGTATTCTGAAGAACTTTAGCTCCGTGGGTGAAGACACTTCGATTCTCATCAACGTCGGGGGCGGGTCGATTGCGTCCGTTATATATTGCGTTGTGTTTTTTAAACGCAGTTGCGCTGTACAAAAACAGTTCATCGGCGTTACAGCACTATTAATAACTGCCATTTTGTTTGCGACGGGTTCTCTGTGGACTAATCGCTTCATCTCGTCATTCATTGTGCCCAAGTTGTCGATCAAGGCCGCGCCTCGACAATTGCTCAACGCAGGAGACGCTAAGGCTGTTCTGCCTAATGTAATCGTTCTCGTTCTTGATACGGTACGTTCAAATCGGTTGCCGCAGTATAATACTTCAATTAGGCATTCATATCCCCATTTTGATACTTTGGCCAATGAAGCTGTGGTGTTTGAGAAGTGTATCGCGCCTTCGGGCTGGACCGCACCATCGCATGCTTCCCTCTTTACAGGTCTTTATCCGATTGAACACGCAGTACGTTCCGGGGTTGACGGCGCAAGCTGTTTGCGAACCCTGCAAGATCAGTTTGTGACGATGGCAGAATATTTCAGCAGCAATGGTTATGATACAGCGGCAGTTGTCTCCAATCGCGGAATTCTGGGGCCATGGACGAATATGCATCAGGGGTTTCAGGAATACAGTTTCGAAAACGGGATCGGTTGCATCCCCGGCATCTACCGTTTCAAACCGCTTATGCCGTTGTTTTGTTTTTTGACTAATGTTAGGCCAAAATATTTTTTATATTACCGTACGGCGGAGGATATTAATGAGAGGATCTACGGCATACTGAATAAAGCCGCAGAACCCTTTTTTCTATTTGTTAATTATATGGATGCTCATAGTCCTTATTATCCGCCCCGACCATTTTGTCATAGTAATTTTCCGCAGTTGGCAAAACTCAAAGAAAGCGTTTTGAGGCGATTGGGCAGCAAGATGCAAAACTCGTATCTGTCCACCATCGATCTGTTTCAGTATGATGGTGAGATTGCTTATTTGGACGATCGATTAGGGGGCCTGTTTGCATATCTAAAACGACAGGGGTTTTATGATTCGTCACTCGTTATTGTTACCTCTGATCATGGCGAGATGTTCGGCGAACATGGCATGCGTGGGCATGGTGAAAAGGTTTTTTTGTATGAAGAGGTTCTTAAAGTTCCGCTGATTATGAAATATCCGGGCAGTAGAAAAAGAGGTCGCGAGGCAAAGGCGATTTCTCTGCCCACCCTTTACCCGGCAATTTTATCAATTTGCGGATTGCCCATACCTGAATGCTTTTCCAATAGGAAAGATGGGTCGCAAACATCCCCCATTGTATCCGAACAATATTTATACGAACAAGGCACGCATCGGGTTTTATATGATGGTAATTATAAATATTTTACGTATGAGAAGAAAAGGAATAGCGAATTGTATGATATAAAAAACGACCCGTATGAAAAGGAAGATCTTGCGGCGTTGTTTCCTGACACAGCTCTGCAAATGAAAAATAGGTTGGAACTTTGGCTGGAAGAGCATCCAGAACAGGTCGAAAGGGAACCGCCTGAAGCAGCACCTTCAAATGAATTGATGCAAGGGCTTAAGGCGTTGGGATACATTCAATAAGTCAAAGCTTTATTGACACCTGGGCTGCCGTGCTTTTTTCTGATTCTCTTGAAGGGCAGCAGGCAAGAAGCCGTTTAGACAAACATCAGTGTAATGCTGCAACAATTGATCCAGTAGTTTGACCTTTATGGAAAGGATTGCGGGGCTGCCGAAATTGATAAGAAAACATTGCAGAGCCTGAAAGCTTTTGGGGGCTATGAACTAAACGGGTTTGTTTATGATATAGTCTGTGTGTCATAATGATGAACCTGTTCTTGTGAAACGCATGATTGAATTGACTCCTCAATGTGGCCGATATGGATACAGGCGGAACACAGCGCTTTTACAATCAGAAGGATTCAGAGTTAATCATAAACTTTTGAGTGAAAAAATAGACCCATAAACAGGCTATTCCCATTAATTCTGTTCGGTTTCTTACTTATGAAATTTTGATTTTACTGAGCATTCCTTTTTAGCCTTGTCAAACGCGGGTAATATTATGTGTTGCTGGCCTGGGGTAGCAGATTTTTATCCAAGCATACCCCCACAGGAACCAAAAGATCAGTAATGGAAGCAGGCTTGCAGTATTCTGTGGGAACAGAGCTTCTCCCAAATTAAATGAGTTGAAGTTTGGCTGCCATAAATGCATATCCGCCAGTTGGTAAATGTTCGAATAACGGTCAAAATGAGAGAAGGGGACCGGGTTTATCGAAACCTTTCCTGCCGCAATGTTTTTAGCAATAGCGTTTATCAGCGGATTTTTAACATCACCGGGGATTTCGTTTCCGACAAGGGTGATTGATAGATTAATTATAATTGAGATGCAGCCCAGCAGGATAAAAAGGCGCGGGAATTTTTTTATTGCAAAAGCAGTAAGCATAAAGGCAAAGGGAAAGGCGGGCAGCAGATATCGTGGACCAACACTTGAACCTCCGTACCATGCATAAGTGCATGCAATAAAAATAAACAAAAGAGCTGAGGTCGAGAGGCAGACGAGTGCTTCAGCTCTAAGGGCATTTTTTTTGAAGATCAGCCAGATCCCGGGCAGTGCCATCAGCAGGACTGGTGAGCTAACCAGCAGCCCTCGATATGGCAGCATTAAAAGTTCCAGGATTACGCGAGGCCGTGCAAGGCCGAAAAGACTCCCGTTAACCTTTACCATGACATCTTTGTTTGAATAAGCATAACTCGTGGAAAAGGGCCCACCAAAACAGATTGTGTTGTAGAAACACTGCACCGTTCCTGGAGGAATGCACCCGAGGATAAAAAAGATTGCTCCCCGCCTGCCGGTTTTAAAGCTTATTAAGTATACGAAAATGCATGCCAGCGAAAAAACAGCTGATGGCTCAATGAGTACGGCAGTCGCTGCTGAGCATCCGGCTAAAAAAAAGTATAATCGGTGGTGGTGGCCGTTGTGTTTCAGCTGCACCAATAAAACAAAAGATAGAAATGAGAAAAAGGCAGCCGGCAAATGGCAGTAAAATGTTGTGCTGTAAGAAAAGGCAAGGGTTCCGAAGCCCCAGAACAGCGTTAAAAGCATGCACTGGGTAGAAGAAAGCTTAAGGGTGTTTTTGCAAAAATAGAAGATGAGCAGGCAAAGCAGCGCTGCACAGAGAACAACTGTGCAGAGCGTGCTCACGTATGCAGCGACCAGGACACGGGTTTTTTCGTCTTCTATTGATAAACGTTTGCAAAGATAGTGCGTAATGCCAAAAGAGGGAACCGCCATGAAAGAAAGCCCGGGTGCCTTATTGGTATAGTAGTGGCCGTTAAAAAATGCCCAGTCACCGGTATTGACAAATTCAAAGTAGGGGTCATGTGAATCTTCTTTATAGGCATCAATTTTAAATGAGTGTTGCTGCAGAATTGCCTGGGTCAGATAAATGCGGGTGTTTTGATTCCAGCCGCCTCCCTGGAAAAAATAGCCGAAGGAGATAAAGAATAATAAGAAAATCAGATAGTACTGTGTTTTATTGATGCGAGCCATTTTGAAATTAATTTCTTAAAACGTAAATTTTTGTCTTATATTTATCTTGAAATGTTTTTTCAAGGGTGAAGTTTTTTACTATGTATTTATGTATTTTCTCCTGTTCAGGTTCTTCAGAATATAACTGTTTATCTTCGTGTGGAGGGCGCAGCGTTGGAAGCCAGCCGGTGATCAGGCACCAGCTTTCGGTTGTCGTTGAAAGGCGCTGGCGAAATTCCGCATAGGTTTGCGGGGTCTCCACGGGTTCCTGAGAATAATAATTAAAATGCGGTCCTGCATATCCAAGAGTAAGAAGATAGCTGCCGCTGACAGCTTTGTGGTCTTTGACATAGTTAACAGCTTCTCGATAATTTTGACGATCCTGATTGAAGAACTGGATAACATGAGGAGTTTGCAGAAAGGTTATTATCAGCAGCAGTCCTGTTAATATCAGGTTTTTTTGAAAAGAGGTTCGGCAAAAGAGACCGGTAAAGAAATGCATACCGCTGCTGATAATGAAAAGGCAGAACGGCAGCGCAAAGAGAAAGTATCTTTCAAAAACAAACATGGGGTTGGCCAGCATATAGATCGTGAAGGGCGCAACGATTATAATGACGGTCAGCAGGCCAAGAGCGGCGTTTTTTTTGATTAGAAAATATAGCCCGGCGCAAAAAAGAATTGTATATAGAATTAGTCCGGGAGGTGAGAGGATGCCGGGATAAATTGAATTTGCCAGGCTTTGAGCAAAGGGAAATCGATCGACTTCCATGACGTTGACTTTACCCATATTTCTGATGAAGGTCTTCAGGACTGGCAGGTAGAGCATCAGGGTGATGACAGCGGCAATTGTTGTATATTTGAAGTAGGGGTACAGGCTCTGGAGGGGTGTTTTGGATTTGCCGAATCGTTTCCCGAGCCAAACCAGGAGGATGTAAATAAACTGTGAAATGGAAACGGCTATCATGATTACATGGAAGTAATAGGCTGTAACGGTGCACAGGATATAGAGAAACCAGGATTTGTTGTTCCGGGCTGGGAGTGCTTTTAAAAAATAGTAGGTGGATAAGATTGAAAATAATAAATAACCGCTATACCCGCGGGCTTCGGTAGAGTGGTCGATGTGAAATATGGATATGGCCATCAGATATGCAGCCGTCAGGCCGATGGAAGTGTTCAAGTATGTTCGGCCGAACTTATATACTGCTCCAATCCCGAAAAGGCCCAGCAACAATGCGGGAGCCCTGGCGCTAATTTCGTTTTCTCCAAAAACCGTAATTGAAATTTTACAGAAGATGGAATACAGGATATGATTGTTGAAGTAGTATCCTAACTGACTGATGGTACTCCAGAGTGAGTCCGCAGTAGCATAGGGAAGGGTGCTCCAGATTTCATCCCACCAGAAACTTTGGTTGATGTCCCAAAGACGGAGACCTAACCCTAAAAGCAGGATGCCGCCCAGCAGCCAGTTTGTTTTTAGAGATATTTTATTCATGCTGTCAGTTAACAGGAGTTAATTTGGATTAATTATTTTAAGGCTCACCATAATCTCAAAAAAAATCATTCTTACATCAATTTCTTTAGTTTGTTGGCTACTATAGCTTGCATGAAATAAGCTTTTTTTCAGTACTAATTTTATAAATTAATGACAACTTTATCATAGTATAACACATACATCAAAGGATGTTATTTTATGTAATTATTTAATAATACTTGAGTCCTGATTAGGTTAAAGGCGTTCAGTACTTTGAGCTGTTTGTTTAAAGCTTTTGCTTTTTTGTAAGTATCTTATTGCCATGGGTCAGCTGAAACAGAAAAGCACCTAAGGCAGGTATTGTGTGAGATTGGCTGACTGTCCCCCATTCAAAAAGCATTGCTGTATCTCGAATAAGCCCTTTACTTCCCTGCAGGCATTGGCCTTCTCCAAATGTCGAGAGGATCGGCGTGTATTCCGTTATCAACGGATTTATCCCTCCCCCGGACTCTCCCAGCCTACTCGTCTATAAGGGCAACTGACGAGACAATCTCCTTTCAGATTATTAGATAATAATTTCGAACCTCGTACCAAGATTGGCGATAAGAGCTTTAATTGTGGTACTAAAGTGCAAAAAGAATATGGTGCTTTTCGTTGTTTGAAAAGGAGATATCTTCTCCAAGTTCTGAAAGAACTTTCAGTACAAGACTGGTTTCCCGAACAGTGTCTGCCCCCTAGATGCCGGTGTCGGTATTTTGCTGATTCATAAGCCAAACAAGGCCGGATTCGACTTCCGGTTCATGACAAAAGACCTTAAAAGGCGAAGAAAAAACAATAAACCATATCAGTAGTGTCCCAACGTTAATCAAATAAAGTCAACTGGTTACAGCGTTGGTTGTTTTGGACATAGACGTGTTTTTGAGAAAATGCCTCTAAAATGGGTATTTTCTCAAACAGCGAGAGGCTTAGA
>Ga0207996_1000997_pt1 | contig 21728 bp, 14 predicted proteins | sample AntAceMetag02UKG_FD_184773 | JGI IMG/M metagenome (GOLD analysis project Ga0207996, IMG submission 184773) | Saline lake microbial communities from Ace Lake, Antarctica - Antarctic Ace Lake Metagenome 02UKG (SPAdes) (version 2) | ecosystem: Environmental > Aquatic > Non-marine Saline and...
GCAAAAACAGAAACTGAAGATATTGCCAGAGGATTTGAATTGGGAGCAGTCGATTACATAAATAAGCCTTTTAAAAGCGTGGAATTGCTGGCCAGGGTAAAAACTCATATTGACCTGAAAAAATCGAAAGAAGAACTGGAAAAATCATATCAGCGTTTGCAGGATGACCTTGATATTGCATCTGTTATTCAGGGTTTTCTTCTGCCCAAATCTTTTATTATCACAGAAAAAATCTTGTTTTCATCTTTGTATATTCCTTCCACAAAAATTGGAGGAGATCTATTTGATGTAATTCCGATTTCCGATTCTAAATTTATTGTTTATATCGCTGATATTTCCGGTCATGGAATCCAGGCAGCTTTGATTATGACAGCCGTAAAATCCATTATCAGCATGATTATTGAAAAAGAGAAGGAAACTCTCGAGCTTCACAAAATAATCAGTCGTTTAAACAAAATCTTAGATAGGAACCTCTTTCGGAATAATTACATGACTATGATGCTTTGCTTGATAGATTTTGAGGAGAATATAATTAAGAGTTTTAGTGCGGGACATCCTCCCATGGCACAATATGATTTGATCGCTAAAAAAGCTGAGTTTATAGCAATGGAAAAAGGTTCGATTCCAATTGGCTGGCTTGAGGATTATGATTATTCTAAAGAAGAAGAACATATTAAGAAACTCGATGATAACAAAATCTATTTCCTCTATTCAGATGGAATTTTTGAATGTGAAAATCAAGATGAAGAGCAACTGGGAATGGAAGGTATTCTGGAATTTTTAGAAAAAAATATAACTGAAAATGATGGTCTGCTTATTCCTCATAAAATTTCAAAAGGTTTGCAAAACCTGGGATATGATCTGAGTAAGGATGATTTTACTCAACTTTGTTTCAGAACAAAAATCTCAAAAGCAAATTTTTTAGCAGGAAAATTGAAAAGGAATAAAAGCGGACGAACCGCAATTGATTGTGAGCAAATCATCTTCGATAATTTTAAAGATAAAGATTTTGCTCAAAAGGTAGAAATTGGAATAAATAATTTTATTGATGCATTAATACAATCAGATTTTATTCCTTTAAATGATAATTATTATTATCTACAGATTTTATCTGATAGTGAGATGAAATTTACACTTTATGATTTTAAAAAAGACTGGAATCTGCAAAAAATAATTGAAAAAGACACAAATGGAATTAGTAAAATTTATAAATTATCTTCAAAAGTAAAAAAAACTCGGTTTGCAAATATAAATGCAACTGAGATTTATATAAAGCATGAAAAATAAAGAGTTTGTAACCTCACCTCAATCCTCTCCTAAGAGGAGAGGAAGTTTTTTTATCTCCTTCTCTTCGATAGGAGAAGGCTGGGATGAGGTGGATATGATAAGAAATTGGATATTAGCAAGGAGCATTAGCTAATTCAATTAATAAAAAGAAATTAACTACCATATTTAGAGCAGGAGGTAGTCAGGATGATTTTTTTACTTTAACTTATATGTTTGTAATAAATTAGAAATCATACATGACTTAAAAAGTATGAAAAAAAAAGGTAGTGTATCATAATTTATGAAATATTATGAAAAGTATTCCGAAACTTGTCCCAAGTTCAGCAGGAATCTTGGGATAAGTTGACAAGACTCGAATTTGTCGACTTAACACAAGACCTTCAGCTTGTGCCAAGTCTTGTAAAGTTGAATTTGATTAAAAAATAATATGTAGGAGATAAGATGGAAACTTCGAACATTAAGTCCCCGAAACCCTTGGTTTTAATGGTTGATGATGTACCCAGAAATCTACAGGTTTTGGGAAGTATTCTAAGACAAGAAGATTGTGAAATTGCTGCAGCAACAAATGGAGCTCAAGCACTGAAATTTGTGGAAAATATTTTGCCTGATTTGATTTTGCTCGATGTTATGATGCCGGAAATCGATGGTTTTGAAGTTTGTAAAAGGTTAAAACAGGATGAAAGAACCAAGAACATTCCGGTTATTTTCTTAACGGCAAAAACCGATTCCGACAGCATTGTTCAGGGATTTAATCTGGGAGCTGTGGATTATGTTACAAAACCCTTTAAAGGCGTAGAATTACTTGCCAGGGTCAAAACTCATCTCAAGCTGAAACGAACAGAAAACCAGCTTCGGGAATTGATAGCAACCAAAGACAAGTTTTTTTCGATCGTAGCTCATGACCTGAAAAATCCTTTCAATACATTTCTTATGGGTTCTGAATATTTATTAACGAGATTTCATAAACTAAGTGAAGAAAAAATTCTGAAGTATATCGGAAGTATCAATGATTCAGCAAACCGCTTGTTTGACTTGTTAACCAATTTACTGCAATGGGCTCGCTCACAAACCGGAAGAATCCAATATAAACCACACGATTTTGATTTGAGTTCTGTTTCGCTGGAAATCATATCTATTCTTGCTGAAAGTGCAAAGGAGAAAAACTTGGAGTTACTATCCAAATTACAGAAACCAACGTTAGTTCATGCAGATAAAAATATGGTTTCGACAGTTATCAGGAATTTGGTTTCCAATGGAATTAAGTTTACAGAAAAGGGACAAATAATAATATCTTCTGAAGAAAAGAAGGATTTTCTGGAAATTTCAATTTCCGATACTGGGACCGGATTGAGTGAGGAAGATATCAAGAAATTGTTCAGGATAGATGTTCATTATACAACTATTGGCACATCATCTGAAAAAGGAACAGGTTTGGGTTTGATTTTATGCAAGGAATTTGTGGAGGTTAACGGTGGTAAAATCTGGGTTGAAAGTGAATTGGGAAAAGGAAGTACATTCAAATTTACTTTGCCGAATTAGAAAAACATCATGAAAGGAAAATTGTTTTAGATTACATTTGCAAAACAAAATAAAGCATGCAAAAAACATGATTTAATCAAATAGAAATTTTAACGGAGTATTAGATGGAAAATAAAAAGTCTTTAATACTTATTGTTGATGATGTACCAAGAGATCTTCAGGTTTTGGGAAGCATTTTGAGACAGAAAGATTGGGAAATTGCCATAGCAACCAGTGGAATACAAGCCCTCAAATTTGTAGAAAATATTTTACCGGATTTAATTTTGCTCGATGTTATGATGCCTGAGATGGATGGTTTTGAAGTATGTAAAAGGTTGAAACATAAAGATAGAACAGCGGATATTCCCATTATTTTTTTAACAGCAAGAACTGATTCGGATAGTATAGTTAAAGGATTTAATATTGGAGCAGTAGATTATGTGGCAAAACCTTTTAAGTCTGAAGAATTGCTTGCCAGAGTAAAAACTCACCTTATGCTGGAGCAAACACAAAAACAGCTTCGGGAAGTGTTGGTATCTAAGGATAAATTCTTCTCGATAATTGCGCATGATCTCAGGAATCCATTAAATTCTTTTCTTATGGGTTCTGAATATTTATTAACGAGATTTCATAAACTGAGTGAAGAAAATGTTCTGAAATACATAAGCAAAATCAATAAATCAGCAAATCATCTATTCGATCTTCTGACTAATCTTCTGCAATGGGCTCGCTCACAAACCGGAAACTTAGATTTTATAACTGAATCCCTTGATTTGAGTTCTATTACGCAAGAAATCATATCTATTCTTGCTGAAAGTGCAAAGGAGAAAAACTTGGAGTTACTATCCAAATTACAGAAACCAACGTTAGTTCATGCAGATAAAAATATGATTTCGACGGTTATCAGGAATTTAGTTTCTAATGCAATAAAGTTTACAGAAAAAGGGCAAATAGTAATATCTTCTGAAGAAAAGAAGGATTTTTTGGAAATTTCAATTTCCGATACTGGGACCGGATTGAGTGAGGAAGATATCAAGAAATTGTTCAGGATAGATGTTCATTATACAACTATTGGCACGTCATCTGAAAAAGGGACAGGTTTGGGTTTGATTTTATGCAAGGAATTTGTTGAGGTTAACGGCGGTAAAATCTGGGTTGAAAGTGAATTGGGAAAAGGAAGTACATTCAAATTTACTTTGCCAAAATCATGAATAGGCGATACTAAATTCTCAGATTAATTTCAACCCGGAAATAATTGAAAGCACACCCATAATGATCAGCAAAATAAGAGTTAATTTTCTAAAATGATTTTCTTTGATTTTATGCGAAAGAAAATTACCGATAATAACCCCAATTATCAGACCCGGCATAAAAGTTACGGAATAATTTATAACCTGCTTTGTTATCAAACCATTAAAAACGTAAACCGGAATTGTGAACATATTCAGGATGAAGAAATAAACTGCCAGATTGGCGCGAAATGTTTGTTTGTTCACACCTTGATTGGAAAGAAAAAGAATTATTGGAGGTCCGCTCATAGAAACACTTCCTCCTAAAATTCCACTAACAATTCCGATTGGGATCATAGAAAGTTTTTCTCTTTTGATTTTTTTTCTGAATCCGAGCAATAGAAGCAGGCCAAAAAGAGCTATGAGAATTCCAATAAAAAGTTTGATGATATTATCATCTAAAACAACCAGAAAGTAAGTTCCCAAAGGCATTCCAATAATTCCAAAAACCAGCAGTAACCAGATTTGTTTAATATTAAATGATTTTCTTGAAGATGAAAAAACAACAATATTAATAATCAGAGAAAACATCACCAGGATGGGAACAGCGATCTTGGGAGATATAAAAAGCGTAATGAGTGGAACAGCGAGAATAGAAAAGCCGAAACCCGTGAATCCCTGCAGCATGGCAGAAATCACAAAAATCAGAGAACCAATGATTAAAAAATGTATGTCCATTATTCTTAAACTTCCGTTCTTAAACTTCCGAAGTTTCAAAAACTTCGGAAGTTTTTTTATGAATTAATAATCGTAGAATTTCCAGTAAAGAGTGATATATGGACGTTGGAAATGAAAACCTATTCGAAGTGCATCATTAGCAGCGTAAGTAATCCCAAAATCAAAATCGATCTCTTTTCGTGGACCTATCGAGTTATCCGGCAAAAAATCGTTTTTAAAATAACTGGAAATTGATTCCCCAAAGGGCACATAATGATTACTGGGATCGTAGAATATCACACTTATGAATTTTATCCGTTTAGTAAGGTCATAATCCATCCCAGCATATATTCTTGTTGCATAAAAGTGTGTTTTTGAAAATCCTCCATCAAAAGTATATTCCTCTCCCAAAAGGATTGCTTTAGTTTTTGGTTTTTCAAATAACAACTTGTTTATGGTTATGCCTGTGTGAAATCCCCAATTTCCTCTTCCGGTTTTTAAAGGCTTTCTCGAACTGTAAACTAAAGTTCCTTCCCAGAAAAAATCTTTCTTTTTACCATATATTTTCTTTATTGTTTCCAAGCCTGAAAGCGATCCGATTTTGAGCTGGTCTTCTTCATAAAATAATGCGTATTCTCTATTCATATCGTGATTTGAGTATAATTGGAAATCAATTGAGAAGTTCGATATTTCAGCACCTATTATCTTTTGCCACAAGATATGCCTGAAAATCAGGTTCAGGTCTTCATTGAAATTGTTTGTGATTCTTGTGAAAAGATGAAACTTGTCGGAGAATCCATATCCCATTGAAAATCCGGTAATAAAAAAAGTATAAGGTGGTAAAATAAAGGCAGTTGGGTCTCTGAAAATTTCTGTGTTCTGTTCTTCAGCAGTAAAGAAAATTTTCTTTTGAAGTGTTTTCTCCAGTTTGCCACCAAAATATCTATCCAATTTTTCAATTTCACCTTTGTCGATTGTGACAATACCATATTTACTTTCAATAGTTACATAAATGTCATCCTCACCGATTAGTTTACCTTTGTAGGTTGAGCCATCTTTACGTAAGATTTTTACGCTTTCTTCCAGGATTTCATCTGAGGGAATGGTTAGCATCCCATCTTCAGTTTGGATTACAATTTCGTCATACTCAGTGATTTCAATTATTTTTCCGTGAAAGATGTTGTCATCTTTTGTATAAATAGTTCTAAATTGCCCAATTTGGGCTCTAATAATTGGATGCTCCAAGTTTTTAACTTCTATTTCTTCACATATAAGAAAATTTACAAATGCTAATAGAAAGGCTGAGATAAAAAGTATTTTTTTCATAAAACCTCCACAATTTTTTTAGATTTTGCTTTTACATAATATGACAGAACTCTTAATACTCTCCAAATACTATTTAAAAAAATTCTCTATTAATTGATTAAATAAACATAAAATTGAAACTTGGATTAGATATGAATTTGTCAATAAAAAATGTGTTCAGTCTAAAAAAGACATTTTTATTAAAGAAAAGATATTAACATTTCCCAGTTGAATTTTTTTAATTATTATTCTAACTCACCCTCGATCCCTCTCTTTATCACAAGAGAGGGATGACTTCTTGCTTTTCTTATGTTCCTTCTCTTTGGAATATCTTTCATATTTTCATCAAAAAGAGAAGGACAGCAGTTTACCCTGTGAAATCAGCCTGCTGAATATTTCTACGGGGGATGAGTTTAGGAGGAAGATCAGCTTAATATTCTGTTTTTTTTTGTAAAAATATGTCTATTCGAATACATCTGCAAACTCAAATTTCTCCCCATCGAACAACCCTCTATCGCTCAATTTCAGTTCTGGAATTACCAATAGTGCCATAAAAGATAGAGTCATCAAAGGAGTATCCAAATTTGAACCGAGAGCTTTTGCCATCGCATCGATTTCAGAATATTTTTTTGCTACTGTCAAATAATCCTGATCACTGATAATGCCTGCAATTGAAAGAGGTAATATTTTTTCCTTTTGAGAAGAAACCACACATATTCCACCTTTATTCTCTATGATTAGATTTACAGCTCTGCAGATATCATTGTCAGAAGTTCCTACAGCAATTATATTGTGAGAATCATGAGCCACACTGGAAGCGATTGCTCCGGTTTTCAATCCGAAATTGTTCACAAAACCAAGTGCAACTTTTGCTTCAAAATATCGATTCACAACTGCAATTTTCAGAATGTCTCTTTTTACATCTGAAACAAGATTTCCCTTTTCTACTTTTGGTTCCAAAATCAATCGTTTCGTGATCAGTTGGTTATTAACAGCTTGAATTACATTTATCTTTCCCTTTTTAGATGGCAGAACAAAATCTTCCGGTTTTCTCTTTTTAGCATTAAATTTATTCAGGATTGTTGGATTTTTTCTTGGAATTAATGATTTTCCATTTTCTGCCACAACTTCACCGGAGATAAATGTTTTAAGAATGTTAAGATCATTGAGATTATCCACAACAAGAAAATCTGCTGAATCACCTTGTTGCAGCAATCCAACATCCAAGCCATAATGAAGAACAGGATTTACACAAGCAGCTTTAAGGGCTTTCATCAAACCAAATTTCTTTGCCTTTTTCACAAGTTCGTTTATATGACCTTTCACCAGTATATCAGGATGTTTATCATCACTACAGAGCATACATTTATCTGGATGATCTTTTATTATTGGAATGAGTTCATCGAAGTTTTGAGCTACAGTGCATTGCCGGATTAATATTTTCATACCAAGACTGAGTTTTTCCAAAGCTTCTTCTTTTGTAATGCTTTCGTGGTCGGTCGTAATGCCGGCACTGATATATTTTTTAAGATCAGAGCCTCTCAAACCCGGAGCGTGACCATCGATAGGTTTTCCATATTTTTTGGCGATTTCGATTTTACGCATCAAATCCGATTCTTTGTTAATAACTCCCGGGAAATTCATAACTTCCGACAAATACTTTATTTCATCCAATTTTAGAAGTTCTTCGACTTTTTCAGAATTCAGAACTGCCCCGGAAGTTTCAAAATCTGTAGCCGGAACGCAGGAAGAAGCTCCAAAATAGAATTTAAGAGGAACTCGTCTGGAATCATCGACCATGAATTTTATGCCTTCCAAACCCAAAACATTGGCTATTTCATGCGGGTCGGATACAACTGCTACTGTGCCGTGAATAACGGCAATTCTGGCAAATTCGGAAGGAGTAAGCATTGAGCTTTCAATGTGAATGTGTGAGTCTATAAATCCGGGAATAATGTAGTTTTTAAGTTTTTTGTTTTCTGCTTGGATTTTTATTATCTTTCCGTTTGAAATTGTAAGAGTTCCGGGGAAAATTATGGAATTTAGAACATCGACTATATTTCCGGAAATTGATTTTTCTTTTGAACTCATCATTTATCCTTTTTTCAATTCTGATTTATTTTCTCTAATACTATTTTATTTTGTCAAAATAAAAATAATTCAGAACCTTAGAAAAGGTTCAGCAGGAGGAGAATGCTTTTAAAGCTTTTCATGGTTCTGCTTTTCTTGACATAAAAGAGAATTAAAAAAAAATGCAAAATATGAAAATTGTTTATATCAAAGCAGAGAACCTGAAAATCGTAATCATAATTTTACTGCTTTGCACTTGTCTGGGTTGGGCAAATGAAATTGCTGATGAAAATCTCACTGAAAATGAGAGTATCTTAATTGATAGTTTGATAACAGATTCCTTAGAAATTGCTTTAGTCAAACCAGATTCCATAAAGATAGATTCTCTTTTTTATTCAGCAGATAGCGTTTTCTATTATGAAGAAATCGAAAGAATTGATTTTATCGGAAATGCAGCAATAAAATACCATTCATCCAATATTGAAGCGGACACAATTTCAATTGATCTTACAAAAAATCAGGCATTTGCAAAGGGTCGTTCCTTCCTAAAAGATGGTACGCAAACAGCAATCGGGAAAGATATCTATTTTGATTTGGATTCAAAGTGGGGAATAATCCAAAAAGGAGCCAGCAAATTCGATAAAGGTTTTTATTATGGCAAAGAAATCCGCAAAATAGCCAAAAAAGCCTTTGATGTTGATGATGGGATTTTCACTACTTGCGGGGCGCTGCATCCGCATTTTTATTTCAGTTCAAAAAAGTTTCGTCTTTACCAGGATGATAAAATTGTGGGGAAACCAATAGTTTTTTATGTGAATCATTTCCCCATTTTTGCTTTCCCATTTGGCACGTTTTCTATCAAAAAAGGACGTAAACCGGGAATTCTGGTTCCTTCACCCGGATATAATAATACTTACGGAAAATACATTGAGAATATTGCCTATTATTTTATTTATAAGAACTATTTTGATGCAACTTTAGCTTTTGATTACTATGAAAAAACAGGCTGGGAAATCAGTTTTATAAATCGATATATAAAACGATATGTTTTTAATGGAAATTTCACTGCCAGATTACAAAGAAGAATTTTCGGTCCGGATCAATCGCATTATTACTGGCTTCTCAAAGAGACGCATCATCATGATTTTGGCAATAAAACCACATTTGATGCCAACCTGGAATTTATCAGCAGCAAAAAAGTGTGGGAAGGCAGCGAAAATATCGATGAAAGATTAAGCGAAAAAGTGACCTCATCTTTGGCATTTAAAAAACCATTTTTAAGTAGAACGATAAACATGACTGCAAAATATGTTGATGACCTTAAAAACGAAAAGAAAGACATCACTTTACCCTACATTTCCTATTCACTTCCATCAAAACCGGTTTATGAACTCTTTTTATCTAAAGAAGAAACAGATGAAGAAAAATGGTGGAAGGATTTCTCGTATTCATACAATTTCAAAGCTGTTCATGTGGGTGATATTAATGATCCGCATGCCAGTTTTGCTGATGTTATCTATAAAAACAAAAAAGACAGTACCGGAGCTTACATTAACCAGCATAATGCAGCAATAAAACATTCCGGAGGTTTAAGATATTCTCATAAATTCAAAAGCTGGCTCAATTTTTCACCATCTTTTTCTTTGAATGAGGTTTGGTTCGATAGAGATGAATATGGTAATAAGCTCGTACGTGGAATGGATTACAATACGAATTTATCCCTATTTTATTCTTTATACGGAATTAAACAAATGCCGGGATTTTATCTTGCTGCTGTCAGACACATAATTACACCAAAGATAAGTTTTCGCTATAATCCCGATTTTTCGGATAATGACAAGTTTTACTATTTCAGCGGGATTGGATTAAGCACCTCAAAAAAACAGAGAAAATTTACCTTCTCTGTAGAAAATAAATGGCAACTGAAACTGGCAAAATCAGAGAATAAAGATGAACGAAAAATTAATGATTTTTTTAAGATATCTTCCAGTTGCAGTTATGATATGGAAAAAACAGGACAAAGATTCAGCATTTTAAACCATTCTTTGTACTTAAACCCTAAAAGCTTTGAGTATAAGATTTTGAATTTTTCTTTTAAACCATCCGGTAAGATTACTCAGGATTTATATGATTTCAATATCAAAAAGGAAACTCCTGCAAAATGGAATTTTCCCATTGAAAACTGGTCGTTATCAATAACATCGAGGTTAGGAATTTCCGGTAATGCAGAATATCTCGATTACTTTCCTGTACCGGAAAATGATTTTATAACACAGGGATTTTTTCAGGATGATTCATTATTTGCAGAGGAAGAGGAAGCTATTACTACACTCGAAGAACTGGAAAAACTTGCGAGAGATAAGAAGAATTGGGCATTAACATTTTCTCATACTTACAGGACAACAAAAGCAAATTATGAGAATCACGACTATACGAGCAATTTGAGAACTTCATTGTCTGCCAAGCTCACCAAAAACTGGTCCATTACTTATGATAATTACATAAACTTGAAAGAGAAAGAATTGGTTTCTCATAATATTACTATAAACCGGGACTTGCATTGTTGGAAAATATATTTCAGATTTACAAAGCAGGGTGATTATTGGAATTATCAATTTAAATTCTTTAATATCAAACTTCCGGATTCATTAAAATTCAGAACATCTGATCATAAGAAATAATTTTCATAGAAAAATTATCTTGAGTAAATTGAATTTTTTTCTAAGGAATTCTTTTTTTTATTTTGACAAATGAAATGCTTTAGTCATATTTGTCAAAAGTGATTAGATTCTGAGAATGTATTCTGCAGGAAAAAATGAAAAATTAATCTGTTTGAGCAAAGGAAAATTATGAGTGTTATCAATATCTCACTTTTATACGTTGAAGATGAACAAACTATTAGAGATTACCTTGGCGATATGCTATCTCGTCAAGTTGCTGAATTACATATTGCTGTTGATGGTAAAGAGGGATTGGAATTATTCAAAGAAAAGAAACCTGATGTGATTCTAACTGATATCAGAATGCCGATTATGAATGGGCTGGAAATGACAAAGGAAATAAGAGCTATCAATCAGGATGTATTTATCATCGTAACTTCTGCTTACAGCGAGTCTGAATATTTTGTTGAAGCAATCGATATGGGAGTGGATAATTTTCTTCTCAAACCTGTGAATAAAAGGAAATTAAAACATTTGTTGAAGCATGTGGCAGAAACCAAAGTGATACATAAACAGCTATTAGAACAAGAAACAAAAAGAAAAAAAGCAGAAGAAGAAGTTCGCAATGTTAGCAGCGAATTACATAAAGTTTTATCTACTGTTTCCGACGCAATCTGGAGTTCGGAAATGGATCCGTCAGGTAAGTTTAATTACAATTACATTTCCCCAGGATTTGAGAAAATAACTAAGAGAGATCTTGATTTTTTTATTGGAGGTCCGAATAACTGGAAAAAAATCGTGCATCCGGACGATGTGGAAAAGTGGGAAACTGAATCGAAAAAAAATATGAATGGAGAGCAAGAAAGTTTTGATCTCGAGTACCGCATTGTTTTACCTGATAACTCTGTCAGATGGATTAGAGATAGAGTTATTGTCAGTAAATTATCAGATAATAGAATTCGCTTGGATGGAATCTTTTCTGATATCACTCAAGCTAAACAATCCGAAGAAAAAATCAGCAATCTATACGATTCTTTAATGCAGGAACTTCAAGTTGCTGCAAATTTGCAGTCTTATCTTTTACCACAATGGCTGACTTTTCACGATAAAATAATATTCTCATCCATTTATTCTCCTTCCGAAATGGTTGGAGGAGATTTATTCGATATAATTCCAATTTCGGATACGAAATTTGTGGTATATCTGGGAGATGTTTCAGGTCATGGTGTTCAAGCTGCATTATTGATGACTGCTGTGAAATCTACTGTCAACATGATCGTGGAAAACGAGAAACACGATGTTCGACCATATTTTGTGATAAATAGAATAAATAAGATCTTAAGCAAAGAGGTATTTTTTAAAAGTTACATGACATTTTTATTCTGTGTTGTAGATTTGGAAGAGAATAAAATAAGATATTTCAATGCGGGTCATCCTCCCATTATTCAATTTGATACAAAGACAAATAAAGCAAAGAAATTACCTCATATCGGTCATATGCCCATCGGTTGGATGCCTGAAGCGAATTATTCAAAAGATGACGAAAGTGAAGTAGAAATTAATGAGGATATCATAACATTCTTATATACAGATGGAATATTTGAATGCAAAAATAGAGTTGGAGAACTTTTGGAAATTGATGGTTTTATCGATTTCTTGGAAAAATATAATAGCGAAATTGACGGTGTGATTCTACCACAAAAATTCAAGACCAAATTGGTAGATTTAAACTATAACATTACCACAGATGATTTTACCCTGCTTTCGTTTAGATTGCGTCCGCAAATTAGAGAAAAAGAATTTTTCTTTGTTCGCTCTTTATTAAAGAAAACAAGTGAGATCAGAAAGAAAGCAGATTTATATATTATAGATTTACTTGACAATGCAGATTTAGGTGGAAAAATAGAATTGATTGTCGATGAGTTCGTAAACAACATTATTATTCATGGTCTTGCCAGCAAATCCGATACTTTGATCGTATTAGGAATTGATGCTACCCAAGATAATGTTGTTTTAACTATCTGGGATAAGGGAATTGTGTGGGATTTACCGGAAAAAAAGAAAGATGATAAATTGTTTGCAGATAAAGATCCGTTTGATACTACCGGTCGAGGAATACCGATAATTTATCTGCTTTGCACAGAAGTAAGAAGAAAACGTTATGATGAAATTAACGAAACAGTTTTTGTGCTGAAATCACCTGGCAAAGAGTTGATTTTTTAAAATTATGAAATAAAAAAAATATTAGGGAGATTAATATGACTATTGAGTACAGGATTGAAGAAGGAATTGGAGTTATCAAAATAATTGGTGATTTGGATGCCTACAACGTCCGTGAATTAACCAAGAAATTTCATTCTTATCTAAAAGAAACAGTTCTGTTCGTTCTGGATCTTTCTGAACTGAAGTTTCTTGATAGCACCGGCTTGGGTACGATCATTAATTTCGTAAAATACCTCTCCGAAATGGATGGTATGCTTTGTGTGGTCAATCCGCAACCTAAACCGAGAATGGTTTTTGAGATCACTCAAGCATATAAAATTATCGATTTTTATGATGATATCGAAAGTGCTATAATTGCTTTACAAAATCGATAGATTACAAGCTTTCTTTAAATTTCATTTTTTAAAAAAGTAATCATTAGATTATAATAACGCAGAGATTATCAGGCGATAGTCTCTGTTTGTCCATAAATGAAAGAAAACAGGGAATAAGATTGAAAAAAGCAATTTTTTTAGATAGAGACGGCACGATTAATATTGATATCAATGGTTACGTCAATAGTCCGCACGATTTTGAGTTGTATCCTTTTGCAGCAGAAGCAATTTCGATTATGAATAATATGGACTTCCTCGTTTTTATTGTAACAAATCAATCCGGGATTGCCAGAGGTTATTATTCATTAAAAGATCTGAATGAGATTCATGAAAAAATGAATTTCTTATTAAAAGAAAAAAAAGCAATAATAGATGAGATTTTCTTTTCCCCATATCATATAAAAGGAAAAATCGAGCCGTACGATATTTCTCATGAAGATAGAAAACCGCATATTGGAATGTTTAAGAAAGCTCATGAAAAATATAAATTTGATATAAAAAATTCTTATATGATCGGTGATAAATATACTGATATCGCTTTTGGGAAAAAAGCAGGTTTAATAACCATTCTGGTTTTCACAGGTTTCGGAAAAAAAGAATTTCTTAATGATAGAAATAATTGGGAATATCAACCGGATTTTGTAGTGAAAGATTTGCTAATTGCAGCAAACCTGATTTCCAAGCAGGAAAGCCAAAAATGAAAAAAATACTGTTCTTTTGTTTTGTTGGATTGTTGACTTTTTCCTGCGGAAATAATGTCTCCACAAATCCTCCTCAGGAAATCACATTGGATGATCTTTTTTTTGGTTCGGATTCTACTTTCGAAGTTGTTACCTGGAATATACAGAACTTTCCTAAAATGAGTATTACAACTGCGAATTATGTAGTTCAGGTTATTATGACTATTGATGCAGATGTGTTTGCTTTGCAGGAGATCGAAAGCAGCAGCTATTTTGATTATGTAATTTCCCAGTTGAACGAGCAAGATTCACTTTGTGTTTGGGATGGATACCGTGCCAGTGGAGCATCATATGATGTTAATCTGGCATATATTTATAAAAGTGATATCATTCAAATAGATGATATATATGAAATATCCCAGGATGACTGGTTTGCTTTTCCACGAAGTCCGTTGGTATTCGAATTAACCTATGAAAATGAGGACTTGGTTGTAATCAATAATCACTTGAAAGCCGGCGGTGAACCTGAAGATGAAGCAAGAAGGCAAGAGGCGAGCCAAAAGCTTCAGGCATTTATTGATAGCACATTCTCTGAAACTGAAGTGATAATAATTGGCGATCTGAACGATGATATCACGGAACCTCAAGCTACAAATGTGTTCTGGAATTTTATTGAAGATACTGCAAATTATCTGTTTGCAGATTTGCCAATAGCTGAGGGTTTGTTTGCCAACTGGTCATATCCAAGCTGGCCCAGTCATCTGGATCATATTCTGATCACGAATGAGCTTTTCGATGAATATGAGAATTCTACGGTTCAAACGATTTTGGTTGACCATTATCTCGAAGGTGGTTGGCATGAATATGATGAGAATATTTCGGATCATCGTCCGGTTGGGATGAAATTTGCGTTTGAATAAAACCTGGATTCCCACGCGAGAACATGGGAACAAGTAGGATAGTCAGGAAATTAAAGGGTTCTGCAAAATAAAAAAGGCTGTCTTTCTGAGGAAATCTTCGAAGTAGTCTCTAACGAAGAATCTCATTATAAGCGGAGATCCTTCGATGGAAAAGTAAGAAGAATTTCTCAGGATGACAAAAACACTTTATTTTGCAGAAATCATTCAGAATAATAAAATAAGGGGTAAACTATGCAAAAACAAATTTGTATTATTGTTTTCATTTTTTTAGTGATTTTTTCTCTTTTAGGAAAAGAAGCAGCTTATGTACAGGGTGAGATGTTAATTCAAATCAGACCAGATCTCGAACAAGATTCTATTTTAAAAACTTTGTCGGAAGATTTTCAGGATGCATCATTACAATCAAAAAGATTGCTTTCAAAAAGAATGAATATCTTTCTTTTTGAATTTGATGCAAATAGGGTTTCCGATGTGGAATTTCTTTCTCTAGTAAAGCAGCATCCATTTGTTTTGGAAGCTCAATTCAATCATTATGTAGAGCAGCGTTCCACCTATCCGGATGATCCTTCATTTGATGATCAGTGGGCTTTGGAAAATACCGGACAGACCGGTGGAGTTTTCGATGCTGATATTGATGCGCCAGAAGCTTGGGATCTCAATACAGGAGGTGTAACAATTTTGGGTGATACACTCATCGTGGCAATAGTGGATGGAGGATGTTATATCGCTCATAATGATTTGAATATGTGGAAAAACTACGATGAGATTCCCGGGAACGGAATCGATGATGATGAAAATGGCTACATCGATGATTATGATGGTTGGAATGCTTACAATCATATAGGAATAATACCCACGCACAGTCACGGGACTCATGTTTCCGGTATTGCTGCTGCCATTGGAAATAACAATCTGGGAGTGAGTGGAGTGAATTGGAATGTCAAAGTTATGCCGATAGTCGGTTCTTCCGGAGTAGAATCTATTGTAGTGGAAGCTTACGGATATGTGCTGGAAATGCGAGCTCGATACAATGAAACAAATGGTGAGCACGGCGCTTTTGTAATTGCCACAAACGCTTCTTTTGGTGTTAATTACGGCAATCCAGCCAATTATCCTTTGTGGAGTGCTATGTATGATTCTTTGGGAGTCTACGGTGTTTTAAGTACAGGTGCAACCATGAATATAAATGCCAATGTAGATGAAACCGGTGATATGCCAACAGCTTGTGACAGCGATTATCTTATTACTGTAACGAGCACTACAAAAAATGATGAAAAATATTCTTCCGCTGCCTACGGATTGACTACCATTGATCTTGGAGCTCCGGGAATTGGAATTATCTCTACCGATAACTATAATACATTTACTTACAAATCCGGCACATCTATGGCAACTCCGCACGTGACCGGTGCGATTGCTCTTCTGTTCTCTGTTGCCAATGAGGAGTTTCTTCTTCAATATCAGCAGCAACCTGGGGAAATTGCTCTTCTAATTAAACAATTTATTCTGGATGGAGTAGATATTATTCCGGATCTGGAAAATATTACCGTTTCCGGCGGTAGATTGAATATTTTCAATTCATTAGAGCTTCTACAAAATTCTTCTATAAATGAAGAAGGAATATCTCTAATTAAACTTAGCTGTCAAAACTATCCCAATCCATTTAATCCGGAAACCACAATTTATTTCACCACAGAGAACGCTGAGGTTACAGAGTTAATTATTTATAATTTGAAGGGGCAGAAAATAAGACAATATTCAATATTCAATAATCAATCTTCAATTGTATGGAACGGAACTGATGAAAACAACCAATCTGTAACCTCTGGAATATATCTGTACAAATTCAAATCAGGAGAAGTTTCAGTAACAAAGAAAATGTTATTATTAAGGTAGTATACCAGTTTTAACCCGACTCGGGTTTGAAGAACTCGAGTCGGATTAAAAAAAAGGAGAATCTTTTGAAAAAAAATTCAATTATATTTCTGATTTTATTTTCAATTTCCATTTTTGCAGAACCTATTTCGCAAATCCAATATGAGAAATTAGCTTTTGGAACAAACGAAACCCTGGAAATCATGACCTGGAATATCCAGAATTTTCCTAAAAGCGAATATACAGTCGATTATGCAACGGGAATAATATTAGCAATAGATGCCGATGTTATCGGATTGCAGGAGATCGAGAGTGATTCTGCTTTTGTGGTGCTGCTAAAAAATTTGCAGAAACAAAATCCAAAAGATAAATGGAACGGATTTCGGGCAAATACTAATGAATGGGAAATGAACCTGGCATATCTCTATAAATCTTGTATGATAAACGTGGATAGTATTTACCAGATCTATCCTGATGATGAAAAATATCATTATCCCTTTCCCAGAAAACCTCTGATGCTGGAATTTTCCTGTTTTGATCAGAAATTCTTTATCATAAATAATCACTTAAAAGCAATGCCGGGCGAGAAGAACATGATGCGCAGAAAAGATGCGTGCAGACTGCTGGATGAATACATTGATGAATTCCTTTCTGAGGAAAATGTTATTTTATTGGGTGACCTTAATGACCAACTCACCGATCCGAAAGAGGAAAATGCTTTTACTATCTTTTTGGAGGATAAGACGAATTATTATTTTGCAGATTGGGAAATCGCAGTGGACAGTACTGCAAATTGGTCATATCCGTACTGGAAATATCGCAGTCATCTCGATCATATTCTCATTTCCAATGAGCTGTTTGATGAATTTGCTATTGCAGGTTCAGAAATTAAAACAATTACTATCGATAAATTTATGGAAGGTGAGGGAGATGCTCGATACAAATATATTACAGACCATCGTCCTGTTGTTTTGAAACTGATGTTTTTGAAGTAGAAAACTTTCCGAATCTCAGTTGAGAGAATTTCTCTGGTAAAAGCTTCGGAAAGGTCATATTACATTCCGAAGCCTTCTCGCAATTTTTCAGATGTAATTGTGACCCTGAAAAAGTCTCTTTCATCAGCATCTTACAATTGACTCTTTCAGGGCTGAAAAGAAAAAAAATATAACAAATCCTGAAAGTGCTAACAAGAAAAAATTTGTGAAAGAAGCCTTTTCAGGGAGCCGTAAGATGTAAGAGAATTCGGAATGTTGTGAAGTGACCGTGTTACAATAAATTTCATCATTTTTTCCATTATCATTTGACATAATTATATTCAAAATAAAAAGAATTACTAAAAATTTTTAGGGGTATTTTATGCAGTCAGAAAGCCAGATTATTGGATTGAAAAAGCAGAAATTACAGAAAATCATAAACAAAGGAATTAATCCTTTCCCAAACAGAAGTAAGCGAACTCATAAAATTAATGTTCTTCGGAAAAGTCAGGATGAGTATGTTGAGAATAAACAAAAAGTTACAATATGTGGTCGGCTGGATGCAATGCGAAGACAGGGCAGAATTGGTTTTGGCAATGTTTCAGACGATTCAGGAAGGATTCAGATATTTGTAAAAAAGGATGTTGTGGGCGAGGAAAATTACGAGATTTTCAAGCTTTTGGATTTAGGTGATTTTGTTCAGATCGAAGGTGAATGTTTTGTGACTCAAAAAGGTGAATATTCTGTAAAGGCACATAAAATCACGATTCTTAGCAAAAACCTGCGTCCCATTCCAACTGTGAAAGAAAAAATAATTGATGGTCAAAAAAAACGTTGGGACGAGTTTTCTGATATTGAGCTTAGATACCGTAAAAGATATCTGGACTTGCTGCTTAATCCTGAAATAAAAGAGACGTTTGAAATCAGGGCAAAAATTATTAATGAAGTACGAAATTATCTCGATAAAAAAGGATTCCTTGAAGTCGACACTCCAATCCTGCAAACTCTTTATGGCGGTGCAAATGCACGTCCGTTCATAACTCATCACAACACGCTGGATACTTCTTTTTACCTGCGAATTGCCACGGAACTGTACCTGAAAAGATTGATCGTTTCCGGCATTGAAAAAGTGTATGAAATGGGTAAAGATTTCCGCAATGAAGGAATGGACAGAACTCATAATCCCGAATTTACTATGATGGAACTTTACCAGGCTTATGCGGATTATTTTGATATGATGGATCTCACTGAAGAGCTGATTTGTGAAGTTTCTAAGAAGATATCCGGTTCTGAAAATATAATTTATAAAGAACAGGAAATCTCTTTTGCAAAGCCCTGGAAACGCGCCTCAATGATAGATTTGATTTTAGAAGAAACTGGCTTTGATGCTTCTGATTTTGATTATGAGAAGATAAAGAAATTCTGTAAAAAGAGTGAGCTTGAGATTGAATCTAATGCTGGAGCAGGAAAATTAATTGAAGAACTTTTTGAGGTCTTTGTTGAACCAAAATTATTTCAACCAACATTTGTGATTGATTATCCCAAAGAGGTTTCTCCGCTGGCAAAATCCAAACCGGGAAATCCTAATTTGGTTGAACGTTTTGAGCTTTTTATTGCAGGCAATGAGTTTGCCAATGCTTTCACAGAATTAAACGATCCCATCGACCAGAGGAATAGGTTGGAAGCACAGGCAAAACTGAGGGAACTTGGTGACCTGGAAGCAAATGTGGTTGATGAAGATTTTCTGGAAGCATTGGAATATGGCATGCCTCCCACCGGAGGATTAGGCGTTGGTATCGATAGATTGGTGATGTTATTTACAAATAATACATCCATAAAAGAGGTGATTTTATTTCCTCAGATGCGACCTGAGATATAGAAATTTAAAATGTAAAATTAGAAATGTAAAATGGGAAACTGTAGAAATGTGTAATTTAGATAATCTTTATCTTAATCCAATCATTTCCTTAAGAAGAAATGAAATTTGCAGTCATCCCTCTCTTTGAAAAGTTGCTCATTAAACATAAGTCTGTAACTTGCCGCACATCAATAACCTATGCGTTTACGCATAGGTCGGGAGGAACATAGTTCATTTTTTAGGACGTTTACGTCCTTCCAAAAATATTTCATCTTATCTATTATTTAAGTGTAAAGCCGTAAACGGGTAGGTTATTGATAATCAAAAAAAAATAAAAATTTTTAATCTGATATTAGACTAAACAAAAAAAACAAGGAGGAAAAAGATGAAACATTTATCGATTTTTATGATAATTATCGGACTGGTTTTCTTTTCATTAAATTATGTTTATGCAGGCGAAGAATCATCAGAAAATCAAAATAAAGATTTTAAATTAGTAATTGTCGATTTTATCGATGACTCCAACATGCAAAAAGCCGGAGCGGAAATAGGTGATATTCTAATCTTATATAATAATGAAAAAGTACATTCTATTAAACATCTTGGTATCCTCAAAGAAGCTGTTCAAACTGAAGAGGTTGAAGTTTTTGTTTTGCGTAGAGATAAAAAAATCAAACTGATAATCCCCAAAGGCAAAATGGGAATTCACATCAAAGAATATGCGCCGGATCACAAAATGGATGAGAATGCTGTTATCATCGAGGGAATCGGCAAATTAGAGTGGGGAATTGGAATGGAAAATTCTTTCCTGGCAGCAGTTTATCGAATAGATGAGAAATATGGGAATAACCTGAGTTACACTGATATTATCGGACTTTCCGGTTATGGTTTCAGAACTCTTTTCTTTGATAAATGGTGTCCCAGCAGTCCTGATGCAACTTGCGGGTTTGATTCCGGTGCTGAAATCTTGAAGAAACTGGGTTATGAAACTGAGTATTTCTTTCTGAAAAATGAACAATTCGAGGAAATGGGTATTCCTACAAAATCCAAAGATGAAATTCTCAAGATCATCTTGAAAAGCATTGATAGAGGCTGGCCTGTGATCGCTATTGATTTGATCGATGTGCCGGAATGGGGAATAATCACAGGTTATCAAAAAGAGGGAAAAGAGCTTTTCTGCAGAACATATTTCGACAGAACCCAAAGATATGAAATTGCCCAGAAATTTCCCTGGGTCATTTGTGTCATAAAAAAGAAAGAAAATGTAGATATTTTACCTGGTTATCAAAAATCTATCCTGCTGGCAAAAAAGCTTTATAATACAGAAAAATATGAGAATTATTTTTCCGGAATCAGGGCTTTGGATGAATGGATCATTGCTTTGCAGGATAATGAATATTTGAATAGTATCGAAGACGAAGAGATGCAAGAGGTTTGGATGGCAAATTGGTGGATTTATTACAGTTTGTTTGAAGCACGAAAAATAGCTCAACAATACCTTTTGGATAACAAAGAGAAGTTTGATATCGAGGTTGAATTGATTGATCAATTGACCGAACTTTATGCTAAAGAGACGAAGATTATGGAAGATGGGTTTGCTTTTGTTCCATCACCGTATAACGAAAAATTCTCAGAATGGAATGAGGAAACCCGTGCAAAACAGTTTGAAGTTATGAAAACATTATTACAGGTTGAGAATGAAGTAAATGATATTCTTCTGAAAATTGAATAAAAAAACGAGGGGAAATTATGTGTGGAACCAATATAACGGGCAAATGCCAGGCAGAAGTAGATTTATATCTCGGTGAAAAGCTGATTAGAGATTTATGGGCTGCAATCAAAGCTCAGAATTGGACCGAAGTAGAAAGCAAAATCGCTGGGGGATTTCAGTCTGTACACCAGGATGGGTGCAGGAATCGCCAGCAGGAAATTAACCTTATCAGGAATATCAATCTGGGAGATTATGAATTATCCGATTTCCAGGTAACACGCAGTGGTGATATTCTGATTATTTCCTACAAAGTTTCTGTGCAAGAAA
>Ga0207996_1001006_pt1 | contig 21617 bp, 30 predicted proteins | sample AntAceMetag02UKG_FD_184773 | JGI IMG/M metagenome (GOLD analysis project Ga0207996, IMG submission 184773) | Saline lake microbial communities from Ace Lake, Antarctica - Antarctic Ace Lake Metagenome 02UKG (SPAdes) (version 2) | ecosystem: Environmental > Aquatic > Non-marine Saline and...
TTCCCGAATAAAAGGCTGGCTATGTGGGGGGCACTAAACCATATGAAAAATCTGTGTAAGAACCTGAAAACAAGGAGAACAAACAATGAAAGAAACGAAAAGATTAATCTTGGTCGTAATCAGCTTTTCCCTTCTGTTTCAAGTTCCTTTCGCCTTTGCAGACGATGACAGACATAAAAACAACAAAGAATGGTACAAAAACAAATCAGATCATGACGATGATAAGCATGAAAAAAAATATCTTACACCCGTCAATAATGAAACTTTTAAGCAGGAATGCGGGGCTTGTCACTTCGCCTATCAACCGGGGTTGCTTCCTTCCAGATCCTGGCAAAAAAATCTTTCTAACCTTCCTTCCCACTTTGGAGAAGAAGTCTCCTTAGAGCCAGAACAAAAAAGCATTATCAGTGAATATCTTAATGCAAATGCCGCCGAGAATTCATCTGCCAAAAGAGCAAGAAAGATTTTGAAAAGCCTTAGAGGGCAAACGCCACTACGAATTACAGAAACACCTTACATACGTGAAAAACATCACGAATTAAATTCAAACATTTTCAGTAGGCAATCAGTTGGTTCCCGATCAAACTGCATTGCCTGTCATCCCTCAGCCGATCAAGGCAACTATGATGATGATTTCGTGAAAATTCCAAAATAGAACAATCATATAACCGACAAATCGAATAGGATTCCTTTATTTAAACTTCCGTTTGATATTCCAGATAAAACAGAAGAATACATCTTCCATTCTTGACAATATGCAGGTGATGTGCGACGCAAGGATCATGCCCTTTGTCTTTTTTAGCGACCGGATAATCGGAAAACGGATTGACCACAATATGTTGTGGTGGTAGGTTTTCAGACTTAAATTCAGGAATGTGAGGGCACTTACAAATACGTAAGGCTTATTGCAGGTTTTGATGGCGTGAATCCTTCCTGACACGCTGGAGAATTCTACCCCTCCCCGAGGCGTGAGATAGAAAATGGATATCTCAGGTTTGCAAAATCTTAAAACTTGAGGATATCACACGCTTTTTAACATGCTGATATGCTGAGATATTGCTATATATAACCACCGACAGAAACGTGTGATATCATCATTTGGCGGACGTCAGAGGGTTGTGATATCTTTTGCCTCTAACCATTTTCTGGGTGAGGTGAAACTAACTCCTGCATCCTTAAAAAATGGATGCCGACGGGTGGGAATATGAGCTCAATATCTTGAGTTGTCTCTTTGAGGTTCAATATTAGGAATCATAAATTTCAATAACATCGGAGTAATACCATCCAAACATATCTCGTCTCAATTTTGATCTATATATTTTACCTTCTTCTTTTCTTCTTAGATTATAAAAAACAATCCCCTCTGCCATCACTTCACCGTAATGAGTGTATTTACTTTTCCGTTTAGTTGCAAAACGGGAAACTAAATAATCTTTGAACCAACTACTCCAGTTATCAAAATTTTTCTCATGTTCATGGAAAGATCTGTAAGATAGATGTTTAACTGCTTTACTAAAGGGATACCAGATATGATTATTTAAGTTGTAGGGATTACCTTGTATTTTTGGGCCTATTATTTCACCTGCTTGTTCCCCATCCTTTTCAATATACCCTTTCTGAATAGCCCTGAATATCCCCTCTATAATAAAAGTTTTCCCCTTTATAATTTGTAAAGGGTCGATAGGATGTCACCGCCGGTCCATACAGACCCCGTCTACGGCGGTAGGTACCGCCCCCTCATGTAGCGGCAGGGGGGACCTTACTTTATGCTTGTACTTCATAAAAAAGAAACCTTTTGATCTATTTACTTTGGATTTGCTTTTTTTACTTAATTCGGCATAAGATTACGTTAGTTTTGCGAGTAGAGTCTTGTTCTTCTATAATTGCTGCCAGAATAGTCAACCATCTGACTGTGGGTATCCGCCAAGGCTGACGTTGGTTGCGGAGCGCAACGCAAACTATTCACATTTTTTCGTTCAAAAGACCAATCCTATTTCCCTGTACACGCAACAAATCATCCTTTGCCAGCGCCCTCACCAAGATTTTTGACCAAATTCCGTGAATCTGTTGCGCAGCTACGTTTGTAGTCGTATTTGTAGAGAGCAGTACAAATTTAGACCAGTAAAATAATACATATTATCGAATACTTATTAGGCCGGGTACATTTCAAGGCCGCCAGAAGTGGGTCCCGTTCGGACCGGCGGTGACACGATAGGATTCTTTCTATTATATAATGAAATCAATCTACCATCTTCTGTTAGAAGTTTGACATTAGTACCATTGAGTTTTTCAACAGCTATCGTATCATCCTCAAAAACCCATTCATATCCAGGAGTAATTTCCGGAGTTGCTAAGTAAACTTTAGGTTCTCTAAGCTGGAGTTGTTTCCCATGTTTCTTCCAATCGTCAACATTAATTGGAAAGTCCCTTCGGACAAAAGGGCATTCTATTTTTGGAAAATTACTAAGCTCTTTCATTAAGATGTCCTTTCATAACTATAAGTCCACAAGCAGGGTGATCATACGCTGGCTCATTCATCCCCGCAAAGGGCTTCCCAATCCATCTTTTTCTTCGTCTTGTTGACCAACAAGCCAAGGTCCTGCAACCGAATGATCATGGCATGCTTCGAGACATTGGAAAAACCACCGGCTTCACACATGGCGGCTGCAATAAAAGGCCACTGCTCAACAAATGGTTCACTAGGCCCGCCACCGGCCTCATTCATGGAATTCTTGACAATCAAGGGTTCTGGAGCGCAGACCCTTTCAAACGCTTCCCGGATCTCTTTTTCCGGCATTAACAAACAAGATGCGAAGTAATCGGCCTGCCATTCTATTGTGTCTTTGCTATTTCCTTTTTTCGATACAATGATTTGTCTGGAGCCATCCTTTTCTTGGGCTTCAATATACTGCCGATGCAATACCCAGTGCCCCACCTCGTGAGCGATAGTAAAAACCAATCGTCCTTCAGAAGCGTTTTCGAAAAGCCTTTCATTAATGCATATAGCTCTTGATTCAACGTAGACGGCGCCCAGCACATCCCTTCCAAACACCCTATAAAGATCATCATAGAGAAGTCTCAGGCCCAGATAACGTTCTATGATGTCTTCCACCGGGATCGGTGGCTGGACCTCATAATTCGCCAATGCCTGAAAATTCTCGATCACATCACTGGCTTTCTGGGCAACATCTACTTTGGATATCCAGGGGACTTTCATGGTTTATCCTTTCTCATTTTGCTACGCTAATAAAAAGGGAAGGCCTTGAAGTATAACCGCGTCTCGATCTGGCTTCAATCATTTTGAACAATTCTTCCAGAAATCGTCGTGATTGTTGAGATGATACCTTTGCCTGCCTTCTAGCATTACGAGATAGGCAGATAATTACAGATGAACAAGTTTTTTTAAAAAACTGTATGGCTAGAAAAATAATGGGCTGTTAGAAAAATTAAGAAATCATTGTTGAAGTTAGGGGAAAGATGTGTTTAACTTTCTAAAATAACAGTATTATTTTCTCTAAAGAAATGATCCCTTTACCCAAAAAACTTTTTATAATTGTCACTTTGGTTCTTTTTTCACCAGTCGGATTGGTAATTGGCTACTCAGATCACGATGTAAAGCTTTTTAACGCCGCTCAGAATGGCAATCTTGAGAAGATAAAAGCCTTGTTGGACCAGGGTGCTGATATCAATGTCCGGCTCGGTGTTGACCAATGGACCCCTCTAATGACAGCTTCCCGTGAAGGACGTTTGGAAGCCGTCGAGTTGTTGCTTGAGAAAGGCGCTGATCCGAATATCAGAGACGCCAGATTCAACAAAAACGCTTACCACTGGGCATTACAGTACGGGCACCGGGAAATTGCCAGATTACTTCTCGATAACGGTGCCAGCAAGGAACTGAAGAAACCATCTCAGTTTTTTGGCCGGGGAATGTTCATGGCGGCTTTTTTGATTTTGGCAATTTTAATTGTCTCGGTCTGGGTCCTTTACTTTTTGACCGTTGTACCTTTCTTGAAATCTAATGGGATTGTTCCAACCGCCTTTTTCATGAATTGGCGGTTCAGGAGCGAATTGGAAGGCTATGCCCAACTCCGACAGGCCAAAGGGAAGTCACTGACGGTTTATCACATCTTGAAATATGGTTATTACTGCATTTTTATCGTGATGATTCTTTTCATCATTACCGTTTTCAAGACCTGCCCGGGCGACCAGGAGAAAAGCCAATATGAAATTTTGAAAGATTGGCACGATTCGAATTTGGAACGTAGACTTAACGAATAGCCAAAATGAAAAGGATTTTTTATTATGATTACCCCAGATCAGTTTCAAGTGAATGAAGCATGGATTGCCATCAGAGTCAATGAGGGTTTTATATTTGTAAAAGATGATCCATACGATATTTTTGTGCTTTTAGATGCGGCCAGCGCATATGTTTTGGGGTTTGTGCTTTCAAGTGTAGTTGATGAATCACCTGATGAGAAAGAAGTCGCAAAACTGTTTAAAGAGGCGTGGGAAGTCAAACACCAATGGGCCAGGAAACTTATTGTCGCTGATGATTCAATTGCCAATGACGTTTTCATAAACGAAGCAAAAAAGCATGGCTTTGAAATTGAAATTGTTAAAACTTCACGTTTAGCGCCAATCGTTGGTCCTTTAAAGGAAGGATTTTGCAAAGGTTTTATTGATAATTTAGGATAATCATCCCAACTAAACGTAAAATATTGAGTGAAATTTGATGAATGATGATGTGGAGGGAGGGTTAAAAAAAATGAAAGTGAATCCCGACTTAGTTGCTCCTTGTGGCCTTTACTGTGGTGTCTGTGCTGTTTACATGGCAGACCGTGATAACAATCTGAAGTTTAAAGAACGATTGGTGGATGTCTATAAAGGAAATATTCTTGGAAAGGGTAAGCTCAATGACAGCAAAAATCTATCGGTTGAAGATATAAAGTGTAGTGGCTGTTTGTCTGATGATGTCTTCATGTATTGTGAACGCTGTGAAATCAAGAATTGCACGAGAGAAAAAGGATACACCGGATGCCACCAATGCGATGAATTTCCTTGCAAACATATTGAAAATTTCCCGATGACCGTCGGTAAAAAAGTCATTTTGCGAGCTGTTCCCTATTGGAGAGAAGTCGGCACGGAAAAGTTCATTGAAGACGAAGAAGCTCGTTATCTTTGCCCTGAGTGTGGGAATAGACTTTTCCGGGGGGCTGTGAAATGCAATAAGTGCAAAGCCGAACTGGATTTAGATTAGGTGTTTTCCAAAAATTTTGATAAACCGAATGAAAAATGGAAGAAGACAACAAAATATGGTTCCCGGCTAAAAAACATGGCATTGGATGGGGTCTTCCGATTACATGGCAAGGCTGGGTTGTTTTGATCATATATGGTTTTTTACTGATTATTGGCAGCGTAGTTTTGACCAGGCCCACAATTCAAAATGTGTTTTTTATCGCCTACATTGCTGTTTTAAGCGGGCTGTTGATTTTCATTTGCTGGAAAAAGGGCGAAAAAAAATGATGCTGGGATTTGTTTGATTAAAATGATGATGGAGAATATTCAAGACAAAAAGGAAGTCTTTTCGGAAAAAGAAAAGGAAATTGCTATATCAATTTTAAAAGGCATGTCTATTTCAAAATGTTCAAGACAATTTAAAGTAGGTGAACTTGGGTGTGAAAGTATTTTGAACATTTTTTGTATGAAATCGAATCATAGTCTTTATATTAAGTTGCAACAAAGTCCATTTGCATGGCCACCGATTAATAAACTTCGGCACCATTCAGAAACTTTTATCGAAGATTCGAAGAAACCTACAACTATAACAATCGACAGTTCAATATGGGCTTTGCCTGATGTTCCAATCATGACTTTGAATGCCATATGGAAAAAGAAAAACTATTCGATTAGGGAGCTTTTGAAACACAGTCAACGTGATCTGTTAAGGTTTCCATGTTTGGGTAAAGTTGGTTTAAAAAAACTGATTTCATCCCTTAACCGATATGGGTTTTCCATAAAGACATAGGCGATATCAAGGCAAATAATTTTAGCGGGACCGCAAAATGTCAAATTCAGAGTGGACACAGCAAAATGGATCATTAAGCCATAAGAATGCTATTAAAGAATTCGGGCTTTCTGAAAACGAAATAATTCAAGCCATGAAATCCGGGAAATTGCAGTATCGGCAAAATTATGCCCACGGCAATCCATATTATAAATTTCTTCGATCTGAGGTCAAAGCATTAGCTCAGAAACTTCAGGGTGATAATGAAGTAGAAGACCAAGCGCTTAAACACCAACTGAACGAAATTAACAAACACATCAATAGCCTCAAGAGAAAACTCAAATCTTTGGAAAAGGAAAAAGCTAGATTGATCGAAAGGCAGAAATAGTCAAATTGTCACAGACTTTTGGACCCATTCGGTTAATTTTTTACAATTGCTCTTCTCACAATCCTATTTGATTTACATTGAAAGGGTGATAATAAAGAGTAATATGACAGATAGAATTTCCATTATTGATCCACGCTTTCTGGCCCGGAAACTCATTGGGGTCTGGGAACTGATCAGTGATTCTTCTCAAATGGCTATCGAGGGGTACGCTCTCAGCTTTGAAGGATATTTCCTTGAAATAGAGACAATGCTCGATATCTCTGCCATAGAAATTGCTTGTGGGCATTGCCGGAGTGATTTTCCCATGGAAGTAAGACCGGACTGTTTATGCAATGAGGTATCTAATCATAGGCCCTTCTCCCATTTCCTTGGCAAGAGGTTATCAAAATGGCGCCTGCTAATTGGCGAAAATGGGAATTGGGAGGGATTATTACTCAGCTTTGGCACATTTACAGGACTGTGCTTTGTCTCAGTGAACAGCTCCATTTCACCCCTGGCATTAGATGGTGTACAGTGTTGATGCACGGAGACAATCTTTCAACTCGGATCGGGAGGTGCCTCGCCACATAATTCGAATTTAAAACTTCAAAGGCGTGTCAGTTTTGCCTGCTGGCCACAAATTGTTTTCTTTGGGCGCCGAAGAAAAAAGTTAATCATGGAATCAATTTTCCCAGGGTGCCTTACAAGCAGATGTTTTTCTAAGGCAGAATCTAAGGCAAGATGATTTAATTCTTTTAAAAACAAATCTGAAAGGAGAATGATTATACGTCAGCATTTATGTGGGAAAGCGCTTACTTCTTTTCAAAGAGAGTTCATTTTTATGTTTTGCACAGACATGTACTAAAATTTGAAATGATCATCTAAGTTCTTAGAGCTTTATACAACCATATTTAATTTGTAAATTTTATAAAGGAGAAGAAAACATGCAGCCAAGAATTGAAATTGATTTTGCGATGACTGAAGATCGTAATTTGATTGATTTTAAGATTAGTTCTTTTTTCAAACTTCTTGAGGTAATCAAGCCGGTTGTTTTAATCAATGATATGTTCACACTTAAATCAATTTACGGGTTTTCGCCGTCTGTGATAGTTCACGCCAAGAATCTTACATTAGATTCTGTGTCAATTATAAGGCAAAATCTGGCTGATGCTTTGCCTGATCTGCCTGAGATGCTTGAAGCTGATGTGAATATGGATATGATGGACGTGGATTTACATAACGACAGAGGTATTGAAGTTATGTTTGAAGAGCTGTTGGATGCCATTAATGACAGTGCTGCGTTGATTATCAAGAAGATAGATGAATTGAAGTTGGAGAAGGAGTGAAATCTTGATGGTTGCGATCCTTTTTGTTTTTTAACTTTCTATAGGAGTTAGTTATGCCGCCTGATTTTGATAATTCTGCTTCTGGTTATGGCAAGGATTATGAGCCTGGCAGGGAGCTTGATGTATTGCTGGACGTTATGAATGATATTCTTGAGGCGATTCAGGTGCTGCCATACAAGATAGGTGAATTTCTGCGTGATGATAGATTTCATAAGGAATATCCTTCGTGTGGGAAGCACGTATCCAAGCTTCAAGGCGGGCTTTTTTGTCCGTATTGTGGCAAGTAGGCATTTTCTGATGGAGAGATTGAGCAGAATTTAAGAGCATGTCTTAAGTGTGAGAAATTGTATAACTTTTATTTTTCCTTTTGTCCTGTATGCGGCAAAGAAATGAGGTTTTTATCTGATAGCGTTCATGTCGCTGCAATGAATGTTATTTATGAGGATATGGGTGATCCTTCTTCGCTCGAAGATGGTTTGTTGTTTGACGAGATTCCAGATAAAAGGATTGTTGAGAGGATCAGGGGGCTGAAGAAGGTTTAATCTTGGTTCTGCTCTTCATTCCATTTGTCCCAATTTTCCTTATCTTTTTCTTCTTGTTTGATTCGTCTTTGTTCTGAGATCAGATCTTCCATCTTTCGGAAGAATACTTTTTCTTTTTTTGCAGCTTCTACATAGATATATTCAAGGTGGTCCTCGTTTGTCTCTGGGGCATGCTGGTGCACTTCAACTATTTCTGCCAGTTTTTTCATTGAGCTGGCAAAGCCTGTTGAAAAGATCCAATATCCACCATACCTGTTTATCAGGCCAAGATATTTCATCTTTGATCTGGCTCTGGTAAATATACTATGAGCGATATCATATTTTGAAGGGATATGGTTAAGGGTTTTGAGCTTCTTGTCTTTCGATTTCCTTAATTCTATGAAAATCGCTACAAAGCAAGCTCTTTTTTTGAATGCTGCATTTTGAGGAAAAAATATTTTTGAGAGTTTGACTATATCATCAATCTTATAGATTCTATATTTAGCTGCCTCGATCTTGGCAGGCAGTATTACCTTCTTTATGTCCTTTTTTGCCATTCATTCATCACATCCGGTCTTTTCAGTTTAAATCGCCCATTCCATGAGCATCTCAAATTTGTCCAAATGTCCAAAATAATTCAATGTTCAATTTTCAGGATCAGCCTGATTTTATGCCATTCTTCCAAATCTACTTTTGCCAAAATAGTGGCAATTTTTGAAGATGGGGTGTTCCTACCTGGATTGATGGGCGAATGGATAATTTTTGATGCTTTTATTGATTTATTTGGATTTTGACAGTGCGTGGAGGGTGCGGTTTTCTGCTTTGTCGTCGATAACCGCTTAAAGTGTAAGTGTATACATAAAATATGTATGCAGTAGAGGAGTTTTATGAGGTATGGCGATTTGCCGAATTACGGGCTAATTCCTGTGGATTTTAGGTTTTCAGCGTTTTTAGGATATTCATCAATGATTTTCTTGGGAAAGATTTCAATAATGTCGCCTAATTTTAAGTTGTAGGTTTCTTGTTCCTCTTTGCTAAATGTAAAGCCGATGCTAGATCCAACTTTTTTATTTTTCACATTTTTTATATTATGTAGTATTAGCATTTAAGATTTGATATATAAAAATTTTGCTTCTGCAGTGAGTGAATAGGTTTTTTTGTGGATATTTATTATATTTTTGTTGTGAAAAGATTCTCTTTTCACTGAATAACTTTACAAATGTAATGATATAAAGAACCGTATAATGACTTGTTCTGACAAAAAACAATGAACAGCAACGTTTTAGATAACCTTGAGAATCACATTTTCTTCCACGGGACCTCTTTGGAGGCCGCTGAGGAGATAGCAAAACTTGGTTTCCGAGTTTGGGTTGTTGACGATGAGATAGGGCGATACCCAAGAGGTGGGAACCTTGGTATTGGGGTCTATATTACCTGCAACTGGCGTACCGCTCTCTGGTTCGGGCGTACTCTTCTTCGTGTGGCAATTCACCCTGGAACAAGGCTTCTAAATTCAGCTTTGCCTCCAGACGGTAAAACTATTAATTACCTTAAAAGAGAATTCGGCCGAGAGATTCTTAGGAGATCTCCCTGGAAAGTTATTCCAAAAAATAAGAAGTTAACACTCCGAGAGTTGATAAACCTGTTTCGCTACCACTATTGGCACACATGGGAGAAGGAATGCAGTAAAAATCGAGACGGAATATTCAAGTGGACGAGGCGACGCACGTCACATTTTCGACTTCTTAACGATTTCAAAAATTTATTAATTAGATATGGCTTTGACGGGTATGGAAATCCCGACGACAGCAATGGCATCATAGTGTTTGCCGAAGATCGGCTTGTGTTAAGGGAAATTGTCGCACATATCCCATTTTCCGACTATTCCACCTTGATTGAAGAGGACTTCGGACAGTTTCAAAATATCAGCAAGTTGAGGGAGTTTTCCGATAGCCAAGATTCATCCCGCGCAAAGGAATTGGCTAAACACGTCGCTGGGACAGACACTAAATAAGCCACGCCTATGGGCTTTTTTGTTGAACCTTGAGAGTTCTTTTGACGTATTTTGAATCACCTTTATATTGAATTTAAACTCAAAGGCACCAGAGTGCCTGAAAAATCCCTTGTTTCCTTGGATTTTTCGCTTGATTTGAAGAGTTTGAATGTTTGAGTGTTGATTGGTAGTTAAGATAAGATAAACTGTTTTGCTCCTAAAAAGGAATATCTTGGTATTCCTCTTCTTCTATAAGTTAATGGTTAGGCATGTCAGCCTCATTTGGCAAGGGGATGTCTTGACCTGTTATCGGGTCATGATAGGTTCCTTCGGGCCATAGGATCGCTTTTTCTGGAGCATCTATAGAATATTCTTCCCATATTTTTCTCCAGCAATGGTTTTTGAGTTTTTTGCAAAATTCTTCATGAGCAGTTGCAAAGCCAATAAATGAATTTGATTGGATTAGTTTGTGATATTCATCGATCTTATAGCATGGCTTTCCTATTGTTTTTGTAATTCTGCATTTTTTGCACAATGGTTTATTTAGGCTTGTTTCAAAGCAATATCCTGATGGTTCGTTCACAGCTTTTTTGAACTGATGGAGCTTATAGTTATTGGAGGTCCTAAAGATCAGATGGTATCTAATATTTTCGTGTTTCCTAATCTCCAGTTGTCTGGCTGTGTATCTTTTGAGTTTAAAATAATGAAGAGCTACTCTTCCGTTATATATTGGATATTCGCCAGTTGTCAGGAAATCATTCAGTTTTAGCTCTTTGGTCGACATATAAATATGCTATTTGGCTTCTGGCTGGACTTTTATGAGTGCGATTCCTTTAGGGCTTTTCTTTGCCTCGAAGGTTGCGCCTGATTTAATTTTCATATCCTCTATGAGGGCTTTTGGGATGATTAGGGAGCCTCTGCCATTGATCTTCACTTTTGTATCGACTGGTTTCACTTTCTTGGTTCTGCTCTTGCCTTTGATCTCTGGGGCTTCTCCGGTGTCCATCAGGGCATTTGCATATGCGACTTTGAGTTGTGTTGTGTTTTTGAATCCAAACTTTTCCATGATTTCTGCTTGAGTGACTTCATCTTTAATCATTTTCAGGAGGGCTTTGTTATCAATAATCTTTCTCTTCATGATGTTCTCCTTTGCATTTGGGTTTGATTGTTACGTGATACGTTAAGGAGATTATTATTTGATGTCAAGTGTTTTGTTTCCTATATTTTCCAAAAACATTGTTAAGGTGGATTATCATTCTGGTATATGCTCTTTGTTCTGCTGGTCCGCAATCCATTCCAGCTTAGTTTTGCATTTGCAAATATATTTATCTTCCAGCCATGGAAACTGTCAGGTATATATTTTTTACATTTTCCACAAATCATGATTGGCATTATCCATCTACCTCCATGAGTTCATCCATATAGGATTTCTTTTCTTTAATATTTTCATTATTTTGGTTTTCAGTATTTGGCACTTCGGGTTTTGTACCCATCATGATTTGCATAGGTTCGCTGATTGTCATATTTTTGGTTCTATCTGTTATAAACAGTTTTTGGGCTTGTTCGATACGATTCAGGGCTGTTCTGATTCCTCTCCAGTAGTTATTCCAGTATGATTCGAATCTTCTTGCCAATATGCGATTTTCCTTATCTTTCGTTTTCTTTGGGCCATATTTTTCCCGTATTTCATCGATTTCACGTTCGATGTCTTTATCATAGATATTTGCAGATCTCATGATTTCACCCTTTATTCGGATTCCTTGGCCATATGGTTTAAATGTGATTTTTGGGATTATGCCTATTCCTCGAAGGTTTATTTTCCGGTATTCATAGCTGTCATGGGTAATGATGTCAGGATTTGGGTCGTCAATGGCTTTGAGTTTGTTTCGGAGTGCGATCAGGAAAAGGGATTGTTTTGTTATTGTTGAGAGGGGTTTTGAGGGTTTCATTTATTTCAGTATATTTAATTTTTCCTGGCAAACCATTGTGGCTTTGATACAGCCTCTTTTGTCTTTGGGTTCTTTATCTAAGACCTTCCAGCCTGAACTCCTTTCTCCATCATCGTTTGTGATGAATCCGAAATGAAGCCATACGTGTCCTACTTTTTTGAATTTATTGATTTCAGTTTCATCGTCCCATTCTTCCTTGTTCATGATTTCCGTTGCTTTTTTAATGGAATAGTGGTCTCCGAATACAGCGAGATCTCCATCGAAAGTTGTATTGATTTTGTCGTATTCCTTTGCCCATGACATTGTTACTCACCTGATTACTATTTTTGTTTTTCCATATATTCGTTATATTCATCTGTGCACCTATCCGATACATTATCCAAGGTACATCCTTTGTTTTTGTCTAATAGATCAGTGTTTCTTGCTTCTCTTGAATCCAGATAGATTCCTTCGAGTAGACATCTGATATGCACTAATTCTTTGAGTATAAAATTAAGAGGTTTCATTGTTTATCACCTGGTTTCGTTTTAAATCCAAAACCTTTAGGGTCATGTAGATACTTTTTACTATTCAGATAATATTGATCGCCATATTTTTCTTTATCGATATATTGGGTGGTTATGCCAATTGGTTCTACTATTATGACTTTCATTAGCATTATTCCTTCTTTTGCATTGGCATCATGTATGACTATATCTCCTATTCTCCAGTCAATTTTATTTGGTTTATAATTCATTTCATTGCACCTCATTCCCAATCGAGATTGATTACATCAAGCTTTCCTTCTCGGAATTTTTTGATTGCATTTTCTGTTAATGGGTCTTTTGTTGTCATCCATCCACATCCGGTACTCACCTGATTTTTTGTAATGTTTCCAGAGTTTACCTAAGACTAGATTTAATGCATGGGTAATATTTTTCCCCAACTTTGTAGGGCTATCAGAATGTTTATCTCTCTCGGATTTGAAATATTTATATGTTTCTTTGATTCCATAATCTTTAATTATATTGATTGCAGTCCCGAATGCATTTGCTTTTAATCCATCCAAGATACTGCCTTCCTCATACAATTTTCTATATTTTGCTTCTTCTTTTTTTAGTTCTTCAATCATTCTTATCACACCCAATTAAGATATATTACATCAAGCTTTCCTTCTCGGAATTTTTTGGTTGCATTTTCTGTTAATGGGTCTTTTGTTGTCATCCATCCACATCCGGTATAGTGGAGATAGTTCTCTTGATCTAACTCGTAGCTTCCCATATTTATCACTCTCCTTGTTTTCTTTTATACAAGGAGAGGATACATGGCTCTATTACACGGCCAGTGGTCAACTACAGAACATTTTGGTATGATATCCTTGTAAGTGCTTTTGACCAGCTTGGCTTTTCTATTTCCATACCAATAATTCAATCCCGCTGTCTCTATATCTAAAAAAATATATTTTTTATCCGGTTTTATCTTTTCGATTTAGGTTCATTGTTGTTTAAGTTTTTTGTTTTTAATGGTAATGAGGCTTTATGCCTCATTACCAATTTCGCTTCCAGTTGGCGAAAGAACTGTTACACAGAATTGTGTTGTTCTTTATATCTGCAACGACCTTGTTTCTTTGGGCGTTGCTTAGATTTCGCCAGTCGATTGCTGGATATACATTTCCTTCGCTGTCTTTGATTATAATATCTGAGCCTTCCGGGGTAGAAAGGGGAGTCGTGAGAACAACATTCCGATTTTTATTTGTGTCTTGGCTTTGACTTTTGTTTTTTTGTTTGGAAAGCAATTCGGTTTGATGAAAAGGGTTTTCATTTACATTTGAGTTTATATCTGCCGTAGACACATTAATATCCTCGAAAGGTTCAGATTGTGTGAGGTTGATTGCTCCTTCTGTATCGAGCTGGAGTAGGTGCATCAGTTTTGAAGCGATGTCAGTTTTTTTGTCTTCATTGTAATAGGTTTTAAAGTCTGTGAGGGTCATTTCATGCTTTGGTGATTCATTGAGTTCCGTTAGGAGGATGATACGCCAGGGGAGGAGGTTTGAAGGGGATGCTTGCAGGGATTGGGTGAATTCCTGGATGGTGTTTCTTTGTGTTGCCGCTTGTGGGCTAAAGTGTGAGAGGATAGATGCTGTATAGGTCATGGTGTTTTTATTTTCTTCTGGCTCTTGTAGGGCTTCTGGGTCCGTATCTCTTAGTCGTGATTCGCTCAGTAGTTTTGCCACTGCTGTTCTTTGGTTTCTTTGCTTATGGATTTCCTGCCAATACATTTTCATTCTGTTTCTAAGGATCTCTCGTTGTTGCTGTGTCCATTCTCTTTGGTTTCTTTTGTATGCTGCCCAATTGGGAAAATCGGTTTCAGTGACTTTAAAGTTTTTCATCCAGTCTTTGTCATCGAGCCATGTACTGATAGGTTCCATTAGTTCATGGTTTACTTTGTGGGATAGGTGAAAAGCCCGATCTCTTATCAGCTTGCCAGCTATTCTTAGGTCTAGTTTTGCTATTTCTTTAGGGGTTAGGTTTGGAAGGCTAGGGGCAGGGATCATTTTGATAGGGTTTTCTCTTCGTCATCCTTATCTTCGTTTTGATACCAACACCAATGCACATGCCCACCTATTTTTTCAAGTTCTGGCCAACCTAATTCTTCTCCTGATTTATTGAAAGCTGGTAAGCCTCTTACGAGTTTTTCTTTTTTCCAGATTTTTCTATTTTCCATTCTTATTCTCGTATGCACCGCATTCGGTAACTTTTGATTTTGATAGTTTTTTTTCTCTGGTGAATTTACAGGTATCTTCTTTCTTGTCGTAATATTTACATGACTTTTTACATTTCATTGTTTCTTATTTGTATTTCTTTAGTTCATCGAGTTGCTTTTGATATTGGTCATAGCAGCAGGGGCCTACACCTGTAGAGATATTGTAGTCGTTAAATTCTCTTCCTAGCGGGCCTTTTCCGTTTTGGTATATGACTTCATCGTAGTTACCTCCATAGCCATAGATCTTTCCACAGTACATACAGCTTTTATAGAATTCTTCTGTGTCTAGGATTTTCTTTAGGTTTGCGTATTTATCGCTTTCTTGAGGTTTGGAATCAGGTTGGGATTTTAGTTTATCTTCAAGATTATCTTTTGGGTTTTTTTCGGGTTTCATTTTGTTGGGTTGGGGATTACTTTAATTGCCTTCAATTAAACCACGGGCTACGCCCGTGTGACCCTAAAGGTTCTACCTTAACGGCGAGATGGCTTTTCCCCAATAACATTTCGCCCAAAACCTCTATCATTGAAAATTTGGAGAATGGAGGCTGTGGCATCTGAATGGGGTAAGCGAATGAACCTCCGAAAAAATTATTGAAGGACCACCAGCACTTTTATGGAAGCACTCAGGCGGTAAGAAGAGCTTTTTGCCCCCTTCGAGGTGGCTTCCTCATACCAAGTCCTATGGGCGTGGTTGCTGATTTCTTTTATGAGCTTGACTGAGCGAAGCGAGGGAAACTCATCTCGCTCCCAATCGGCGAAAGGATTGTTCGTTTCCAAATAACGAAATATTTGGCCTAAAGGGGTGTGACTTTAACATGGTCGCCAGATTGGAAGCGCTTTCTTTTGTCCTTTGGGACTTCGATGTGTTTTCTTCCTGATTTTCCGCCATAATTTGAAACTTGAGCGATGAATGATTTATCGCCTTTTTTGGATATCTCTATTTTTTCTGCCATGCCTACTAACGTAGACTTAGGTTATATATTAAGATTTAGGTTTTTTAAGATATACTTCGAATAAAATGATCTTGAATCCTTTATTTTTAGGGCTTATATGCGGTAGGAAAATGAGGCAAAATCAGTTTGAGAAAAATTGGCTGAATTTAAGAGCCCTCTGTGTCAATGAAAAGCAAGGGTGCTTGCCATTTAAAATTTGAGTAGGGTAGGGTGATCCACCATGAAGAAAATATCAATAATCAGACCAACAAGGGTACTGGGGAGGCACCCCCCTGATCAATTGATAAAGGTAACCATGAGGAGCCGTGTACGGACTCGTAAGCACGGATCTGTGATAGGACAGAACCCCTATCTATAGAGGGTTTCTCCTACTTGATAAGATTTACTATAAGGGAGTTATATGTGCCCAAAAACCCACAGAGCAGAGGTGGGCAAGCAAAAACTCAGATCGGAGGCAGTTAGCGTTTCCTTGCTCCGGCTCATTCAGTGCCATGAAAATCCTTCGTGCAATTAAAGGTGTTTTTTCAAGTTAAAATTTTTCTTTTTAGTAACAGATGATGAAAACCAGAATTAAGACCTGCAAGAGCTGGTCAGGAACAATGGACATCCAAGAATCAAAACCGAAGACAGGTACAGAAAATGGGTGCTTTTTTTCAATAGAAATGAATTAGTAACCGGCAACATGAACCAAAATCAACATACAATTCTTCCAAGAACAAGGTGTGTAGATGATACTCGAATTTCCAGATCCAAGAAGCGTATTTCACGCATCAAATGCTGTGGTGATACCTTAGGTTGAAAAGAATAATAGCATTTTTAAAACAGCCCGTTCTTGTAATGTGAAAATATCAAGTTGAAATTCCGTGTGAGAATCCACGCTCAATATAATTCTATAACAGTATCAATTATCGAGTATGACGCCACGTGTTCTACCTGAGAGAAAAGGTAAAAGGTAGTTGAAAGTGTTCTGATGTTTTTTCCCTTTTTTTGTTTCTTTTTATTATTCCCTGATTGAACAGGTTTAGGATGAACGATTTCTCTGTTTTCGACTTTGTATTATTGTATTTCTTAATTTAGTCGGTTTTTGTTACACCTTTTAACTTCCTGATTTTAAAAAATATTTTGGTTTTTCAGATGTAATTTAAGTGGAGGGTTCAGAGCTTTCTCCCTCGTTTAAATTACGTTTTGAGTGTATTATGTTACACTTCCAAAGCCTTTGGTGAAAGGTTGTCATCGTATTGTAATAATTGGAAAAATAATATAGAATCAAAAACTTTTCGTGAATTACCACGGCTTCATCCCTGACGAATTATATTACACTTTAGATCAATTATGTTACAGCCTCTGTTCGGAATAACGGATATACCCATTCGACCGACCGGTGCGTTGAGCCTTGAGTTCCAGGTTTAAAAGGGAGGTCTAAGCCATCGTGTGCCTGGCACAGCGCAAGCGCCGTGCTTCTGACCAGGGGGCTGGAAGTGAGTCCACAGATTTGGGTAAAATGCCCCCAATTATCCGAATGAGGGATGCCGACCAGATGGATTGTCTCGAAGGCTATAGGGTTTCGATTCCGGTTAAAGAGCCGCCCGCTGTGGGCAATTCTTAACGTAGTGATTGGTCACGGAGGTAAAAAAGTGAAACAGAAAAATATGCTTGAAAGGGTCTATAACCTGGGACGACTGCCGAGGTCGAAATCAACATTGTGTATCAAGCATATATAATGGGTTGTAGTGGAGGACTATGATTGGTGTGCATCCTTTGATTTGAAAAGCTTCTTCGATGAAATACCGCATGACCTTATCCTAAAACTCATCCGTGGTTCTTGTGGTATTCATACAGGTTTGAAAAAGTCTGTTTAATGGTTCTTTACTTTGCTGCGAAAGGAAGGAGTAGGGGATTCGCAAGCCAAGATGGGTCCCACTATTGATTGTGGCGGGTCATTATTTCGGCCTCCACGGGCCCATATGTTTCCGGATAAGCCATCTGAGAACATCTTTTTCTGGTTAGTCAACCAAACAAAGTCTGAGGGCCGCAGCTCTTGCGTAAGTCCGCAAAGGGCAGTGAACCTGGAAGTCGTATTAGTCAGGAAAAGTAGTCGGAACCCGTTGAGATTGGATTTAAGAATACCCTCATACTTTTTGTAGCCACCGCTACTGAATAAGCCTTGGTAGTTGATTATTTTCTGGCGGACGTCTTTAGAATTTCGGTCCAGGCTGGCAATGGTTTCAGTGCCCATGTCCACTTCAAGGAAAAACAGGAGAGTCTTTTCTTTTTCCTTTTGCGTGATTGCAAATGCTCCGTCCGGGATAAATTCGGTGGGTTCTTCCTGTTCGCCATTTGACGGTACACGTTCCAGAAGCAAAGGAGGTTTATCACTTCCCTGTTCAAATGGAACCGCTTGTGAAGAAAAATATTCTATGGATAAGACAGGGATTACTCTCTCAATTTGAATTAGATGAATCCGGAACCAGTTAACCAGTAATTCGTGATCAACGAAAATGGACTCTACCATTTTATCCGCGATATATTCGCTGGGGGCCGGAAGGTTTTTTTTGCTCTGAAAAAATCCCATTCCCTTTTCAGTTAAAATGATCAGGTCTTCCGGACGTCCCATGTTCCTGCCATAACCGCGTGCTCTCACAGTAAGGATGCCTTCCTTGTTAAGAATACGTAACCGTCTTCTTATGACTTGAGGGCTTCTTAGGGTAAGAGCCGAAATCTGAGTTACAGTGAGTATTCTATATTCAGCTAGTATTTTAAGGAGCGCAAGGTCGTTTTTGGCAAGTCTGAATTCCATCAAGACCTCCTTATTAATTTAGTGAGTTAGGCTTATCATATGCCTGTGTATTTCTTCCAGAGAGTTTTTGATTATCTGAAGCTTTTCGTTTTCGCTTTGTTTTTTTTGAACTCAAGAGTGACAACGAACCTCCCATCCTTGGGGCGCCATGTCCATTTTCGGGATCTTTTACTCTTAGGGGTTTTTTCATCGGTTAAATTGTCTGAGTTATTTTTCGGGGCTCTTTTTATTATACTATCAAAGTTGTAATGTGATTGTAATATTCTGCATTTTGAAACTCATGCCAGACTTTTTTTTATTCTGATCACCCCAAAGCCCTTGGAATTTTTTTGCCATCAGAATACCTTACATGGAAAAATCGCTGCAATTAACTATTAGAAAAGCATTGACTTTATTACCAAACTTTGCCTAATATGCGCAAGCTAAAATCCATCAGACTAAACATCTGGAGATAATCATGCAGCAAGGCCCTTTCTATCCTCAAAATCATCAACAACCACAACCACAAAAAAAAGACCAATAATCTCAGGAGGTACAATAATCAAAATAATCTTAAAACTCCTCTTGGGTGGGCGCACTTATAATCTTCTTATTTTTTGTCGTGCTAAAGCTGTTATCCTCAGCACTCATGGGAGAAGGGGGGCGCTGAAGAAGTGTTCAGACATATCAATAACCTGTCCCGTGACGCAACTCACTCTTTCAGATCCGCAAAAAGCTTCGGTGCATTCGTCCAACTGCTCCTGATAGCCATCGTGGTAGGATGGGCATGTCAAACGAATAATGAACTATATTAGCAGGAAATAACCTGAAACAATCTGAAAATATCATGAAAAATTCAAAGAAATTCAAAGAATTGTCAGATAAGGAACAACGTGAAATCCTAAAAATACCTGAAGGGTTGCATGAATACCGTACAACAATAAGATTACTCATCAACCATCTCCTGCAATCAAATATGAAAGCTTTGTTCCTGTTAGAAAACAAGGGTAGATCTTGGGTTTATAGTAATGAGATCCCAGAAAATGCTTTGATAGATTTCATATCCGGTGTATTCATTGACGACCCTCATCTTATGAATATGGTGATGAAAGAATATAATGATCAGATGGAAATAGATGATACTGAAAAAGAGAATATAGGATTAGATCAAGATATAAATAAAGAAGATACTCTAAAACTAACGAAAGAAATCAAAACTCCTTACAAAGACCCAGAAGAACAGCTTCCACCTGAATACATGCAAGAGAAATATAATATATCAACTAAAACTCTGGCAAACTGGCGAAGCGAGAAACGAGGCCCTAAATATATAAAAATGGGCAAGAAAATCAGATATCTAAGAAAAGATGTTGAGAAATGGTTCGCTGAAAATACAGTCAAGACTTACAATAAACCTAAAAAAGCATGATATAATCAACCCCTCTCATGTAACCCTGCAACAGCTAACTTCTTCTTGTCTGGACAAAGGTGAGCGTACCTCATGGTCTGTGAAATTCGCTTGTGTCCCATTAATTCAGCAATCGTCTGAAGAGACTCATCACGAATGGCAAGCCAGCTCCCGAATGTGTGACGCAATGTGTGAAAACAAACCTTGTAGCGAGAATCAACAATTCCATCATTAAACCCTATCTCTTCAACAACCCTGAAATATGTCTTACTGACCTCATTTTTCTTAGTGGTAGGCAAAGCCTGCCTCCAACCACCTTTACTGGTCGCACCCCTTACAATCTCTTGCGGAAAAACATACTCATGAGGAAGACCACGTTCCTTATTATTGAAAATCTCAAGAATCCCCTCAGTTATGTAAGCTGTCCTTGACTCAGTGTTTTTTGTCTCAAGAATGAATATTGTCCTGTTCTCAATATCAATATCTTGCCATCTTAAGGAAAAAATCTCATTTGCACGCATTCCTGTGTAAACCGATAAATAAGCTATGTCATAAGTGCTGCTGCTCGATTCACAAAGCATTGGAAGGAGCATCTCATCAATCTCAAAATGAGTAAGATACCTGAGCCTGTTCTTATTGTTTGTAGAGGGAAAACTGACGCTTGCAACAGGATTCTTGCCTGAATACCTGCCAGATTTGATAATCCTATTGTAAGCAGATCTCATTATGCCTAATATGTGACAAACCGACTGCTCAGATAAAGTCTTTAAAAGTTTAGTTTTGAAATCCTCAATTTCCTGTGAAGTTATATCTCGAATTAACCTGTCAGCAAATATAGGCTTGATATGTTTCCTGTACCTATATAAATCATCACGGTATGACTTCTTGTTTGATTTTGAGTATGAATAAAAACTTTCCCAAATATTGCCAAATGTCAAAGTCTCTTCCTTGCGAAGATCCGATGGAATGACATCCTTACCTTTTACCTGTACAACTCTCGTCGCCCTTCTCTTTGAAGCAATGTCAGCTGAGCATCCTTCAGATAACCAACCTACCTTCTCCAAAACCAATTTCTTATCCTTGTCCTGATAATTTATATAAAAACACTTGTCTCGTTTGTTTTGATAATTTCGCTTTTTGGACAGCCGATAATAAACACCTGTAAACTTAGCAACTTTATTCATTTCACTCCTCAATATCCATCCTAAAAAATTTATAAATTTTTTATAAATAGAGAGACGATTTTTGTGAGATTTTCTGAGATCTAACAGGATATGTCAAGGAATACTTATGATTTTTCCAATTAATAGAAGGAACAACAGGGAATAATAATGAAAGCCCAAACTCAATTATTCTTATTTTGCATAAAAATTAGCCTTTGAAGGTGATAAGAAAAATATTCCTTCCAGGAAGATGCAATTTTCAAGGAATGTTGCATCGACGGCCTGTCACGCCGGAGGTCGCGAGTTCGAGTCTCGTCGTCCCCGCCATAACAAAATCAAGGGGTTACGTTAATTGCGTAGCCCCTTTTTTGTTGGGTGAAAAACCCATTTCCAAC
>Ga0207996_1001010_pt1 | contig 21551 bp, 21 predicted proteins | sample AntAceMetag02UKG_FD_184773 | JGI IMG/M metagenome (GOLD analysis project Ga0207996, IMG submission 184773) | Saline lake microbial communities from Ace Lake, Antarctica - Antarctic Ace Lake Metagenome 02UKG (SPAdes) (version 2) | ecosystem: Environmental > Aquatic > Non-marine Saline and...
AATAACGATTAACAAGAACATAACAGAATCGAGAAAAGAAAATGAAACCATACGTCACCACAGAAACTCTTGAAGAAAAAACACTGCAATGGCTTGATAAGATAGCTCCCTTTAATCAGCATAAAATGGGGCTTGATACCGAACATGCCTGCCTGCTGGTCATCGATATGCAGGAATTTTTCCTTGATCCCAATTCGCCGACCTATACATGCGGCGGCGCAGCAATCTTGCCTAATGTAAAAAAATTGGTCGAGGGATTCAGAAAGGTAAATCGGCCGGTCATTTATACAAAGCATGTGCATCATCCTGACAAACTCGATGCAGGAATCATGGGATGGTGGTGGGAAGGAATGTGCAAAGAAGGCAGCCCGGAAAGCGATATTGTAGAAGAACTCTATCCCTTACCCAACGAAAAAATTGTTTTGAAACATCGGTATTCATCATTTTATAATACGGATCTGGAAGTTGTGCTCAGATGCCTTGGCATCAAAGATGTGGTTATCACAGGAATTATGACGTGTATGTGCTGTGAATCAACTGCCCGGGATGCCTATTATAGGGATTATCGAGTATTCTTTCCAGCTGATGGAACAGGCGCGATAAATGAGGAGATGCATCTGGCAAGTTTACTGAACCTTGGTTTCGGCTTTGCGTATATTACGACTGTGAAAGATATACTGAGTCAATTGAAAGAGTTATAGGTGACATGTTAAGAAATTGGAGGAGTAATGAAAACATATTATATTCATAATTTTCAGAATTTAGTTAATACATTTAATCTAAATAATTATCATTTTAAGAAATACAAGAAACCAACCGAAAATAGTTTCGGTGATGTTGTTACTTATAAGTGTTATTACAGCAAAGAAGCAGAAAATCCATCAGCATTATACAGGGACAAAACGGAATTAGATGATATTTGTTTGCTGCTATCTCTGTATTTTGGATACGATATATATTATACTGATTCAAAAACCAAAAGAATAATTTTCGCTGACTGTAGATGTTTCAACTTGAATATGTTATCATTTTCTTTTACCTGCACATATCCTGATTTGCCATTTTACCGAGCAATTAAAAGGGTTTTATGCACAATTAAAGATGACACATGGCTTACTCAGTATAACAATGGCTCTCATTTAAAACTACTAAAAGAAGCACTCAAGGAGCAAAGTAGAGAATCTCAATACTTGAATTGTTTTATAATTTGGGAGCATCTATTCTATCTTCATAACCATAGTGTATTATCTGAAAGACAATTAAGAAATACAAAAGCAAAAGATAAATTATCTTATTTATTACTTAGATATAAATTTGATTATAATAGTAAACAAATTGAGAAACTTCAAGAGTTAGCTAATATAAGACATAAAATTGTACATGAGGGAGTCGTTCCAGAATATATTCATTATCCAGAGGAGATTTGGATCTTTTGTGAATTAACCCAATTCTTAGTTGCTAAAACATTGAATCTAAGAATAGGGAGTATTACCGATTCAGAAAGGAGATTCAAAGAATTTCTTAATGAACCTCCAAATACTAGTGCCCTCATTTAAAATTTTCTCTCAAAAATTTTCGTTACCAATTTATTTTCTCCCGATAAAGAACAACGAACTCGCCGGCGCATACCCGTATGTTTCTATCCAGTCAATGAGTTCATCAATCTTACCTAAATAGCTTTTAAACTCGGGAATATCTTTATACCGATCAAGAGCTTTGGTGATAGTGTTTTTCATGTTTTTAATAAATTCCGGATTTTTAGGATCATCTACATGAAAAGTGATGTCGAATTCTTCGAGGTTCGAAAACGGGAGTTTTTTTACGATATTTCTTATCTTATCTCTTTTAAATGTATGGGAATGAAAATCCCCCTTTGCCATATCGAGTTCTGCAGCGAGGTGGTGCACTTTTATGTGTGAATGCTGCGCTTCAGTTTGTCCGCCATCTGCACACATTTCTGCAACGAGAAAATAGCCGCCCGGTTTGAGCACCTTATCCAATTCCTTCATATGATGAAGCGAATATTGAATACCGACCGTATCAAAGCTCTTGTCTGCGAATGTTAATTCAGTTGCATCCATTTTCTCGAAAATAACAGGTTTTTCCTCGAAGTGCTGCTGAGCATACTCAAGCGCCTTTTCGTGAATGTCAATACCTACAAAATCGTGATAATCTTTAAGTGCATCCATCAGCAATTTGATAAATTGCCCCGATCCCGTTGCCACATCCAGTACCTTCCCGCCTGAGATCTCTTTAAGTCGTAAATCAAGTTTTTCTAAATCCATGTGACCGTTCAAATTGAACTCATTTTTCAGTCAATATTTTAATTAATTTGACAATCCGTTTTGCCAGTTGGCAAATTAGCCAATAAAGAAAGTAGGTGCCATGATAACATATAAAGAAGCCGAGATTAGAAGCGAGGTCATCAAAGCAATGGCTCATCCAGTGCGTTTGATGGTGATCGAGCTTTTAAAAGATGGGGAGAAATCCTTTTCCGAACTGATGGAATATTTTGCTATTGATAAATCAACCCTATCCAAGCATATTAGCGTGCTGAAGGTTGCGGGGATTGTCTCATCTCAAAAAAGTGGTGTGGAGTCGGTCTTTCGGCTTCAGGTGCCGTGTGTTACTGAGTTCTTCAGCTGCGTGACCGCAGTGATACAAGATAAGATCGCGCAGCAGCAATGTTGCATCCGACCTGTAGATTAGAGGAATTCAATGAATAAAGAATGGAAAAAATTTCTCTGGCTCATTGCTGCATTCCTCGCACTGTATTTTCTTCCTTTTGATAAACAGACTGTTGCCAGTGCCCTTATAAACGGATTTACCTTGTTGCATGAATATGCGCGAGATCATGTGCTTTTATGTCTTGTTCCGGCTTTTTTTATTGCAGGAGCGATCACGGTTTTTGTGAAAAAAGATGCGGTTCTCAAGCTTCTTGGGCCAAAAACAAAAAAATGGATTTCTTATCCTATCGCCTCGATCTCAGGTGGAATTTTAGCGGTCTGCTCCTGTACGATACTTCCCCTTTTTGCAGGCATCTGGAAACGCGGAGCAGGAATCGGACCGGCAACGACATTTCTTTATGCAGGACCCGCAATAAATGTAGCTGCAATATTTCTGACTGGTACTGTGCTCGGATGGGAAATGTCTCTGGTGCGGTTATTCTTTGCGATTTTTGGCGCAATACTCATAGGACTCATCATGGGAACACTCTTCAAAGATAATGCTGATGCCCCACAAAATGGATTTACAATCACTTCAGAAAAGAATAGCATTCCAACAATTCCAATTGCAGTTTTGTTCCTAATGCAGCTTGCATTCTTGATAACAGGCGGATTATCAATCAATGGCATTTTTAAAGCCGCTCTTTTAATTTTGTATGTAATTATCATTTTGTATATAGTATTTTTCAAAATTGATAAAGAATATCGAACGGGCTGGATCGACGAAACCTGGTCATTCACAAAAAAGATACTTCCCTTTCTCTTAATCGGGATTTTTATTGCAGGGATTGTGTCAAAAGCGATGCCCGAAAAAGTGGTCTATTCTCTCCTCGGTGGTAATCGCATTTTCTCCACATTTTTTGCCTCGATTTTCGGTGCAGTTATGTATTTTGCCACATTGACGGAAGTGCCGATAATACAGTCTCTGATGTCGCTTGGCATGGGCAAAGGACCGGCGCTTGCGCTTTTTCTCGCAGGATATTCTCTCAGCTTACCGAACATCATTGTGCTCAATAAATTACTTGGTTTCAAAAGAGCGATGACCTACATTATATTGATCGTAGTTTATTCTGCTGGAGCTGGATATCTATATGGAAATTATCTATTTGTATAGGAGAAAAATGTTACATAAAATCTCTGTAGTCTTACTGTTGTTTTTTGCGTTTATGCTCATGAGTTGTACTCAGGGTGAAACTGATTCAAAATATCAAAAAACTGATCCGAATCAAACAAATGACCAAATCCAAAAAGAAAAGAGTTTAGATGAAGATCAGATTACTTCCCCGATAGAAAAACAGGATAAGCCGACACCTGAAGCTGAAAAAGAGACCTCGTCAGAAGAAATAAATATAAAAGTCACCTTCATCGAACTCGGTTCAAAGGATTGTGTTCCCTGCAAAATGATGGAACCGATCCTGGAGCAGATCAGGGAGGAATATCCCGATCAGGTAAAGGTCGTGTTTCATGACGTGAAAACCAAAGAAGGTTATGCGTATGCTCAACAATACAAAATCCGTGTGATCCCTACTCAGGTTTTTCTCGACAGCAATGGCGAGGAATATTTCCGGCACGAGGGCTTTTTCCCTAAAGAAGAGGTGGTAAAGATCCTTATGCAAAAGGGTGTAAAATAATCGAGTAATTATGATAGAGAACATTTTCACATGGCTAACTCATGCGCTATACGCTTCGGCGTTTCTGTCGTTGCTGGCTTCGTTTTTGTGGGGTATCTTAAGCATCTTGCTCAGTCCTTGCCATTTAACGAGTATTCCTCTCATCGTTGGTTTCATAGATGAGCAGGGTCGTATATCGACCAAGCGAGCATTTTTTATTTCATTACTTTTTTCAGTTGGAATTCTCATTACGATTGGAGCAATAGGTATTATCACCAGCTTGATGGGCAGGATGTTGGGAGACGTTGGGAACATTGGAAATTATATTATTGCGCTAATATTCTTTGTTATCGGTTTACATCTACTTGAACTCATTCCGCTTCCTTTTGTGGGTAATGCCCATCAGCCAAAATTCAAAAAGAAAGGTCCTCTTGCAGCTTTCGTTATCGGATTACTTTTTGGTGTCGCTCTTGGTCCATGCACTTTTGCCTATATGGCTCCGATGCTTGGAGTCGTATTCAATGTGTCGTCCACAAATGTCATCTATGGTGCTTCCCTGATCCTTGCATATGCACTCGGTCATTGTATTATAATCGTTCTAGCAGGTACTTTCACACAAGTAGTCCAGAAATACCTTCATTGGAATGAAAGAACAAAAGGCGCAATTATTGTAAAAAAAGTGTGTGGAGTTTTAGTCATACTCGGCGGTATTTATCTTGTGATCAAAGCTTTATTATAAATTGTTCAATATTTGAAAGACATATAGAATTATTCAAAGAAATTTAAAAGATAGAGACTTACTTATCTATCCTGGAAAGGAAAAAATGAATATTAAAATTTTAGGTGGCGGTTGCACAAAATGCAGGAAGCTTGAAAAAAATGTTCAAACAGCCCTCGCAAATCTAAATAAGGATGCAACAATCGAAAAAGTTACGGACATCAATGACATCATGAAATATGAAGTTATGATGACACCAGCGTTAGTCATTAACGGCGAAGTGAAATCGACAGGAAAATTGTGGACTGTGCATGAACTAGAGCAACTCCTTACTCAATTGCAATAGTCCTTTTTCTATAAATTAGTTAAATATCTTGCCAGGCATACAAATAGGATTCAAAAAACAAAGATGGAACACTCCATAAATAATTGCATTACTGAAGTTGATAACCATGAAATCAAAAAGGTTACGTGGATTGGGCTTTTTGTAAATCTAATTCTCTCTCTGCTAAAATTTGCTGTTGGTATTCTTGGATACAGCCAGGCAGTTGTGGCGGATGCAGTTCATAGTGTTTCTGACATGGTTACTGACGCTGCTGTGCTTATTGGAGTTAAATACTGGTCAGCGCCGCCCGACAAAGAACATCCTTACGGGCATTGGCGGATAGAGACAATTATCACCGGATTTATAGGGGTCGGACTTGCAGCAGTTGCAGTCGGAATAGGATATAATGCAATTGCGACCTTGAAAGATCACTGTATTGAGACTCCTAAATGGATTGCAATATCTGGCGCACTGGTTTCGATCATTGTGAAGGAGTTATTGTATCACTGGAATGTAAAGGTTGGCAGGAAAGTTAAATCCTCTGCTCTTATTGCGAATGCCTGGCATCATCGATCTGATGCACTGAGTTCTATTCCTGCATTGCTTGCAGTAGCAATTTCTGTGATCAAACCTCAATGGGCATTTGTTGATCACATCGGCGCAATGATCGTTTCATTGATCATACTCAAAGTTTCATGGGATATAGTTTTACCTGCGCTAAAAAAACTATCAGATTCCGGTGTTTCTGCCAAAGAAACAGAGCATATCCGATCTCTCGCAATGCGAGTTGATGGTGTTAAAGATGCTCATGCGATCCGGACAAGGGATGCAGGACACGGTATATTCGTTGATATGCACGTGCTCGTTGACGGAGATATTTCTGTTTCTGAAGGACATAGCATATCTGAAAAAGTACAGGATGAGATAATAAAAAACGGACATGATGTGCTTGATGTGATGGTACATATAGAGCCGTACGCTTCGGATGGTACATTTTTGTTGCCTAACAAGTAGAGAAAAAAACAAATTATAATAGACAAAAATTATTAAAACACGTATTGAAAGAAGGTAAATCCCTAAATCCGATTGACATCAAATTACACACACCTATATTATCAAATAAAATCATTAGAGGAAAATACAAATGGCACAAGAAAAAAAACAAGGTAAACTTACGGTTCACACTGAAAATATATTTCCCATCATAAAAAAATGGCTCTACTCGGAGCATGATATTTTCCTGAGAGAACTCATCGCGAACGCTGTCGATGCAATGAACAAACGTGAAGCAATGGATCCGGATGTAAAGAAGGATGAGCTTCAGGTTGAAGTAAAGATCAACAAACGCAAGAAAGCGCTCGAGATCATCGACAATGGAATCGGCATGACACAGCAGGAGATAAAGAAATATATCAATCAAATTGCTTTCTCAAGCGCAGAAGGATTTGTAGAAAAATACAAAGACAGGCAGGGAAAACTCATCGGGCAATTTGGATTGGGATTTTACTCATCATTTATGGTTTCCAAGAAAGTTACTATTGACTCGCTCTCTTTCAAAAAAGGAGCAGAACCTGCATACTGGGAATGTGAAGGCAGCACGGATTTTCAGCTTGATGTAGGTAAGCGGAAAGAGCCGGGCACCACAATAACACTTTATCTCAATAATGAGAACCAGGATTATCTCGAGGGCTTCAAAGTTAAAGAATTAATCGAGAAATACTGTAACTTCATGCCCTTCCCGATAGTTTTTGATAAAAAGGTCGTGAATATTCAGAAAGCGCTCTGGCATAAGAAGCCAAAAGACATCGAAGAAAGCGAATACAAAGAATTCTATAAGGAGCTTTTCCATCAATATGAAGACCCGCTTTTCTGGATACATCTCAATGTCGATTTTCCATTTAAGCTCGAAGGAATTCTCTACTTTCCCAAGATTAACCAGCTTGACCTTGACCTCAATCGGGGTAAGATAAAACTCTTTTGTCACGATGTTTTTGTTGCGGATGATTTGAAAGGTGTTGTGCCGGAATTCCTGCTTTTACTCCGCGGGGGAATGGATATTCCTGATATACCGCTCAACGTTTCACGAAGCTTTTTGCAGGAGGATAAACAGGTCAAAAAAATATCCCAGTATATCATAAAAAAGGTCGCGGACAGTCTAAAAGATATTTTCAAGGAAGATAGAAAGCGTTATGAGAGTTTGTGGAATGATATCAACCATTTCATCAAATACGGTATGCTGACCGAGGAAAAATTCTATGAAATCCTCAAAGACCAGCTTATCTTCAAGACAACCAAAGGTGATTTTGTGACTGTCGATGAATATATTCTCAGGAATCCGCAGGAAGGCAAACAGAAGAAAATTTACTATGCTCCCAGCGAGGATCTCCAGGTCACTTATTTGAATATGATGAAGGAGCAGGGCGTTGAAGTGATTTTCGCTCCCACCGTGCTGGACGGTCATGTTTTCCAGAAAATAGAAATGGATAAAGGCGATGTATCCTTTGTACGGATCGACTCCGAGATCAATGATAATATGGTGAACAAGGATAAGAAGGAGATCGTTGATCAGGATAATAAAACCCCTTCCGATAAGATCAAAACTGTGTTTGAAAAAGCATTGAATAACGATAAGATCACTGTGGAAGTAAAGAGTTTGAAAGTTAAGGACATCCCTGCTATGGTCGTGTTTAATGAGCATATGCGCCGGTTCCAGGAAATGAGCCAGTTTGCAAATCCGGAAGCAACAGATATGCTCGCAAGCCACACACTTGTCGTAAACAGCGAGAATGATACTGTAAAAAAGATACTCACACTCAACGACAAAGGGAAAACTGAAGAAGTTGCATTGCTCTGCAGCTATATTCACGAGCTCGGGCTCATCGAACAAAAACCTCTTACAGGGAAAGAACTTCAGTCATTCATCGAAAAATCTAACAAGATTTTGCGAATGATAGAATAGAATATTAGAATCAATAATAAATAAGCGGTTGTTAAACGCAGCCGCTTTTGCTTTATGGTTTTGTTGACAAAAAAAATCCTGATTCATACTTAATTTAATAATTTGGATGTTAGAAATGGAGAACGCTTGAACATATTTGATTCTGCCGGCATCGGATTACGGACTCGTCTTGAAAACACAAAAGAATTCTATCTTTTTGTGATTCAGGTTTTCCGTAAAACCCTTACTTTTCACAGGCAAAAACAAATAGGATTCATCGTGCTGCTGCGCCAGATCATGTTCACCGGCTATGAAGCGCTTCCCCTTATTATATTTATTGCCCTGAGTATCGGTGGATTGATTATTCTTGAGGGAAACTATATACTCGGCGGATTTGGGCAGAGTCAGCTTGTATATGTGATACTCGTGACAGTTGTTATACGCGAACTGAGTATCATCATTACTGCCCTTATAGTCATAGCCAGATCAGGTACTGCGATTTCCACAGAACTCGGCAACATGACGGTCAATAACGAGATAAACCTTCTTCAGTCATTTGGCATATCACCGATTTCCTATCTCGTAGTATCACGTTTTATCGGTGTCGTTGTCGCGGTGTTTCTGCTGACTATTTACTTCAACCTCGCAGCCGTAATCGGGGGATGGCTTTTCTCCACTATCTTCTATCCAATGAATTTTGGCTATTTTGTTAACCAATTCTTATACCATTTGTCTTTTGCAGATATTATAATTTTTGTGGTCAAATCCATAGTATTCGGCACAGCTATTGCGCTCATATCCTGCTACCAGGGCCTGAAGGTTGGCACTGCATCGACCGAGGTTCCACAGCGCACTATAAAAGCGGCAGTCTCCTCAGTGATAGCAGTAGTTGTATTCGATATAATAATTACAGTACTTTTTTATATTTTATAACATCATGAAAGTAGAAATTAAAAACCTGTCTGTTGATATTGATGAAGACATCATCATGAAGAATATTTCATTTTCTATTGAAGAGCATCAGTCCTGCATAATTATCGGCTCGTATGGATACTATAACGGCATTTTGCTGAATGTGCTCGGTGGCTTTTACCATCCCGCGGACGGAACTGTGTTTATTGCAGGGAAAGATATTTATTCTAAAACTGAAGATGAAGTCGTAGATTTGAGAAAGAAGATATCCTTTGTTTTTCAGGAAGGTGCATTTCTCTCAAACCTGACTGTTCTTGAAAATCTGCTGTTGCCGGTAAAGTTCTATGCAAAGAAATTTGTGAAGAAGAAGGTTATGCAAGAGATCAAGGATTATTGTGAATATTTTGACGTTCCCCCTGTTCTTGAAAAACGCCCGGCTTTTATTTCCTATACATCAAAAAAAATACTATCACTCATACGGACACTCATTACTCATCCTGAAATAATCATTATCAATAAACCGCTTTTTAATTTGGATATCAGGAACCAGATCAAAGTCATAAATTTATTGAAAGATATCAAAAAAGCAGGTATGACCTTTATCATCTCAAGCAATTCCTTCGATGTGATAAAATCCATTGCAGATCAGGTCGTGCTTATTGAGAAGGACTCGGTTCAGAAAATTATGTATGCGAAAAACAAAAATTTTTTACAAGAAATAAAACAACTAGATATATTATCAGACTTAGTGGGAGTCGAAGATGAAGTTTAAATTCAAACATACAGATAAAATCGTGGGTATATTTTTCTTAGTTGCAGTAGTAGCGCTCATTTTTACCCTCGTAGTGGTTGCTGTTTCCAAGCGGATATTTGATAGAAAATATTATTTCACGACCCAGTTTGTTGATGCAACAGGGCTTTCAAACTCAACAAAATTATTCTTTAAAGGTTACGAGATCGGGAAATTGAAAAAATATTCTCTAAACATTAACAATCAGATAGATGCAGAGCTCGTTGTGTATAAGGAGTTCAGGAACAAGATCGTGGAGAATTCAGCAATTTTCAAGGCGACCAATCCTGTAACCAGCCGTAGCACAATGGAATTTTTGCAGGGACCGGATTGGAGCAAGGTGTTGAAAGAAGGAGAGTTCATCCCCTCGCTTGACACGGAGGAGGGGAAGCGATTGCTCAAAGAAGGATTTGTCAAAAAGAGCGGCGATATGATGGAATCCGTGCTGAAAAACGTGGATCAGCTTCTGTATAACCTCACTCAGGATGACAATCCAGAACAGGGAGCACTATTCAGAATGGTGTATAATCTTGCAAATATGACGGACAAGATGGATGTGTCATTGGAGAATGTCAATGCAATATTGGCATCTCTGCAAAAGGACAATAATCCGGAAGACGGAGCAATGTTCCGTATTCTCAGCAATGTCGCAGATCTCACTGAGGATTTCAAAGGCACTGCAGCACAGCTCGATGAAATGCTGGCAAATTACAAAAACCCAGATGGTCTCGCAGTTAAGCTGATCGATCCTGACAAAGAAAATCTCATATATCCGATGCGTGATATGCTGCTCAATCTGAATGAAAATCTTGTTTCTATGAATAAGATACTGGAGTTCATGTATATGCAGATGCCCGAATTTGCGGATATACTGGCAAAGAGCAAGGTGTCATTGCAAACCGCCCAGAAAACGCTGGAAGCCCTCAACAACAATCCCTTCCTGCGCGGAGGTATCAAAGAGGAAGCTCCTACCCAGCAAAAAAATACAAAAATCAGGTTAATGGATTTAGACAAATGAAAAAAATAATATTATTCTGCGGACTTATAGCACTCGTCTCCTGCTCGAGTCTTCCCAAGTATGTAGACCTGCAATCCACAAAGGATGCAAATGGTGCCATGAAGCGCGCACAAAATGCAGAAGCCGTCGGCTATTATCCGCAGGCGCAGCTTCTTTTTGAAAAAGCATTCGATCTCTATACCAGTGTGGACAACCTGAAGGGGATCATCATTTCCGGTCTTGCAGTGGCGCGGCAGTATTATTATCTCGATAATATGGAGTTGTATGATGTGTGGTACATGAAGATGTCCATAATTGCACACAACGATGCGCCGGATTTCATCCCGCTCCTCTATCTTCTGCAGATGGAAGTTGCTTTTGATAAGGGAGAGTACGGCAGAGTGATAACACTATCCCTTTCAGTGGAGACATCACAAAAGGAAATGCAGACGGAGTTGCTTTCATATCGTTTATTAGGTCTGCTCAAAACAGGTCAGCCCTATCAAAAGGAGTTCGAGAAGATCAAACATAATATTCCCGGTTTGCGCTCCATGTTCAAAAAGAACAAGCTCGATGACCCCAAGATCGTTTCCTATGCTGCCTATACTCTTGGCTATGCATTGAGCAAAGAGAAGCAATGGGAACGGGCAATAGAATTCTTTGAAGTTGCACACAAATATGACCAGCTTATTGAGAACACGGGCGGACTGGCTGATGATGTCTATGCAATGGGAGTTGCTTATGATAATCGTGGTGATACTGAAATGGCGCTGAGCTGTTATGTTCGAGCGCGGGACATGTATGATATCATCAAAGATGAGGAGATGAGTTCTGTCGCAGAAGCGAAGATTAAGAATATATTAGAATAAAACAGAGATTAAGGGAATTGAGCTTAAAATTTTGTTTGAGAAAAGATAAGTGAATATATGATCAAAGAAATACTCGCTAAAACCATTCTCAACTACGTAAAACAGCCGGACACATGGTTTGGGCTGCGCTACAACCTGAACCTCTATCGCGGATGCCAGCACCAATGCATTTATTGTGATTCCAGGAGCGACTGTTATCATATTGAAAATTTTGCTGATATTCTGGTCAAAACAAATGCGATTGAAGTTTTGCAGGATGAACTCCCCAGAAAACGAAATAAGGGAACAATTGGTTTTGGCTCGATGAACGATCCTTACATGCCGATTGAAAAAGAGAGAGAGCTGACCAGGAAAGCGCTTGAAGTAATTAGCAAGAACCATTTTCCTGTGCATATTTTGACCAAAAGCGCTTTGGTGTTAAGAGATATTGATTTATTGAAAAAAATTGCAGAGCAATATGCGGCAGTGAGTTTTACTATTACCACAACGGATAATAAACTCTGCAAAAAGCTGGAACCCGGCGCACCTGTTGCATCCGAAAGATTCGCAGCAATGAAAGAGTTAAGCGACAAAGGGATCTACACAGGCGTGCTCATGATGCCCATCCTGCCCTTTATTGAAGATACAAAAGAAAATATTGAAGCGATCGTGCGCAAAGCATCTGAGAGCGGCGCATCGTACATTCTTCCCTGGTTCGGGATGTCGATTCGCAGCGGACAAAGGGAATATTTTTATACTAAATTGGATGAACTCTTTCCCGGGCTCAGAGAAAAGTATGAAATACGATATGGAGAGCAATACCAGTGTGCGGTACCTCATGCCAAAGAGCTTTATCAAAATTTTGATGAACTGTGCAGCAAGTATAGCATTACAAAAAAGATGAAGGTGTATGAAGAAAAATGTGAGCAGGGTAAGTTGTTTTAGGAATTATTAACTATATTATTGCGCGACTAATTTGCAGGCAAATGCCAAAAAGTCTTGACTAATTTGCAATGGTGTGAAAAAAAGTCGCATGAAACGTTCGCAAAAAATAATAATTCAGTCTGATTTACAAAAGAAAATTGTATTCCTTGTTGGTCCAAGGCAGGTCGGAAAAACCTGGCTTGCGAAAGATATAGCAAAATCTTATGAAAATGCACAGTATCTGAACTACGATAGGAAGGAAGACAGGGATATAATTCATTCGGAAAGTTGGCTGGAAACAACAGATTTACTCATTCTGGATGAACTTCATAAAATGGATGGGTGGAAGAATTATCTTAAGGGTATTTATGACACAAAACCAGACCATCTACAGATATTAGTTACCGGCAGCGCCCGGCTCGACGTAAGCAGATATATAGGAGATTCTTTGCTTGGAAGATTTTATCTTCATAGGTTGCTACCCTTTAGTCCGAGAGAATTTTCAGAAATCCAACATGAATTTACTCTTTCCAAGCTCATAGAAAGAAGCGGCTTTCCAGAACCATATTTATCTGAAGCAGAACGGGATGTACTTCGATGGAGAAATAATTACATTGATGGACTCGTGAGATTTGATGTTCTGGAATACGAGAATATTCAAGAAATAAGATATTTCAAGTTGATCCTCGATATGCTAAGAGAGAGAGTCGGCTCACCTATATCATATAATGCGATTGCAGAAGAGATGAAGAAATCTCCTAATACGGTGAAGCGATATATACAAATTATGGAAAATCTTTATATCATATTCCAGATAACGCCATTTTCAAAAATGATTTCTCGCTCAATTCTGAAACAGCCAAAAATCTATTTTTATGATACGGGCATGGTAAAAGGTGATACGGGGAAAAAACTTGAAAATCTTGTTGCTCTTTCACTTCAAAAATATATGTATGAATTAATAGATCAACAAGGTGAGGATGTGAGAGTACATTACTTGCGCACTAAGGATGGAAAAGAAGTTGATTTTGCTTTTTCGCGCAATGGACTGCTCGAACGTATGATCGAGGTAAAATATAACGATGCGCATATTGATAAAAATGTGCTTTATTTCAGTGAGAAATATTCTCTTCCTGCCACGCAAGTTGTAATGAATTTAAAAAGAGAAAGGAAGATAAATGATCTCGTTGATGTACGAAAAGCGAAGGAATATTTGAGTAACCTCAACATATAAATGCTTTTCCCATCTCTCTGCCAGAATTCCATTCACGCACAGACCTTTATATATTTACCGCTTCTGATGTATAAGAGAAAAAATTGACAGCAAAATATATACATTCAAATTTATATTATTGATGATCGGAATTTTCTGTAGGTACTCTATTAAAATATGGCTTGGATGAAAAATGAAGAATTATAGTTAGCGTACAATTAAACCTATAAGGTGGGTCACATGAAAAGAAAGAGTATTTTTTGTATGACGGCAACATTCTTGCTTGTCTTATTTATGAACATTGCTTTTGCTGAAATAATTAATATACCAGCAGATTATACAACAATACAGGCAGGGATAAATACTGCAACAAATGGAGATACGGTATTGGTTGCTGATGGAACTTATACTGGATCAGGCAATAAAGACCTTAATTTTGGAGGAAAGCCAATTACGGTAAAATCAGTAAATGGAGAAGAAAATACTGTTATTGATTGTCAGAATTCCGGAAGAGGGTTTCATTTTCATAATGGAGAGATTTCAACATCAATAGTAGATGGTTTTACAATTATAAATGGTTATGCTTCTTATGATGGAGGTGGAATTTACTGTTGTTGGAATTCCAATCCGAGTCTAACTAATGTAACAATAAAAGAAAATTCTGCTTATTATGGTGGTGGGATTTACTGTTATAGATCAAATCCTAGTCTAACTAATGTAACAATAATAGGTAATTCTGCTTATTATTGCGGTGGGATTTACTGTTATAGATCAAATCCTAGTCTAACAAATGTAAAAATAATAGGTAATTCTGCTTATTATGGTGGTGGGATTTACTTTTATAAATCAAGTCCCAGTCTAACCAATGTAACAATAGCAGATAATTATTCTTCTCATTATGGAGGTGGAATTTACTGTTATGAATCAAATCCTAATCTAACAAATGTTACCATAACAGGTAATTCTGCTTATGATGATGGTGGTGGGATCTGCTGTTGGGATGATTCTAATCCGAGTCTGGTGAATTGTATCTTATGGAATGACTCACCACAGGAAATTTATTTTTCTCAATATAGTGATCCAGACACAATCACAATATCCTATTCAGATATAGAGGGAGATTCTGCGGGTATCGTAACGAACAACCACGGAACAGTAAACTGGTTGGAAGGCAATATAGATGTCGATCCACTCTTTGTCGATCCTGCAAATTACGACTATCATCTAAGTTGGACGAACTTTCCAATCCCGGATTCTACTAAATCTCCTTGCATCGATGCCGGTGATCCCAATTCACCTCCCGATCCTGATGGCACCATAGCAGATATGGGAGCATATTATTTTAATCAGAATGTGTCTATTGATGACCCTCCCGAAACAGTAAATACTGAACTTACAAATTATCCTAATCCGATCGGTGTGAGCAATAATAATCTCACGATAAGTTTTTCTATTCATAAATCCAGCAAAGTAACAATTCAACTATTTAACATAAAAGGGCAATTGGTTTCAACGCTTCTTGACGAGGAGAGAAATGTCGGGGAACACACAATTTCCAGCACAGTTGACAATTTATCATCAGGAATCTATTTTACAAGAATGAGTGTTGATGGAGTTGATAAAGAAGTAAAGAAAGTGATATTGTTGAGGTAAAAAGATCTGAAAATAAGGATTTTATGAAAAAGTTAATATTATTTGCAATTTTACTTTTGTGCACAAACGCTTTTGCACAAAGTCTTGATATTCCCGTCACACGAGATCTAAATCCCGATGCTGTATATGATACCTATCAGGACTGGATTGCAAAGAATCCACCGCAGACAACCAATGCCTTTGAAGTCAGCAGAATGTACGCAAATCAAAGAGCTGAGGGATTCCTGATAATCGTTAACAGCGACCTGTTTGAACATATTGAACAATCACTTCTTGTGTACCAGCAAGATTTGGCAGATGATGGATTTGATACATTTGTTGTGATATTTGACGGCACCTCATGTACTGATCTCAAACAGCAAATTCTTTCATACATACAGTCGCAAAGTGTTGTGAATGTGGCTCTTATAGGGAACTTGCCGGTTGCCTGGTTCGAACTTTTTGAAGACTGGAACGACAATGGCGTTCAAGACCCCGACGAAAATTGGGTTGAGTTCCCGTGTGATCTTTACTTCACTGATATTGATGGGATTTGGACTGATATTGACGAAAACGGCATTCTTGATTATCATGGAGGTGAGCAGCATCCGGAGATCGGGATTGGGAGAATCGTTGCCGATAATATGAATATGCTCGATTCATCTGAACCGGAACTATTAAATAGTTACTTTCAGCGCAATCATCTTTTCAGATCTGGCATAATTACCAGTTATAATACATCTCTTGCATATATTGATGATGACTGGTCGTACTGGGGAACTAATTATCAACAGGCAATGCAATTGGCATATCCTTCTGTAGAATTGGTTAATGATATAGAAGAAACTAACGCTGGTGATTATCTTAATAATCGGTTGATCTCAGATTATGAACTAATTCAAGTGCATGTCCATTCCGGACCAGATGCTCACTATTTCTGTTATAATAACGGGAATAGTTATCAACTTGTACATAATTATGAAGTAGCTGCCATTAACCTGACAGCTCATTTTTTTAATCTGTTTGCATGTTCAAACTCGAGATATACAACTTCGAATAATATGGGTGGCATGTATATTTACGGAAGCGAGCATGGATTGGCAACTTTGGGTTCAACAAAAACGGGCAGTATGCTTGGATTTTCTGATTTTTATCATCCCCTTTCTGAAGATAAAACAATAGGAGAATCTCTTCGTTTATGGTGGGAAGCTAATGTAGATACTGCACCATATTCGGGTTGGGAACGCGCATGGTTCTACGGTATGATAATTCAAGGAGATCCATCGCTTAGGCGAGGCTATGAGGAAAATACAGAAATATTTGCCTACTTCGAAGCAGATATAAACAGTGGCTATATCCCCCAAACAGTTCATTTTTCAGATCTAAGTGTTTCACCTGATCCAATTGTATCATGGCAATGGGATTTCCAGAATGACGGAATCATTGATTCATATGAGCAAAATCCTTCATACACATACGCTGATTCAGGGAGTTTTTCAGTATCGTTAACAGTTTCGAATATTAATGATTCAACTGATGCGGAGATAAGAGAAAATTATATACATGCTCTTATTTCTCTGGTCCATAATATAACGCAGCTTACCGGATATGGAACAATACAACAAGGAATTGATTGTGCCAATGACGGTGATATAATTATCGCTGAAAAAAGCTGTTATGTGGAAAACATTAATTTTAATGGGAAAAATATTACAGTTGCTTCCAAATATTTCACTACGCAGGATACATCGTATATTTCGCAGACTATTCTTGACGGAAATAATACAGGTGCCGTTGTGAAATTTGTAAACGGAGAGGATTCGACGGCGGTATTAGCCGGTTTCACAATAATAAACGGACATTCGAGCACAGGTGGTGGAATTTACTGCAATGATTCTTCCCCGAGTTTATATGATCTAAGGATATCAGATAACAACGCGAGTGCTGGTGGTGGGATTTGCCTCAGTAATTCCTATTGTGATATAAAAAACACTACAATTTTGAATAATAATTCTGTCTATTATGGTGGCGGTATTTTTTGCAATAAATCTTCACCACGTCTTGCAAATGTAACTGTTGAGGGTAATACTTCTACGTATCAGGGTGGAGGTATCTCATGTTGTAATAATTCTGCGCCAGACCTCACAAATGTAATTTTTTGGAATAATTCTCCTCAAGAGATACATATTCAATCTGGTTCAGTTACAGTAACATATTCAGACATTCAAGGGGGTTGGTACGGAACAGGAAACATAGATGTAGACCCCCTCTTTGTCGATCCCGCACAAAGTGATTATCATCTTAGCTGGGTCAATTATCCAGTACAAGATACCACAATGTCTCCTTGTATAGATACGGGTGACCCAACTTCACCTTTAGACCCAGATGGGACTATTGCAGATATGGGCGCATTCTATTTCAATCAGGGCGTTTCAATAGATGAACCAGCACAATCAACAGAATTCAATCTTACAAGCTATCCAAATCCAATGAGTTCAAACATAAATAGTCTAACAGTTCGTTTTTTTATGAAGGAACATGGAAATGTTAAAATTCAATTATTTAATATAAAAGGGCAACTGGTTTCAACGCTTATAAATGAAAATAAAATTGTTGGAGAATACACAATAGCTTACCCAGTTAATAAATTATCATCAGGAATATATTTTACAAGGATGAGTGTTGATGGTGTTGGTAAAGAAATCAGTAAGGTGGTTGTGTTAAAATAAACTTTTCTAATCTATAATGAGAGAGGAAAAAATTGACAGCCAATGAACAAGAGAAACTATTTAATCGTTGTTAATTTGGTGTACTGATAGTGCTCTATTAATTGCTTGTATAGGTTATAGTAAATCGTAAAGAATCCATGAAAGGTGATTAAAATGAAAAGGGTAATTTTTCTGCTACTAATTCTTATTTCATTAAAATTACAATTGGGTTGTGATGATTTTAATGATGTAGTAGAAATTACCATGAATACAATTAAATGTAACCAATTCATTATCTCCGCAGATTTGAAAGAGAAAAATTTGCACATTAAGATTATAAGCGATTTGCCATCTAATTCAATTATCAATGTAGACGTATGCAGGCAATTTTGGGGAGTTGGGTCGTCGAATAATTTTACAATATCATATTATTCGGAGTATGCGGCAATCGCAAAATGGAAAACCGGAGTAGTCATAAAATTAGACGATAAAGCATGGCTTGATGATTTGCAAAATAAAAAAGATGGTTCAGGAAATGTCGGGAAACCGATCAGGGTAAGTGAGATTAGTGATTCCGTTGAAATTCAAGTTTATCTACCTCTTCAGGTGGATAATTTTGGGGTAAAAAATAAGAATCTTAATGGGAAAGAGGTTCTCGTAGCCAATATTAATTATATTCAAAAGTCAGTAGCGGTCTATTCACCATTAAGCAACTCACCCGCAAAATCCAAATTACAGATAAATGGCAAGTGGATTGATAATTCAGAAGTGCGTCCTGTTGGCATAATTTACGTTCATCAAGAACGGGGTACAATTCATGTTGATTTTCTTCATAATAACGGAAGTGTGACCAAATTTGAGGCAATGGAAATTGAAGTTGATAATGATGCACGATATTACATAAAAAATAATTACGATGGTGAATATTTTATAATCAGGAATGATGGGAACCTTTATTGGTATGATGATTTCGGTCTGGTTATGAAATGTTATAAATGTCAAAAATAACGAGAACCCTCACAAGATATTCCGCTCTAAATTAGTTTTTATTCCTACAAACACGACATATCGGCATAAGCCGCTGCAATCTTCGTTATTTCGCTCTGCTTAATTAAAAATGTCTTTTTGAGAATTCCCTTCCAGAGCCGGATTTGAGATATTTCTCAAAGGTAAGAGCTTTTTCTCTAGAAGTAAAAGCCGTATAGCTTTGAATAATCCATGGTCTGAATTTTATTGTATGCGGGCATCCTCCCTCATTGTGTTTCATTAATCGCTGATCAAGATTTGTAGTAAATCCGATATAATGTTTGTCCGGATATTTTAGACTTTTAAGGATATAGACAAAATAGAATGTGTTCATAATGGCCTGCCAGGTCGTAGTCTTGGAGCGATTTATATAATAATATGACCGCCTTCTTCCCGACAAATCGGGATTTCGGCGTGTCAGTCTTCGTTTGTCGCTCCGCTCCAAGCGAAGACTGGTGGAGCTAACGGGGCTCGAACCCGTGACCCTTTGTCTGCCAGACAAATGCTCTCCCAGCTGAGCTATAGCCCCACGTATTGCGTAAAATCTTCACTCGGGTTTTTATGTCAAATTTTGTCGTGCTGAAATTGCTCTTTAATAATAAGAGAAGTGATTTTGGGAATTACCTCAGCAACTTTCTTCGTGCACTGTTCAGAAAAGGTAAAAGTATCTTCAACTTCAATCGCATAAATGATAATTTCATCAGGAAGATCGGCATTGTGTTTTCTCATAAGTTCGAGTGCAGAGAACATATTCATGTCATGCGGAGAGCTGTGATGGAGTGTGGATTTGAATTCCTCGATTCCGAGTTTGTAATATGTCCCGGGTTGACCGTTCTTCGTTTTTATTGAATCGATCAGTATCAGCTTATCGTACCCAATTATTTCGTCAACAATGCGAAATCCTGCTGCACTTGCCTCAATCATATCAATTTCAGGCAGTCTTTCTTTGATATACCTTGCGATGTGAATCCCCACACCGTCATCAGAGAGAATCGTGTTGCCAAGTCCTAGAACAAGGGTTTTCACGGTCAGTCTCGACGAATGGTTTCTACTATCGAATTGTCCTTATCGTGAAGGTTTATAATAAGCGGCGTTGAGCCGGGTAATGAATGGGTGGCACATGCCATACAAGGGTCATATGCGCGAAATGCCATCTCGATCATATTAAGCAATCCATCATCAACCTTGCCGTTTTTAATAAGAGCTTTGGCTGCTTTTGCGATAGAAAGGGACATCGCTGCAGAATTGCCTACGGTTGCGACAATGAGATTCACAGCCTTGACCATTCCTTGCTCATCAGTTTTATAATGATGTATAAGTGTGCCACGAGCAGCTTCAACGATGCCAACACCCTCGGTTGGTGTCTCTGTTGGTATATTTCTGATGTCAGGAGAGGTGATTGTTTTATCCTCAAGTAGTTCAACAATATGCTCAGAAGCGTATAAAGCCTCGATCAAGCGAGCCCAGTGGAATGCCAGCGTATTATGTGCTGGTTTGCCGCCGAGAGTTTCATACATGCGCTCATACTCTTCCTGTGCCATAGGGGTTGCCATGCCGTCAGAGACGTTGAGACGAGCAAGGGGAGCTACGCGGTAAATTCCGCTGTTCTTTCCGTCCTGGAAACCTTTCCATCCAATGGTTTTGAGGAAGGGGAACTTCATATAACTCCAGGGCTCGACGTGTTCTGCGATCTGGTTGAGATAATCCTCTGGTCCAAACTTCGAAAATTCTTTACCGTCAGGATCGACTACGCGGACTTTGCCGTCATAGAAATTTACTTTATTGTTTTCATCAACCAAGCCCATGTAATAGGTTTTGTGCTTATAAATATCCCCGACAATAAGATCGACATAGGTATTATTGCCAAGTACGATGTTGTTGAATATCTCAATGCTTTCTTTCGCGAAATCACGAGCTTCGATAGCTATTTTCAGGAATTCCTGTCTTTTTTCTTCAGTCAATCCCTTTGACACTCCACCGGGAAGTCCTCCGACAGGATGGATTATCCTTCCTGAAAGATAGGTAACAATATTTCTTATCTGTCTGCGGTTTTTTATAACCCTTGTCCCGATTTCCAATCCGACCTTAGCAATCACACCAAGAATATTACGTTCTTTTGCTGGAGCTGATGGCGTGACCACAAAGTCTGGTCCGCCAAGGAAGAAGAAGTGCAACATGTGGTCT
>Ga0207996_1001012_pt1 | contig 21537 bp, 19 predicted proteins | sample AntAceMetag02UKG_FD_184773 | JGI IMG/M metagenome (GOLD analysis project Ga0207996, IMG submission 184773) | Saline lake microbial communities from Ace Lake, Antarctica - Antarctic Ace Lake Metagenome 02UKG (SPAdes) (version 2) | ecosystem: Environmental > Aquatic > Non-marine Saline and...
CCTTCTCTCAGGCTTCGCATAATTCGTTGCCTTACTATGCGCTGAGTTCTGTACCGACCTGCTGGTTAGGCTTTAGTCGGGCTGGTTTTCCAGCTTGCTTACATTAGCTTTCTTGGCGCACGGGACACCATACTAAATTTAGAACTCCATACATCTCATCGCAAGTGTATTTAATGCCCGGTAAGCGCCGTTTCCTTTATATGTTTATAAAGAAACTTATCGATAAGAAATATGATTTCTTAAATAATTGTGTAGCCTAGACTTGATTATATGCTATTTGTTTAGCAGGGCTTAAGCCCTGCACTACATGTTTATTTACTGTATAGGGATTCATAATATGTAAGGCTAAATCATTACACTGCAATATGTAAAAACCTTGCCGTAGTTCATCACTTATGCGACACTAGTATTAGGAGGTAAAATATGGCAACAAAACATCCAAGATTAAATGTTGTATTAGATCCGTCTTTATACGCGGCAGTATTAAAACTTTCAAAAAAAGACGGCGTATCGCTTTCTCTAAAGGCTAGGGATCTGATCAAAGATGCATTGGAATACTGCGAAGATGCCTATTGGACAAATGAAGCTACAGATAGAGAAAAAACATTTAATCGTAAAAATGCTCTAGATCATAACAAGGTTTGGAAGTAATTTATATGGACTATCGATTGCTTTATCATCCTGCTGGCCTGAAAGAAGATCTAACGGTTATCCCATCTGGTATAAAATTAATGATCAAGAATGCTATTGAAATGCGGCTACTCAAGGATCCGATTTCTTTCGGTAAACCTTTACGGCAAAGCTTGAAAGGACATAGAAAGTTTAGAGTCGGAGACTGGCGCGTAATATATCGCATTGAAAAGAAAGACATTTTTATACTTAAAATTGGACACCTAAAAGATGTATACCAAAAAGTAGTCACAATAAAGAGATAACGCGCGGCTAACAGATTATATTTTATTGAATTGGGGAGCAGATATTGTAAGTCTTAGGCCACATTGTTTATTAGGAGGATCTGTTCTGCTGCTGAAAAGTCCTGCACTACATACAATCTATAGTCTCATATTCTGGTCATTTATCTTTTTGAAAAGTTTGGGGGTATGGTTAACGAAAGCATTATATTCATCTAAGAATTCTATAACTTTATCAGTATTCACTTCTCCATTACTAATAAACGGATTATGTCTGTTCTTTTTGACATATGCTGCATCCTCTCTAAAAGTCTTCGAAAAAGCAATATTTCTAAAATCATTCTTTTCTTTATCGCTTAACCTGGCCATATCGCACCTTCAACTGTTCATATTTTTCTTTTAAATCAAATAGCAAGAAATATTCTTCTATCAGCTCCCAGTCTAGTTGTTTATTATAATGTACCATCAAAGATTCAATATCCGAATATTCTTGTACTGCTCTTTCCTCATTATTTATCAAAGCTTGCACCTTTAAACCAATAATATCTTCAGGTATTAATACTTTTATTTTCAATTCTTTGTCAAATATATCTTTTTCAACAGCCCTTCTTAACATTGATACAGAAATATCTCTAAATGCATGTATAAAATCGACCTCACCAAATACCTTAAGTGGCGATGTGTATTGCGACACATTATCAGATTTGTAGGTGCATTCATATCCATTTTCTTTTAATATCGAATCTATTTTAGCCTGATCATCACTCAATACCAAAAAATCCATATCAACAGTTGCTCTGTGCACACCTAAAATACCAAGAGCAAAACCACCCACAAGAGCATATTCAACATGTTCCTTATTGAAACTATTTATAAGTATGTTTAATACAGTTTTGAATTCCATATTTAGCCTTCACTAATAGTATATCATTATATAATGAGAATCAATAAACTTCCTTCAGGATTAATTAGCAATTCGATATGTTGCCTTGATGAGCTTACTCTGAAATGAGAAGTTCTGCTATCTGTACAGCGTTTAATGCGGCACCTTTACGTAAATTGTCTGATACGACCCATAGATTCAGTCCATTGGGAATGGTATCATCTTCTCTTATCCGGCCGACATAGGTGTCGTACTTGCCGGTTGCATCTATCGGGAGCGGATATTTCGTGTTCGCCAGATCATCTATTACCGTTATCCCCGGTGCCTGTGAAAGGATCTCACGAGCTTCAGAAGCGGAAATCTTTTTTTCTGTTTCAACATTCACTGACTCTGCATGTGAAGTGAATACAGGGACTCTGACACACGTTGCAGTAACTTCTACGGTATCATCTCCCAGTATTTTCTTGGTTTCATTGGTCATTTTCATCTCTTCTTTGGTATATCCATTATCAAGAAAGACATCGATATGCGGTAAGAGATTAAACGCTATCTGATAGGGGAATTTTTTTGGAGTTACTTCTTCTCCAGCTAATACTTCTCTTGTTTCATCTTCTAGTGCGCGTACAGCGCTGGTGCCCGCTCCGGATACTGCCTGATAGGTAGATACCACTACTCTTTTGATCTTACCTTTATCATGCAGTGGCTTTAATGCAACTACCATTTGTATCGTTGAACAGTTCGGATTTGCAATAATGCCTTTATGCCACGAAATGTCCTGCGGATTTACTTCGGGGACTACAAGCGGTACCGTTTCATCCATCCTGAACTGGCTGGTATTATCTACACATATCGCGCCTGCTTTTACCGCGTGAGGACAAAATTCTTTGCTTATCGATCCTCCTGCGCTGAAAAGAGCTATGTCTATATCCTTAAAAGAATCCGGTGTAAGTTCTTCTACTGTATATTCTTTGCCGCAACAAGAAAGTTTTTTGCCTTTTGATCGTACAGATGCGAGCAACCGTAATTCTGTAAAAGGAAAATTTCTTTCCTCAAGAATCTTTAACATCTCATTTCCTACTGCACCTGTTGCACCGACTACTGCGACATTTATTCTCTTAGCCATTACTATGGTTCCTTCATTTAGGATTCAGTATATTGTCTTATAGCAAGGCTAAAGCCTTGCGCTACAAAAATTATGACCTATCAAACATTATATGCCGAACTTATATTGTCATTCGCTCACATATTTAGCCACTAAATCACCTACTTCAGTGGTAGAATACCCCATTTTACCTGCTGACATTGACTTAATATCATTTTTAACGGCCTTCATAACCGACGCTTCGATTTTCGCTGCTGCTTCTTTTTCGCCAAGTACTTCAAGCATCATCTGTCCCGCGCAAATCGCTGCTAAAGGATTTATAACGTTCTGACCAGTATATTTTGGTGCTGAGCCGCCTATCGGCTCAAACATCGATACTCCATCAGGATTGATGTTTCCGCCTGCGGCAATACCCATACCGCCCTGTATCATAGCTCCAAGGTCAGTGATTATATCTCCAAACATATTATCGGTCACAATCACGTCAAACCACTCAGGATTTTTTACCATCCACATGCATGTCGCGTCAACGTGCGCATATTCTGTCTTTACATCACTATATTCTTTTGAGAGTTCATTGAATGCTCTCTCCCACAGATCAAAGGCAAATGTAAGAACATTTGTTTTTCCGCATAAAGTCAGTGTCTTTCTCTTGTTTCGTTCTTGCGTATACTTATAGGCATACCGCAAACATCTTTCAACGCCTTTACGGGTATTGATACTTTCCTGTATCGCTACTTCATCAGGTGTGCCTTTACGAAGATATCCTCCGGTCCCTACATACAAACCTTCCGTATTCTCACGGACAACGACAAAATCAATATCGTCCGCTGTTTTGTCTCTAAGCGGTGTCTCAACACCGGGATACAGTTTTACCGGTCGAAGATTGATATACTGATCTAGCGCGAAACGCGCTTTAAGAAGAATTCCTTTTTCAAGTATGCCCGGCTTCACGTCAGGATGCCCTATCGCACCGAGATAGATCGCATCAAACTGCCTGAGATCATCTATTGCGCTATCAGGAAGTGTTTCACCTGTACGCATGTAGCGTTCACCTCCAAAATCAAAATCTGTTGTATCAAGTTTAAAATTAAATTTGTCTTGTGCAACACGTAATACTTTTAATCCTTCTGCTACCACTTCCGGACCTGTTCCATCACCACCCATTACTGCTATCTTATAACTTTTACTCATTCCTTTACTCCTTGCTTTTTTACAAATTCTAATAAACCGCCCGCATTGATCAGCTCCTGCATAAAGTCGGGTATCGGTTGAATTGTATATTTTTCATTTTTTGTTATGTTATTGATCAAACCGCCGGCTATATCGATCTCTAATTCGTTTCCTTCTTCAATTTTTTCCGCCGCTTCTTTAGACTCAAAGATATAGAGTCCCATGTTGAATGAATTTCTATAAAATATACGCGCAAATGATTCTGCGATAACACATGATATCTTTGCGGCTTTAATACATATCGGCGCGTGTTCCCTGCTCGATCCACAGCCAAAATTCTTTCCCGCGACAATGATATCTCCCGGAGCGACCTTTTTCATAAAATCTTTGTCTGCATCTTCCATGCAATGTTTTGCAAGCTCATCAGGATCAATTGTATTCAAATATCGTGCCGGTATTATTTCATCGGTATTAATATCCTTACCAAATTTCCACGCTTTACCCTTCATCATTCACCTTCCCTCAATCATTATATTATACGTTATCAGGATGTGCGATCTTCCCTGCTATCGCGCTCGCTGCGGCTACTGCAGGGTTTGAGAGATATACTTCGCTCTCAGGATCCCCCATTCTCCCAACAAAATTTCTGTTTGTTGTCGCTACTGCGCGCTCACCTTTCGCTAAAACACCCATGTGACCGCCAAGACATGGACCGCATGTCGGCGTGGATACTACCGCACCTGCATTAACAAATATATCAATTAGGCCTTCATGTAACGCATCCATATAAATTGTCTGTGTTGCGGGGATCACTATTGCGCGAAGATACTTTGCAACTTGTTTTCCTTTTAATACCTGTGCCGCTTCCCGCAAATCTGCGAGCTGACCATTAGTACATGAACCGATCACCACCTGATCTATTTTTACATCCCCAACATCACTTATATTTTTCGTATTTTCCGGCAGATGCGGAAACGCGACCTGCGGCTCTATTTTGCTTACATCGTACTCTCGCGTATCACAATATACCGCATCAGGATCACTTGCATATTTTTTATATTGTCTCTTCGCACGATTCTTTACATACTCTTCAGTTATATCATCCGGTACGATAATGCCGTTTTTAGCGCCTGCTTCGATTGCCATGTTACACATCGTTAAACGACCGGTTATCGGTAACGTATCTATTGTGTTTCCTGTAAACTCCATCGATTTATAAAGCGCGCCATCAACACCGATGTCTCCTATGGTATATAAAATAAGGTCTTTTCCCGATACCCACTTATTCAGCTTTCCTGTGTAGACAAATTTGATCGTTTCAGGAACTTTGAACCATGCTTTTCCGGTAATGTATGCGGCCGCAAGATCAGTACTGCCGACGCCCGTAGAAAAAGCGCCTAAGGCCCCATAAGTACAGGTATGGCTGTCTGCTCCTATCACTAAGTCTCCCGGAAGAACTATGCCCTGTTCCGGTAATAGTGCGTGCTCAATTCCCATCTGTCCTAATTCAAAATAATGTGTTATATCATGTTCTTTAGCAAAATCTCTCAGCACTTTACAGTGCTCAGCAGATTTAATGTCTTTGTTCGGGCTAAAATGATCAGGTACAAGCGCGATCTTATCTTTATTGAATACTTCTTTTGCCCCGCATTTTTTAAAGTTGTCTATTGCTATAGGGGCTGTTATGTCATTTCCTAAAGCAATATCAACATTCGCATAGATTATCTCGCCCGGAGTAACCGCATCTTTACCGCAATGTGCGGCAAGTATTTTCTGTGTAATTGTAAGTCCCATAATTTAAACCTTTTATATTGAAATATTAATGAAAACAATAAAACGGAACGTTTAGGGGTTGTGAAATAATAATATCCACACAATTTGGAGACTCATCTTTGGCCGTCTGCTTCGTTGCTCCTCCTTAACGTACCGCAGAGGGTACGCCAGCGTCGTCACGCCTTGCATACGACTCAAATCTAAGCCTCCAAATTAGGGACATTATTATTTCACAACCCCTTAGTATAGCAAAAACAGAATATTTGTCAAAAAAAATGATTATTACATCAAAACCTGTGGATCAACGTCAACATGACATTTAACATCATAAGGAATCTTTATCCGTTTTAACGCTACAGTCAAAGCATTAGTCACTGATCTTATCTGTGCGGTTTTAATAATAATTTGCCATCTGTAATCTTTTTTTGCGCGATGTATTGGTGCGGGTACCGGTGTCATAATAGTGTATTTTCCCTGAGCTATCTTCTGGATAACTTTTTCCAGAGCAAACGCTGTTTCTTTCACTCTCAGATCTTTTGTTCCCGCAATAATAATACTTATAAAATGTGAGTACGGTGGATAGCCGAGTTGTTTTCTAAAGTCTAATTCCTGATCATAAAACGATCTATAGTCATGTGTTTTGGCTGCGCTTATTGCATACTGCCGTGGAAGAAAAGTCTGTATGACGACTTCTCCTTCTTTCTGACTGCGTCCTGAACGGCCTGCTACTTGTGTAAGAAGCTGAAACGTCATCTCACTGGCTCTGAAATCAGGAAAATTGAGCGATACATCAGCATTGATAACACCGACAAGGGTGACACGCGGAAAATCGAGGCCTTTAGCGATCATTTGTGTTCCGATCAATATATCAATATCGCCGGTTTTATAGCTATCAAGAATGTTTTGATGTGAGCCTCTCAGTTTAGTTGTGTCGGCATCCATGCGGGCAATACGCGCTTTGGGAAATATCTTTGCAATCGTCATCTCAACTTTTTGTGTCCCATACCCGGCATGTCTCAATGCCTTCTTGCACGAAGGACATGTTTTAAGAATTTCTTTTTGCGTTCCACATAAATGACACAGTAATCGTTTACCATACTCGTGATATGTCATGGATATACTGCAATTATCACATTTAACGACATGGCCGCAACTGTCGCATATAGCACAGGTTGAATGCCCCCTTCTATTTAAAAAGAGTATTATTTGTTCCTTGTTTTTAAGGCATGCATCAATTTTCTGCAACATAACGGATGAAAACATCACACCGCCGTGCGCACGATCACACTCCTGCTTCATATCGATAATGCGTACTCGCGGAAGCTTTTGGTTATCGACACGTGTTGGCAGCTCAAGAAGCTGATATTTTCCGCGCTGGGTGTTATAGTACGACTCTAAAGAGGGCGTTGCCGAACCCAAAACAACAACGGCATTTGACACCTTTGCCCTCATTACCGCAACGTCACGGGCATGATACCGAGGATTGTTTTCTTGTTTAAATGATTTATCGTGCTCTTCATCAACAATAATAACGCCAAGATCCTTTACCGGCGCAAATATGCTTGATCTCGCACCTATAACGATACGCGCACTTCCGGAGGATATCCTTTTCCACTCTCTATTTCGCTCGGCAGGTGTCAGGCGGCTGTGTAAAACAGCTATCGTATCACCAAAACGCTCCGCAAATCGTTCCACGGTCTGGGGAGTAAGTGAAATCTCCGGGACAAGGACTAGCGCTCCTTTACCGCTTTTTTGCGCGTGCGCAATTGCACGAATATAGACTTCTGTTTTACCGCTACCCGTCACACCGTGAAGTAAAAAAGGTTTAAATAGAGCTGTATCAATAGTTTCTTTAATGGTGTGTAAAACACTTTCCTGCTCATTAGTAAGTGTAATTGCAGTGTGACCACGATAAGACTCACATGAAAAATCTCCATCAACCGGAACATCAACTTTCGTAATCTCGACATATCCTTTTTGTACAATTGACTTGAGCGTCCCTACTGTCGCATTACATGTGCTCAATAACTCTTTCAGTTTAAGGGGTATACCTTCTTTCATAAGTATTGAGAGAATCTCGTATTGTTTCGGTGAACGCTTTTTCAGTTTTTGCAGGTTTTCTTTAGAAATTTTTTCTTTGAGCAAAGCGTACTCTACCCTATCATCTTTTTCCTTGATCTTTCTTACTGATGAAGGGAGCGCTGATCTTACAACTGCGCCCAGAGAAGTATAATAATAATCTGCGATCCACTTTAAGAGAGTGAGTAGCTGTTCATCAAAAATTGGCTCTTTATCAACAACCGCACTTATTTCTTTTATCTCAATAGTCCCCTCGATATCAGAATGTGATGATGTCTCACAGACATAGCCTAGTGCCATGCGTTTACCAAACGGAACACGCACTCTCATGCCATTTTTTATCTGGGGGTATAATTCTTCAGGAATTCTATAATCGAACAATCGATCAAGATAACTATCTAAAACAATTGTGGCATATTTCTTACGCATATATAGATATGGACACTACGGTAGTTTTGTTCGGAACTATTCCAGAATATCTATGATCTTCTGAACATCTTCCCAAACTTTTCTTTTTTCACTCGGATTTCTTAATAAATATGCAGGATGGTATGTCGGCATTAATTTAATGCCATGATAATCATGAAACGCACCACGCAAGGCGCCAATAGTAAGATCTGTTTTGAGTAATGTTTTTGTCGCATGTGTCCCTAAAGCACATATTGCTTTAGGCTTAATAATCTCTAATTGTGCGAGCAAATGCGGTTCACACATCTTTATTTCATCCGGAAGCGGAGCTCTGTTATTCGGCGGTCGGCATTTTAACACATTGCATATATATACTTCTTCACGCTTATAGCCCATAGCCTCAATAATCTTTGTGAGCAATTTCCCTGCCCTGCCGACAAATGGACGGCCCTGCAGATCCTCGTCTTTTCCCGGTGCTTCACCGACAAATACAAGACGCGCGCGCGGATCACCTTCACCAAACACAAATTGTGTTCGGGTAGAACATAGTTCACATTTTTTACAGTTTTTTATCTTGTTTCTGAAATCTTCCAGCGTGCCGGTAGATTTTTTTGCTTTAGTACTCGTATTTTTTTTCATATAATTGTATTCACTGCGATCAGCTTTATGTTCGTCTACTAAATAATTCTTCAAATCATCGATAACGGAATGCGCATTGTCTTTACGTATTTCCATATTACTTAGCCCTATTTTTAAACCATTGGACGGTTTCTTTTAGTCCTGTTTCAATATCATACTTTTGTTTCCAGCCAAGGGTCTTCGTTATTTTTGCGCTATCGATCACGCTTCGTTTCTGTTCACCGTCTTTTGCGGGACCGTGGGTAATAACACCCTTAAATTCTGTTTCTTCTTTTAACATATTCCACAGCGCATTAATATCTGTTTCTTTTCCTGTTCCTACATTAAAAATATCTGACCCCTCGAATGACAGAGCCGCACTGTTTGCATTAACAACGTCTCCAACGAAAGTAAAATCCCTTGTTTGAGTACCATCACCATTAATAACCGGAACAATATCGCTGAGAATTTTATCAATAAATATTGCCACGACACCCGCTTCACCATGAGACTCCTGTCGAGGACCATATATATTGGCATATCTCAAAATTACATAATCCAGTCCATACACATGTTTATAGTAAAAGAGATACTTTTCAAAAGACAGCTTTGCAATACCATAGGGTGAAAGCGGATTAAGCTGGTGTGTTTCCGGAGCAGGAAACACTGTTTGTTCACCATATATAGCCCCGCCCGTAGATGAGAATATGATCTTTTTTACCTCGGCATCTTTTGCCGCTTCACAAATATTAATTGAGCCAAGGATATTGACTTCTGCGTCAAATATTGGTGATGCAACAGATTTTCTTAGGTCAATCTGAGCGGCTTGATGGTAAATCACCTCTATTTTCTCATTTCTAATAATATCCTTTATTTTTTCGTCCCGTATATCAATTTCATAAAAAATAGCATCAGGATGTATATTCTCTTTTTTTCCTGTTAAAAAATTATCAAAAACGACGACCCGATGTCCGTCTTGTATAAATCGTTCGGCTATGTGTGAGCCGATAAATCCGGCACCACCAGTAACTAATATATTCATTCGTTTTCCTCGTTTCGGTGTGCATTATTAATTTATGTCACACATTCTTTGATCTTAGTTGCAACATATTCTATATCGCTTTCAGATAACTCAGGAGTTATGGGAAGTGCAAGAACCTCATGTGCCGCATTCTCCGAATGAGGTAAATCCCCTTCTTTGTATCCAAGATATTTAAAACACTCCTGCAAAGACAATGGCAACGGATAGTACACTCCCGTTGAAACACCAAGTGATGTAAGTTTTTCTCGTACAAGATCCCTATTCGATTTCACCCGTATAACATATTGGTTATAAACAGGTGATACATTATCTATAGCGAACGGAATTGCTACCGGAGTATCACCTAGCAGTGAGTTATACCTCGCGGCATGAGCGCATCGTTTATCTGTCCAATCCGGTAATAGTTTCAATTTTACCTTTAATATTGCGGCCTGTATTTCATCAAGTCGGCTATTAATGCCAATATGCGGATGATAGTATTGCGGTTTTGCTCCGTGATCTCGTAAAACAATTAAACGCTCGGCAATTTCTTTATCTTGAACTGTCATTATCCCGCCGTCACCACAACAGCCAAGATTCTTTGTCGGGAAAAAACTAAATGCGCCTATATCACCCAAAGAGCCCACGGTTTTTCCTTTATAGCGTGCTCCTACCGCCTGAGCCGCGTCCTCAATCACAACTAAATTATATTTTTTTGAGATCTCACCTATCGGGTCCATATCCGCCGGCTGTCCAAAAAGATGCACTACAATTATACCTTTTGTTTTATCGGTAATTTTTTCCTCTATTTTTGCAGGATCAATATTGTAGGTAGCAGGATCAATATCCACAAATACCGGTCGGGCACCCAATCTTGTTATACAGCTGGCCGTTGAAAAAAACGTAAACGGCGTCGTAATAATCTCATCACCTTCTTTGATATCATATGCCATCAGCGCAAGCAAGAGCGCATCCGAGCCGGATGCGCACCCGACTGCTTTTTCAGATCCGACATATGATGAAAATTCCTGTTCAAATGAACGAACATTGTCTCCTAAAACATATTTTCCACTTGCAAGTACTGCTGTTACTTCATTAATTAATTCATCTTTACTTGCTTGAAATTGTGCTTGCAGATCGATAAATGGAATTTTTCGCATACTATTCATTTCCCTTATATTCTTTGTACCACAAGGCTGTTTTCTCTAAGCCGTCTTTTAAACTAACCTGTGGGGTATATCCCACATATTCCCGCGCACGAGAAATATCTGCCTGAGAATGTTTTACGTCTCCAGGAGCTGATTCTGTATGCTCCGGAGATAGTTCCGTATTAAGTATTTCATTAAGATACTCAACTAATGTATTCAATGTATACCGAGCACCACAGGCAATATTCATAATACGCCCCGCGCCATTCTGTAATTTTGTCGCGGCTAATATATTTGCATGAACAACATTATCTATAAAAGTAAAATCTCTCGATTGCTCCCCATCACCATATATAACAGGTCTCTCGCCCCTAAGCATACCGGTAATAAACTTTGGAATTACCGCGGCATATTGAGACTGCGGATTCTGATGCGGGCCAAAAACGTTAAAATATCGTAATGATATCGCATTAATATTATATAAAGAGGCAAACACCCGCACATAGTACTCACCGGTAAGCTTGCTTACTGCATAAGGGCTCAGCGGCTGAGGGTTCATGTCCTCGTTCTTTGGCAATTGTTTCGTATTCCCGTACACCGAAGATGATGAGGCGTACACAAAGCTTTTTATCTTCGCATCGCGTACAGCAGTTAGAAGTGTCAATGTTCCAGTGACGTTCGCTTCATTTGACCGGATAGGATCTTCTACAGATCGTGCAACTGAAGGAATTGCGGCTTGATGGAGAACATAGTCTACATCTTTCAAAAGCTTCTTGAGTAAATCCAGGTTAGTAATACTGCCTTCAACAAATTCTATCTGGTCTAAATACGGGGTAATATTAGCAATGTTTCCGGTAGATAAATCATCTATGACCGTTACCTTCTCACCGCGAGATACTAGCTCCTTTACAATATTTGATCCAATGAATCCTGCACCGCCTGTTACTAAATACCTACTCATATGCTCCGCTCTATAGTTTAGTAATATTTTTTCTGTTCTTATATTTTTTCAAAACGTCTCGTGTATCATAGATAAGCTTTGAGTTATCTACAATGAACTTATAATCAAAAGTAGAATGATTTGTAATAATAATGACACAATCTGTTTTCTGCAGAACCTTTTTTGAAAGTTTAACGGATTTCATCGCAGTCTCATCAATTTTTAACTGTGGGACATACGGATCGTGATACGTTATTTTAGCACCCATTTGCTTTAAAACGCCAATAACATCAATCGCCGGTGATTCCCTCACATCGGTAACATCCTTTTTATATGCGACACCAAGTATTAATATGTGTGAGCCATTAAGGCATTTTTTATGTGTGTTTAATATCTTTGCTGTTCTATTCACCACATAGCGCGGCATAGCGCCATTTACCCGTGCGGCAAGATGGATAAACCTCGTCTCAAAACCATGCAGCCTTGCTTTCCAGGAAAGATACAGCGGATCTATTGGCAGACAATGACCGCCTAATCCCGGTCCGGGATAAAAAGGTATATACCCAAACGGTTTTGTCGCAGCGGCATCGATGACTTCCCATACATTAATATCCATTCTGTTACACATCAGCGCTATTTCATTGACCAGTCCAATATTAACGCTTCTAAATGTGTTTTCGAGCAGTTTTACCATTTCAGCGACACGTGCGGACGATACAGGCACAACGATTTCCATAATCTGTGAATAGAGCATTGACGCTAATTCTGTACTCTTCTTTGATACACCGCCGATTACTTTTGGAATCGTTCGTGTCGTATACTCTTTATTGCCCGGATCAATTCTTTCAGGAGAAAACGCGATAAAATAATCTTTATCGAGTACTCGATTATTTCTTTCCATTATCGGCATTATGACTTCGTCGCTTGTCCCCGGATAAGTCGTACTTTCAAGTATTACCAATTTTGGCTGTTTTGTATATTTCGCAATATTTTCAGCTGCGGCAACAATATGCGATATATCCGGATCTTGAGTTTTTCTCAGCGGTGTCGGCACACAAATAATAACAACATCACTTTTTAAAAGAACTGAAAAATCTGTCGTAGGACAAAACCGCCCGATTTGTATCATTTCTTTTACGTCATGATCTGTAATATCTTTAATATATGTTTTACCTTTATTAAGTTTATCGACTTTACTTTTACTTAAATCAATACCGTGAACAATAAAATCGTTCTTTGCGCATTCTATTGCAAGCGGAAGCCCGACATATCCAAGCCCAATAACCGCAATATGTGCTTTCTTATTTATTATTTTTTCTTTTAAACTCATGTTCCCGCCTTTTTAGCTCACAGAGCACAATTCGTTTGGTTATCTACCAATACTCTTATAGACGAAGCCTTTTGCTTCCATTTCAGATTTCTGAAATATGTTTCTACCGTCAATAACAATAGGACTAGCCATCTGTTTACATATTTTGTCTAGATCTAATTCCTTAAACTCATCCCATTCAGTAAGAATTAATAATGCATCAGCGTTTTTCGCGACTTCGTAGGGATTTTTACAGTAGGTGATATTTTTAATTATTTGTTTCGCATTTTGTGTCGCTTGAGGATCATAGGCTTTAATCTTTGCCCCTTCAGCTTTTAAGGTTTCAATAATATCTATGGAGGGAGCGCTTCTCATATCATCGGTATTAGGCTTAAATGCTAGACCTAAGACTCCGACTGTTTTATCTTTCAGCACCCACAAGGTATCCTCTACCTTTTTGATAAAAGATTTACGTTGATCCATATTTACATCTTCTACGGTTTTTAATATTTTGAAGTCGTATCCCAATTTATCTGATATCCCGATAAATGCGGCAACATCTTTAGGAAAACACGATCCTCCGTACCCGATACCCGCGTTGAGGAAGCTTTTGCCAATTCTTTTATCAAGACCCATACCGTGAGTTACTTCTTCAACATCAGCACCTGCGAGCTCGCATATATGTGCAAGTGAATTCGAGAATGATATTTTGAGTGCAAGAAAAGAATTTGACGCGTGTTTAATGATCTCAGCGCTATTGATATCTGTTTCAACAAATTTAGATTTTATAGGTGCATATATCTCTCTTAAGATCTTTGCAGACCTTTTATTCGAAACACCGATAACTATGCGATCAGGGTAAAGCGTATCATCAATAGCAGATCCTTCCCGTAAAAATTCCGGATTAGAAGCGACATCAAAATCGACCTTATGCTTATTGTACCGTTTTATTGTTTCGGCTACTTTTTCTCCGGTATGAACCGGAACCGTACTTTTATCGACAATAAGCCGATACCCGTCCATTGCGAGCGCAATCTCTTTTGACACGGTCGCAACAAAACTCAAATCAGCGGTACCATCCTGTCTCGGCGGCGTATTAACAGCCACAAATATTGACTGAGCAAACTTCACAGCCTGAGGAATACTCGTTGAAAAGTGTAATTTTTTATTTTTAATGCTCTTTGTAATTAATGGTTCAAGTCCCGGCTCATATATCGGTGATTTACCAGCTTTAAGCATAGCGATTTTCTCTTTATTGTTATCTACAAGCATTACATCATGTCCCAACTCAGCAAAACACACTCCAGTAACCAAACCAACATATCCCGCTCCGATAATACTAATTTCCATTCTTAGCTCCTTTAATATTGATGTATTCACACATCTTGTATTTTTTTCTTAAAGCTTACAACTTATAGCTTATAGCTTAATTAATTCCCGATTTTAATTGGCACTTCCGGATATGCTTTCAATCTAAACACAATAAATGCCGTCAAATCATCCCTCATAGGCCTTTGTCTAAAAGTGAAAGCAACTTGCCAGCAATGTAAATCACGAAATATTGTATATTCCTGTTGTTCCAGTTTTCCCAGACCAAAATCATAGCGATAAAATAGTTTCAGAACCCAATTCGAATTAATTCTGTATATGAGCTCCGTCGCAACCATATTGTTTAGATCATCAGGATTAATATCTTCATCGTTTTCAAATATTTCAGGATTGTCATATGTTGTTACATACCGATGCCGAAACGATATATTCCAGTTATCTCCATACAACACCTGAACATCGGTGTCTACGGTATCAAAGGTATGCGTGTACGGATTATGTGAAATACGCGAATCGAGCGCGATCCATTCAAGTGGTCGCAACTTAAGATAGTAATAGATATCAGAAAAATGACGGTTATTGTATTCATCAACACCATCACGATGCACGAACGGAGAATCCATGCTTGGGTGGTAATATGTATAAATTTCAAAGTCTACAAGAGGAATTGTTTTTCCTTCACGTCTTGTCTGCAGAATATTACGAAATCCAAACCGAAACTGATTGAGCTTATCAAGCGAATCAATCGTGTCAAACTGCAATATCTCCTGAATCTCTTTCCCCGTTCTATGGCTATAATTGTACCCCACACGCGTTTCGATGACATGTCTCAACTGATTGATCTCCCAAAACTCACTTTTAAAATCTGGATATGTTTTATGGATCTTAGTGAGTGCCGATACACCAGTATTAAAAAATGCTCTCGTAAAATTACTACTGTCAACGCCATTCGTATAAAATGTCGGCCTAACACCAACATACGGTTCAAGGTTCAAAAAATGTAAAAACTTGAACGGATATGATATTGTATGTGTTGAATCAAAACGAGCAGAATCATAACTATTGGCATTAATGGGAACATACTTCAAGTATGAAAAATTATTTTCTGTTGAATAATAAAATCCCGAATTCCATAGCCGTTGTTTTGTAAGAATAAAACGCAGTTCAGGTAACCGCTCAAGTTCGGTAAATATATCATCCATACGTTTACGAGCAAACAAGGTCAGTGAATAGTTCTGTCCGGATTTCGTAATATCTACATAATTTTCAGGTTGTATTTCTCGTTCAAACTCATCTCTAAAGAAATCATTTATTATATCAGGATCACTTTGCAGTCGTAACTGCCCTACTGCTCGTGTATCAGGAGTAATTTGAAAGGCATGATTCAATCCTACGCGATACCGTGGACGAGTGTCTTCGTAGCGCACATCCGTCGGATTGTAATCTTGATCATAAATGACGTAGGATTTCAGATCTCCCGAATTTTCAAGACCAACAGGTATGCGGTAGTTTGTATCAACACCAAAACCATATCCCCTTTTCGTATAGTAATCATTATGAATCGTACCGGTAAGATATGGATCTATCCAAAAGTTTATTCCCGTCAAAACAAATCCACCAAACCGTTTATTATAACCGGGAACAACACTAAAGCGCTCTCTTTCGTCCCGTAACGATCTGTTGTAAAACGGCAGCCACAAGATAGGGATATTCCCTATCTTAACAACCACATCTCGCGCGATAATCCTGTCGCCGGGATATATGAATATTTTTTTAGCACAAATCTTGAAGTGGGGTATTTCGTAATCACATGTCGTTATATACCCGTTAGATATCTGAACCTCATCGCTACCTGTTTTCTTTATCGTCTCACCTTTACCATACCACGGGTCGGTAAACCCATGAGCATGTATGAAATCTCCCGTCATGGTACGATAATTGAAGTGAACTTTCTCTCCTGTAAATGCGTTCCCCTGATAATAAAACACCACATTGCCATCAGCATATATATCTTGAGTCTCTATATGCACGATAACTCTTTCGGCTTTTAAAGACATCCCTTTATATGCGATAGAAACATTACCCTCACCTTTAACAACTTTTCTTTCCTGCACATAGGTGATCTTATCAGCGGTATAATCTATAGGCACTTTTGGCTCGGCACAGGCCAGATCAAACTGACATGTTCCACAAACAGCAAACAAAACACTAAGAAAATATATAACTTTATGTAACAGTTTCACGGTAACCCTTATATTCAGTTACGTTTTTTTTATGTGTTCGTTCCAATCCGAAAGAAATTTTTCAATACCTCGGTCTGTAAGCGGATGACGAAACATCATATCCAATACCTTATATGGTATTGTTGCAATATCAGCTCCGGCAAGAGCGGCTTCAACAGCATGTATGGGACTACGTACACTTGCCACTATAATTTCGGTATTAAAATCATAATTATTGTATATTTGGCGTATCTCAGTTATTAAATCCATACCTACAGATGAAATATCATCGATTCTTCCAACAAAAGGGCTCACATAACTTGCACCGGCCTTAGCAACAAGAAGTGCTTGAGAACTCGAAAAGCATAGTGTTACATTCACATGGATACCTTCATTCTCTAATATATGTGTTGCTTTAAGCCCATCAGGGGTTGTCGGGATTTTTATAACTACATTCTTATGTATTTTCGATAACACACGCGCTTCTTTAACCATTTCATCTGCCTTAAGACTAATAACTTCAGCACTAATAGGGCCATCAACAATAGAAACAATTTCCTTTATAACTGACTCAAACTCTTTTCCCTCTTTAGCTATAAGTGACGGATTTGTTGTCACACCATCGACAATCCCTATATCATTCATTTTCCTTATTTCATCTACATTTGCTGTATCAAGAAATATTTTCATGGTACGGATCTCCTCACTTTTTCATTTTATTAAAGTACATTCTCTTCGACCATAGGTAGTGTCGCAGCACCTATAATACCGGCATTATACCCAAGCTTTGCCTGTACAATACGCGCTTTATCCACAGATATTTTAAAAGCCCTCTTTCTAATCGTTTTGCGCATTTCACTAAACATAACATCTCCGGCTTTCGCGATACCGCCCCCAATAACAATCATATCGGGATTGAGAAAATTGATAATGCCCGCAAAAACTATCCCGAGACATTCCCCGACCCTTTTCCATACATCTATTGCAAATTTATCACCTTTTAGTGCCGCGGCACTGATAATTTCCGGCGTTATCTTTTTTAAGTCCCCACGAGCTAATTTCATAATGCTTGTTTCAGCACCACTTTCAATACCGCCAATAGCGTGGGCTATTATCCTTTGGTTGCCTACAAATACCTCCAGGCATCCATGGTTCCCGCAGTTGCACTTCGGTCCTTTTTCATTAAGCGTAATGTGCCCTATTTCACCTGCCGCTAAAGAACTGCCCCGGTAGAGCTTTCCATCAATAATAATGCCCCCGCCAACACCTGTTCCCAGCGTAATGCAAACAACGTTTTTCCCGCCTTTTGCAGCACCATAATAAAGCTCACCGACAGCCATCATGTTAACATCATTATCAACATACGCCTTCAACTTGGTGCGCTTTTCTAGTTCTTTTTTGAGATAAACATTCTTCCATCCAGAAATGTTTGTGAGATTATAGATTATCCCGTTAATACTGTCAACAATTCCTGGTACCCCTACCCCAATTCCGCATATATCGTCACTGTCTATTTTTGCACTACGTATTAATTTCTCAGTTTCAAGGACAATTTTGTCTATGAGCGGTTTTGGTCCTTTGTACCCTTTTGTAGGGAATTTTTTATCCCCTATTACTTTTCCGTTCTTATTTACTAACCCGATTTTTAAATTTGTTCCCCCGAGATCGATTCCTATAGCATATTTCATTTATAACCTCTTTTCTAAATTCCAATAATCAAATACCAATTTCCAAATAATACTCAAATCACAATAATACGAACAACATACCCTCAATCCTAAAAAAACCCCAATGAACAAAAATAGTATACGCTTATCGATTCACGATACACGATTCACGAACCACGAATCATGGCTTTCATCCTACTTCATTAAGCGTTCTTACACGCAACGGCACCCCGAGCTCATCTGATGCAATGTGCCTACATTTTTCGACATCTATTCCAGGCTGATCAACCACCGTTATCACTACGCTGGGTATCACTTCTTTGCATGCAAGAACAAATTTTTTCACTTCTTCAAATACATTGGTCTCAAATCTGGGCTGACAAACACGGTTATACTCTTTTTCATTCTCAGCATTCAAGCTCACCGAGATCGTATCCACAAGCCCTTTCAACTCACCGACAATAGATCTTTTGTGTATAAGATTTCCGTGGCCATTTGTGTCTATCCGCACCTTCACTCCATGTTCTTTTACATATGCAGCGACTTTTTTTATTATATCAAGCCGCAGTAACGGCTCGCCAAACCCACAAAACACTATTTCTTTATACTGTTTGGGATCGCCAATAGCGGCAATGATCTCATCATACGATGGGTCAGTTTCAAGCTTAAGATTGTGCCCTTTAACATAATCCGTATAATATCTCACACAAAACGTACAGGCATTTGTACAAGCGTTTGTAATATTTAAATAGAGCGCATCCCTGATCTTATAGGCGATTTCTCCATGATCTGGATTCGTACCAATACGAAAAATGTTCTTAGCATTAAATGTCGTAATACGCGAGACATCTTCAACGGACAACCCTTTTAACTGGGCAATTTGTTCGGCAATATAGGTTATATACGAGGGCTCATTCCTTTTTCCCCGATACCGCTGAGGAGCAAGATACGGTGAGTCAGTCTCAAGCAGAATGCGTTCAATCGGTATATGTTTTGCCGCATCTCTCAAATCGTGCGCATTAGTAAATGTTAGCGGTCCCGCAAAGGAAATATAAAAACCAAGATCTATAACTTTCTTTGCAAACTCATACGTACTTGAAAAACAGTGGAAAACACCGCGGAGACTTCCTTTCGGATATCGTGAGATCATCTCATAAATTGCTGTATCTGCATCACGATTGTGAATAATAAGCGGCAGTGAACACTCAACACTCTTTGCAAGAAACTCATCAAAGACCGCACGTTGCACTTCTCTCGGTGAGATATCACGGTAGAAATCTAATCCTACTTCACCGACAGCCACTTTTTCATTCTCGTTAAATAACCGCTCAAACTCTTCCTTATAACTACCAGTGTAGTCTTGGGCGGCATGAGGATGGATACCGAGTGAGGGAACAATAAAATCATATTGCTGTGCGAGGGTAACAGATTTTTTTGCTGTTTCCAGATCATATGATACCGCAATTATATATTCAATATGGGCATCACGAGCACGTTTTAAGACATCTTCACGATCACTATCAAATACAGGATCAGTCAGATGAGCATGGGTATCTATAATCATATGTATATTTAAGTTGTAAGCTATAAGCTATAAATGTTTTTTATCGCTTACAGCTATCTTTTATTATTATTTTTCAATCTTTGGAAACAATGGTGTCAGCTTACCAATCGCTGTACCGTCCTTAATGCCACCCCAGAGGAGTGCGTCCGTTTGAACCAGTGAATCAAATGCTTGAGGCAGTCCCAGCTGCGCGGATATCTCTTTAGCTTTTTCAGGCATATACGGATAAAGAATCACTGAACAAAGACGGACCACTTCACATAGATTATACAGTACTGTATGAAGCCTTTCATAATTCTGTTCTTTTGCTAGCGTCCAGGGTGCATTATTTTCTACATACCGGTTAGCAGATTGAATAACTGACCATAACTTTACAAGTATGCCGCTAAAATCAAGCAAATCAACCTGTTTCTCAAGCAATGATAGAAGCGTCTGGGCCTTTTCTTTAATCTCAAAGTCTTTTTCTGTTATTTCACCTGCTTTTGGTATGACTCCCCCGCAGTATCGAGACACCATTGACAATGATCTCGAAACAAGGTTACCAAGATCATTTGCCAAATCAGCATTATAACGATTCGTAAAACTTTCCCACGAAAAATCACCATCTCTATCAAAGGGTATCTCTCTCATAAGAAAATAACGCAGTGCGTCCGCGCCATACTGTTTGCATATATCAATGGGGTCAACAGTACGCCCCGCAGTTTTACTCATTTTCCCGCCTTCAATATACACAAACCCATGACCAAAAACACTTTTGGGAAGTTCAAGCCCGGCACTCATCAACATTGCCGGCCAGATAATGCAATGAAATCGTGTAATATCTTTTCCTATAATATGAACATCACACGGCCAATATTTTTTTAATCGATCCTCATTATCGGAAAAACCGCACCCTGACAGATAATTTATCAATGCATCAAACCAAACATACAATACATGCGTATCATCGGTAGGAAGCGGTATCCCCCATCCTACCGATGATCGTGTAACACTAATATCTTCAAGTCCGCCTTTTATAACATTGATCATTTCGTTTTTTCTGATCTCAGGCCTGATAAAATCCTTGTTGTTTTCGATATACTCTAATAACTTGTCCCCGTATCGAGATAGCGCAAAAAAATAATTTTTTTCAACGACCCAGTCAGGTTTACGTTTATGAACCGGGCACATACCATCTTCCAGATCTTTATCTTTCATGAACGCTTCACATGAAACACAATACCATCCTTTATATTCACCCTGATAAATATCGTTTTTATCATTTATCCTTTTGAACATTTCCTGCACGGTATCAATATGGCGTTTCTCTGTTGTACGAATAAAATCATCAAATGAAATATGCAAATGACTCCACGCATCCTTGAATTTTGCGATCATATCATCGCAATAT
>Ga0207996_1001015_pt1 | contig 21500 bp, 17 predicted proteins | sample AntAceMetag02UKG_FD_184773 | JGI IMG/M metagenome (GOLD analysis project Ga0207996, IMG submission 184773) | Saline lake microbial communities from Ace Lake, Antarctica - Antarctic Ace Lake Metagenome 02UKG (SPAdes) (version 2) | ecosystem: Environmental > Aquatic > Non-marine Saline and...
AAGGGAAAAGAGGGGATCGAAAGGGTTCAAACACATCTCGCTGAGCTGAAAGATAAAATCGAAGCAGCCTATCTTCGCTGGGAAACACTTGAAAATATCGAAAAAGATTAGTAATTACTCAGGGACAGAGGGGCATAGGGGCATAGGGACAGAGGCGCAAGGGCACAGTGGGACAAAGCAAAGTAAAGATCCGGGTCCAGAGAGGGCCAGGCTTTGGCTATCCCCTGAAAGGGGCTGTTTTACTTAAAGCGGTACAAGTTAAAAGTGCCTAAAGTTATGGAGTCGCTTCGCTCCACTTATTTTATATAATTGACAGAATTCCTTAACTTTAGCTCACTTTAAACTTTAGTTCACTTCAAACTCTTGCAGCATTTCTCCAGGCAAAACCGGATAACTCTGACCTGGCCCAAAGGACCAGGTTTTTCAGGATAAAATAAAAACATATAGAGATTTGCAGGTCTGGCAAAAATCTATGCGCCTCTGTGCATTTGCCCCTCTGTGCCTGAGTACTTACTTTATTTTGCTTTGTGCCATTGTGCCTTTGCCCCTCTGTGCCTTTTGTCCCTCAATTAATTCTCTTTTGCAGGGCCAAAGGAGTTTTTAAAAAGCTCGTGAATTGCTTTGCGGCCTTCGTCACTGAGATTCCGGGTTCCTGTTCCGGCAAATGTTTTGTCGATGATAATGGGATTTTCAGCAACCCATTTATTATCCTTCCATGCAAACCATGTTTTACGTTCCTGGTCATATACGTTGACAGGACGGTTAAAGAGCTTTGCAAGCTCAACACCCCAGCCTGTTCCTCCTTTGAAGGTGTCGTCCGACTGTATCCATCCGACCGCTATAACGTGGTAGCCATTGTTTACCATGTGAAAAATAGACTGTATGACCTTCCGTATTTTTTCAGCTTTTGAATAATTCCGTCCCATTCGGGCAGAGACTATTTCCATGCTGACATCCCCTTTGTCAAGTTCTTCCGGACTCAGCACCCGGACACCTCTGGTACGTTCGATATTGTGTCCTTCAAACGAAAAATTAACTTCCTGAATCCCCCAGCGCTCTGCAAGCTTTCCAAACTCGGCCTCTGCCCCCTTATGCCCGCCGCTGTAAAGAATAACATCAAAATTGTCAGTCATTATTTTTATCTCCTTTTATTTGTTTGCCTTATTGGCATCTCCGTGTTTCGAAGAAGTACCCTAAAATATAAGTTGTTTTTTTTCGATTGCAACTTTTTTTTACGACACCATCCTTTCTTGATGCCATCGTAAAAAGTCATTTGTAAGCGACATTGAGCAGTTTTGGAAAAAGATTCGAATTAAGCCTGGCGTTAAAAATTGCAAGCTGTTTGAGGGCGTTAGCCCGAGTTCTTGCAATTTAGCCGGGATTAATCTGAATCCCAAAAATGCTCATAGAGCGAACAGATTTTACTTTTTACAAGTTCATCTTTCTTGACAAGCACAGTAGATGGGACTTTTTACGACGCCATCCTTTCTTTGGTGACACAATATATCCCTTTGCCCTCAAACCCGGGTCTGAAGCATAAATTATCAGAGTTGCATTCTGCTTTACGTAAATCTCCTTTTTCCCATCGATTAATCAAGTCCGGCTCTCTGATTAATGGTCGGCTCATTGCAATGTAGTCAGCCATCCCATCGGCAATAATCTTGTCTGCAACATCAAAAGATCTCAAACCACCTACGAGGATTAAGGGTATTTTTATCTTGCTTTTAAATTCCCGGGCATATTCTCTGAAATAAGCCTCTTTGTCCTTTGTTTTAATTCCAGTTCTGGTGGGAGAAAATTTTCTGTTTCTTAAAATACCACCGCTCAACTCAATTGCGTCAAAACCAGCATCAGCAAACAGTTTTGCCGCTTGCAATGAATCTTCGATTGTCAGTCCATTTTCGATAAAATCAGTACAATTCATTTTTATCAATATTGGGTAATCTTTTCCGACAACCTTTCTTACGGCATGATATATCTGGAGATGAATTCCGGCCCTGTTTTCAATTGACCCGCCATATTCATCCTGTCGTTTGTTGTAATCAGGGGACAAGAACTGGCTTAGTAAATAGCCATGGGCCGAATGGATTTCAATTCCATCAAAACCAGCTGCCAGGGCTCTTTTTGCGGCCTGGGAAAAAGAAGCAACAACGCGTTGAACATCTTCGTGTGTTATTATTTTTATGTTTTTTTCGGAAAAATCTTTAGAATCCGACACAGCAAGTGCAGGGAAGCCTGTCAGCTTCTCATCGGCATACTGTCCGGCATGCGCCAGTTGCATAACGATTTTGCCGCCATTTTCATGAACTGCCAAAGTCATTTTCTTTAATTCAGGAACAAGTTCATCTTTATAAACCCCAAGCTGCCAGGGTGATCCCTGGCCTTCCTGCGATACATACGAATGGCTGCTTATAATCAGGCCGACACCACCCCTGGCAAGCGATATCATCATCTCTATTAATTCAGGGGTGACTTCACCTTTTTCAGTTGCGAGACCTTCCCATGTTGCCGCACGGATAAATCTATTCTTTAATGACATTTTATTAATTGAACTTTTATCAAACAACCTGCTCATTGGTGCTCTCCTTTTTTTACGAGTTTATCTCTATTCGAGATTTTCCCTTCATGCAATTCGAATAACATATCACCTCTAAGAATCAAGTTTAATAGCTTACTGCGTTATATGTTTCTACCTTATTAACTGATATGCCTTATTAAATGTTTACCATTATTGATGTTTTGTGGTATATTAATCTAATGCAAAAAAAATTCTCGAAAGAAAACAATCCCGCAGCTAAACCAAAGTCCGGGTCGTTACGTCCTGATAGGGAAAACCGTTCATTTCACAAGTTATCCCCCTGGAAAAAAGTAAAGAAAAAATACCAGAGCGAGGATGCGTCAGCAGAATCCGATGGTTTTGCAGTGGATGACAGCTGGAACATTTCAAGGTTCAAGGTTCCAGAGGTAGAAGGCAGCTTTCGATTTCACGATTTCGATCTTCCCAACCCTCTGCTCCATGCCATATTCGACCTGGGTTTCGAGTATTGTACACCTATACAGGCTGCAATTCTTCCCAGCACCCTGTCCGGCAAGGATTCCAGCGGCAGAGCTCAAACCGGTACTGGAAAAACCGCTGCATTTCTGATTACTGTAATAAACCGGATAATGAAAAATCCCCTCCAGATAAAACAAAAACCAGGCACACCCCGGATATTGATTCTTGCCCCTACCCGGGAACTTGTGCTCCAGATCTCCGAGGAAGCTCGCCAGCTTTCCAAATACTGTGGCCTGAAAACAGTATCTGTGTTCGGTGGTATGGATTATGTAAAGCAAAAAAAGGATCTGCATGCCGGTCCGGTGGATATTATTGTGGCAACACCCGGGAGGCTGCTCGATTTTCAGCGCAACCGCGACATTAATCTTAACAAGACCGAGGTGCTGATCATTGATGAGGCTGACAGAATGCTCGATATGGGTTTTGTCCCGGATGTCAGAATGATCATCAACAGCACGCCTGGAAAAGGCAAGCGCCAGACCATGCTTTTCAGCGCAACGCTTACCGAGCAGATTACCCGTCTTGCCTCTCAATGGACCCAGAATCCCGTGACCATAGAGATCGAACCAAACCAGGTCGCTGTGGAAAGCGTGGAACAGGTCATTTACATCGTGACATCGGACAAAAAATTTGCACTCCTTTTTAACATCATCGACAAACAGAACATTGAACAGGTTCTGGTTTTTTGCAACAGGCGCGACGAGGTTACACGTTTATCGGAAAAGCTGACTCGCTACGGAATAAACTGCTCCGAGCTTTCCGGTGCTGTTCCACAGAAACAACGGATTCAACGCCTTGATAAATTCAAGGCCGGAAAGATCCGGGTGCTGGTCGCAACGGATGTAGCCGGACGCGGCATTCATATCGAAGGCATGAATCATGTTATTAATTTCACGCTGCCGGATGATCCTGAAGATTACGTACACCGGATCGGGCGAACCGGCCGGGCCGGTACTAACGGCACTTCGGTCAGTTTCGCTGATGAGGATGATTCCTTCTTCATTCCCGCCATCGAGAAGTTCATTGGCCGCAAGCTGGATTGCATCGAGCCAAAAGAAGAATGGCTCACCATGCCTAAACCGGTCTTTGCAAAGAAAAAGCGTGTGACCAGCCTCAAAAAGAAAGTATTCTCGTCCTTTCAGGGGAAAAGACACTCCCGCAGATAAATTTAACCAGTAAAGATCCGGATCCAGAGGACCAGGCCTTGGCTATCTCCTGAGGGGGGATTTGCTTTGCATGAAAAAGATGAACCCTGGTCGCCTCTGGCGCCGCCGAAGGCGGGTAAACATCGAATGTGGATATCGCTCCTGCCCGCCATCGCGAGACATACTCAATGCTCTTCGTTCTTTTGTTGTCTCGCTCAGGCGAGGCGGGCGGGTCGCTCATTTATTTAATAAAGAATCCTGGTCCAGAGGGCCAAGCTTTGGTTTATCCCTGAAAGGTGCTATTTTACTTAAAGCGGTACAAGTTAAAAGTGCCTAAAATTATGGAGTCGATCCGCTTATTTTATATAATTGACAGAATTCCTTAACTTTAGCTCACTTCAAACTCTTGCAGCATTTCTCCAGACAAAGCCACCTATCTCTGACCTGGCCCTGAGGACCAGGTTTTTCAGGACAAAATAAATATTTCCATATGCTCAATCCGATTCGGTTAAACATATCCGATATCCACAATTTCAGGAACGAATGGATATCGTGGGATAAAAACCCTCGAGCGGACCACACGGATAAGGCTGTATAATATTAAAAAAAATATCCCGTCCTTTCTGGGCATGTCCTTTGTTTTTACTCCCGTCAAAATAAGCGCCGTTGGCAGCCAGTATATGCTCGATACGGTCTTGAAAAGTCTGAACAAAATCGAACCCGCTGCCTTTGAAATGCATTAAACCACGAGTTAATTTCCCATTAATCATAGAAAGCTCGGCAAGTGATATGCTGTGTTTTTTCAGATCGCTTTGCTTCTTGATCAAACCCCATACAAGATACCCTGACGGAATATCAAGGGGCTCTTTAAGGTCTATAATTGTGTGAGGCATTATAATGGTTTCTTCGCCGACAGTCAGAGAACAATCAGCTTTTCCTCGCAGAAACGAATTAAAACCAACAAATACTTTATTCCCAAGCTGCGCATGAATAATTTTAGCGCCATGAGCAGTCACATTGTTTCCTGCAAGACGGGAATCAATAATGTAACAATTCTCCTGAGCATTTGCTCCGTTTCCGAGCCAGGCATTTTCAAGATATGCTCTCTGGGCTACAAGAACATTTTCGCCGATATAGATTTCTCCTTTAATGACAGCATATCTATTAACTGAGGCGCTGTCAGGAATCTTGCCTGAAGTCTTGAGACAAACAACATCGAATAGATTCTGAAAATCCTTTTCCCGGCTTTCTATAAAGTCAATAAAAATACCCCTGGGGTTTTCACCAGGCTTAATAATCAATAAGATCTTTAGAAGGAAAACGATAACTGAAATCAAATATATCTCCATTGCTAACCTGGATCTGTCCAGGCTCAATCAATTTATCAGACATCTCTCCTGCCTGCAAATAAGCATAAGCTCTAACAAGGCAATTATGAAGAGATGTTAAATCAACAGTGCTGAAAGGGCCTAAAAAAGACCCCTCAACCGGAGAACCATGAATATTAGCATAATGCATGGATAATGTACTCAATATTAAGAATTCTTCAAGATTGTCCGGATTATGAGAAAAATTATGAACCAGGGTTTTAATGAGAAAACTGCCTTTAATTCTGATCACCTCATCGTCATACACCACAATATCTGTTCCACTGTTATGAAATATCTCTCCCTTAGCCTTTAGTTCATCCCCCCGAATGTCACTTTTATACAAAACCGAGTTTTCAACTGAGCATTTGCCGAGAAAATAGCTTCCCGCAAGGTTGGAGTGCCTGAAATAAAGCCCAAGTGGATGAAAAGAAGTAATTCCGTAAAAAGCATAAAATTTGTTCAGTTTATTCCAGGAAATACATTCTCGAACATATAACTCCGCATCAAATCCGTGTTCAAGCAAAACAGTATTTATACGGCTCGCAATCTGACTAATGAGTTTTTTAAGCTGTTTCATATTAACACCTCGCGTAATAATTATCCCTGGGGATTAATCTGTTCGTTCCCTGAGACCTTTAAATTCAATTCTCCATGGTCTTGACATGTTTTTTTTAATAGCATCTACGTAAACAGATGTAAAAAGGTGACACCTAAAGGCTCCTAATAAAAGCGATCTTTTCCTTAACGAATCAGCCCTTGTTGTTATGGCTCAAGATGATGCAGATTAACGCACGATTATTTCGACACGTCTATTCCTGGGTTCCGCCATATTGTCCGGCGTTTCCACCAGTGGATTCTCCTCACCATGAGATGTAATTTCGATGATTTCCGGATCGATCCCATTTAAAATCAGCATCTCTGCAACAGTCTCGGCCCTTTTTAAAGATAATCTCCGGTTGTAGGATTTAGAAGCGACTCTATCCGTATGGCCAACAACGCTGATATCGGTAAACAGGCAATTCTTTATGGCACTGATCATCTGAGGAATCAATTTCAAAGAGGCCGCCGTCAGATCTTTGGTGCCACTTATGAAGTAGAGTAAAAAATGAGTGGGCGGCATGGGTTGTGCCTCCAGCGCCTCTTTAAATATATCCTTCACCACTGCTTCATCCATGACTTTTGGTTCGCTCGGGAGGCTTCTGGAGCTCGCGACTTCGGTTGTTTCATAAGCAGTTGATAGAACCTGCTCCCCGCCTTTCGATGAAACAATAACCTGCCCCACATGACCATCGGGATCAGGCAATAGAAAAATTCTTGTCCTGGGTGCGCACCCACCAATGCCGAAGATGATTATAATTGTCCCTATCATTATCCATATCGAAAGTTCACTGAACTTAATTTTACGCGAATGATTCACCATGTTTACTCCCTTATTAATGTCCACATTCACCAACTTGAATGGCTATTTGCGTACCACGAATGCCGCATACGGCTGTGGGGGTTTTGAAAAGGATTGAATCTTTCTTTAGTTTAGCTATCACCCCGGACAAATATACCGCACTTCCTTTAAAAATTCGAGATATCATGCCCAGCTTTTTCTCGGCCGGTATAAATTCATATTCTTCCACAACAAGACGTGTATTAGGCCCCACGGATAGAAGCCCGTCGTCACGGAAAATAATACCCAGGGAAGCTCCCTCGGTCGTGACAACCGTATCTCCCTGTAAAAGCTTATCTCCAGGCTTTACCGGCAGACTTTTTTTACCCCTTTCAATCAAGGCCGCTCCTTTTACGTTTTTCACAACCCCAATGGCTTCCATGGCCGAAAGAGGCGATCTGAAAAAGAGGATTAACATGAAACAAAAGATTAGCGGAATTATTTTAACGAACTTCTCCCAGTCCTTCTTTTTAGTATCGATTCCCATGCGCGTTTTCCCTTTATGTATGATTTAAAATTATGCAATTTCACTGAAAGATCGGACTTGATTCCGAGACGGGCCTTCCCTTCACTCGTATTGTGTTATCGTTTGATTTGAGGCGTTCTTCAGGTGTCATTTCCAAAAACATTTTAATTAGACTTTTATCTACGCCTAATTGCGGATTATCTGTACCGAGCTGCGACAGGATGGTATCTGTTTTCAACCATTCGGGATACTTTCTGTTATAGGCATATACCGGATAACTGCTCCACTTATAATCAATAAGCCGTTTAACGATACCGGCTCTTAATGGATTTCGATGAATATAACATGACAAACAAAGTAGGCATCATTTTCTACGATAAGACTTTTAAACCTGCCCTGAAACAGAGAACCACTGCGAGCATGGCAGTTATTAAAACGTCTTGTATAAGTGACTCCCATCCACTGCATTGCCTTTGAAAAGTTGGGGTTGTTTGTTCGAAGAAGAATATGGTAATGGTTGTCCATTAATACATAGGCAAAAATATTCACATCAAAGCGATCTGACATTTCACCTATAATGCGAATAAAACAGTTTCTGTCCTCATCGTCCCAAAATATATCCTTTTGTTCGTTCCCTGTGAAAGAACGTGATACAGAGTACCTTTAAATTCAATTCTCCATGGTCTTGACATGTTTTTTTTAATAGCATCTACGTAAACAGATGTCAAAAGGTGACACCTAAAGATGCCCCATTCATTAACTGTCCCAAGGGGTGATCCGCTGTTGGGGCAGGTTACCAGTGCTAAAAGTCTTCCAGTAGTCTTAATTCCTCGTTTGCCATCCTGAGACGCAGGCTCACAGCTCACGGGCAAGGCCCATTATGAGTTTCTGGGCTATGCCGGGGTGGTTAATCCTCAGGGATTCAAAGCCATCTGGTGTCAAGTGGAGAATTTCAGAATCAATGTCTGCCCGGGGAGCGGGGGATTGTTGACCAGGTAGGCCACAACAGAAGCCAAAACCAAGGTAAGAGGCCCTTTGGGCCCCGTAATGAGAACGGAAGTCCCTCCCAGGAGTGAGGCAAAGAAGCCGGCAAAAATCGCACAATAAACCCCGGTCAAAGCAGCATTGGGCGCATATGCAAGGCCCTAAGGGTGCCAAAGGCAATCATACCGTACCCTATGGACATGGGGAGGGTTATGATGGCCGCTGATGCAGCGCCGGAGAGATCGCCCCTGATGTTCTGAAAAAGTCCCGCCTTATCTTCCATTTGTATAACCTGCCCCCGGTTAATTACTACTGGATCTGATAGGAACTTTCTTTTTCGTAAATTTAGTATAAGAAAAAGGGATTTCCGAGTCAATGGAATAATAACCACACCACATGCTATGGGACGCCGATGATCATGGAAAGCAAGTTTTGGAATCGTCTGAAACCGGCCTCAATCGTATAAAGTTACGAGCCGCTCCTTGGCATTATCTGCCCTGCCAAATTATTCACAAGGATCCTTACAGCGGTTTCCATTGCTTTGTTGAGTAGAGTTTCTTCAGGGGCAATGAGCCCTGTTTTTGCGCCAAAGGCCATCTTTTCCTGCTGGGCTTCCATGCCGGTTGCCTTGGATGCAGCCACAATTTCGCCTCGTACAATATCTGTCAGGCGTCCTTGCAGGCTTATCTCAAAACCTCGGGTCTCCCGCCACACGCTAGAACCAATGCTGTCACGTTTCCTGATTGGATTAACAGCGGTAAGGCTTCCCACCAACACCATTTCTGCCCCAAGCTGTTTGCCGATTTTACCGGCTGTATTTTCATCAATTATACCTGCCTGGCTCAATGCCATCTCTTTGAGGATTACATCGATACGGCTCCGCTCAACGACTCTGAATCTGCCTGTTTGCAGGATTTCTCCAATGATTAGATCATCCAGTTTATTACTAAGAATCTTGTACTGTTCTTGTTTGCCCTTGTACTCAAAAGGAATAACCGCGATAATATATCTTTCGGCAGGTGTAAACTGATCAAGCGGTTTAAGAGAAACCTTTGTGCTTTCGGTAGTAGCTGTGCTACAGGAGCTCAGGCAGGCAACCATAAGACCAATAAAAAAAATACAGAGAAAAATACTTCTTCCGGACTTCATCGCTATTCCTCCATTTAAACCGCAACAGCGAGCCCATTCCCCGTAGCTTGCTGCGGGGTTAGCGAGCGCGAATCTAAAAATGGCAAGCTTCCTTACGGTCGAAGATTCCCTGTAGCTTGCTACATGGCTCTTCAATTATTTTTGTCGAACAATCGGTGTGTTTGCAAAGAGCCAAAAACCAGATGATAAACACTCTTCTGCCATTAAGTTGACTAAATCAATTTATTTTTACGATATTTTGTTATCATAAGCAACTGATTAACTCAGAAAAAATCGTCACTCCGGGGAAAATCAAAACGTGATACAGAGTACCTTTAAATTCAATTATCCATGGTCTTGACATGTTTTTTAATAGCATCTACGTAAACAGATGTCAAAATGTGACACCTAAAACCTATATATAAAAAGAGATCACAGATGATACAGGGCTTGTTCAACAACCGGATAAGATCGTGGTTCGCTTCGCTCTCACGATCTATCCTTATTCGTTCGGCGATTTTTGCCGATTGACTCATCGTTGGTAATTAGTTAATTAAATAAATCGCTTTATATTTTTGTGTTTTTGATATAAAAAATGCTATGCTAATCTTATAAAAGGACTGTTATCAACATTGTAATATTTTTTGTAATAAATAATTAACGTATTTTAAAATTTTAAAGGAGGTTGAAGATGTTTCAAAGATTAGTATTATTATGCAGTTTGATTCTGGCTGCGGTAACTTTGCAAGGTTGTGTGATGTCAAGTATCCCGTTTCAGGCACAACAAGCTCATTCAGATGAAGCATTGGTGTACCTCTACCGTCCAGAAAGTATTATTAGCCGTGGAATCCATTTCAGCGCAATCCTTAACGATAAAGAGCGTATCGGGCCGCTAATTAATAACGCCTATATACCGATCCATGCCAAGCCAGGTGCTTTGAAAGTAGTTCTGCAGCAGAACTCATTTCCAAAATCGACGCTTGACACCGCTGTATACGACAACTTGGAATCCGGCAAAATCTACTACCTAAAAGCGAAGCCAGCGCTGTTCGGTGCATACACACTCGTCAAAATGGACACTGCGGTTGGCAAAGCGGAAATCAGTTCTACATCGTATTACCAGTCGAAGTAATTTCGACACTTGATTTTATAAACTGGACGAATTGCATACTTGCATTTTTCTCCCACCGCCGAACAGTGTTAATAAATGTGGATCATCTCCCGATTAGTTGTAGTCAATTCTTGCTCGCCTCTGGCGAGAAGCTAAAACAAGTGGGTTATTTCTAATTAAGCGGGTGTAATCTCAGATGGTACAAGGATTCAAGGATTCAAGGGTTCGAGTGACACGCAGTGAAGAGCTAACCCTCAGCGCTCAAGGAAGAAAGATATAGCAGAAGGATATGGAAAAAAGACAACCAGGGATTACATCAGGATGCTTTACATAAAAAAAGATATAGCAGAAAGTGAAAGAACATCAAAAGCGCTGATAAAGTTTTTAGAAAGCAAACCCTTGAATCCTTGACCCCTTGAATCCTTGACCCCTTGAATCCTTGGACCCTTTTCTCCAACTAAATTGGAGAAGAGCCATAAATGTAAAACTTTTCATGGTACAAGACTATATATCATGAAAATAATTCCATGTATTCATATATTAATTCATTACGGCAAACATTTATAATGTGCATATCTTAAAGTCAGGTCTCAATAATTGACAAAAGAACAGCTTTTGTTCTACTAATCAGTTATGAAAACAGATGCCTCAATCCCGGATAAAAAATCAGGTACTTCTGAAATCAAAGGCACACTGGGTACATTTGCAGGTGTATTCACACCAGGTATTTTAGCTGTTCCTGGTGTCATTCTATTCCTTCGGTTGGGTTATGTGGTCGGCAATCTTAAAGTTAAAGGCGGCGAAGTTGCGAAATAAACCTGTTTAATGTTATGAACATAACTATGATAAACAATAAGATGAAAAATGAAGATTTAAATGCAGAGCCAGGCTTTTTAAAAGCCGTTCCTCCTTTCAGTAATTTAAACGATAATGAACTCATATTGTTGTCGAAAAATTTGAGTGAAAAATCATATTCCAAAGGCACACTTATACTTAGCCAGGGCAAAACCGATACCGACTTTCTTTATCTGATTAAAAGCGGGCGGGTAAATCTGTATCTGATAAATGACGAGAATATGAAAATTCTTAAAGACTACAGGGAGCCCGGCGATTATTTTGGGGCACTTGGCATCATCATGAATACAAAGGCAAATTTAAATGTCGAGGCTGTTGAGGATGTTTGCTGCCTTCTTGTCCCAAAAAAAATTTTTCAGAAGCTTATTAATACAAACACTCGTTTTTCAACATTTTACCTGAAAAGCTTTTGCGAAAAGTATGTCTCTGCCGCACATAGCGAACTGCGCAAAAAAAAAGTGACCGCAGGAAACGAAGGAGATCTTTCCTTATTCAGCCGGGATATTGAGAGCATCATAAAAAAAGAACTTTATACCTGTCGCCATGATGAAAAAGTGCTGGAAGTATCACAAAAAATGGCCGAATACCGGATAGGCTCTTTGCTTGTTGAAAACAGGGAAGGAAAAATTAAGGGTATTATTACCGATAAGGATCTAAGGAAAAAGATTATTGCAAAAGGCCTTAATCCCAGTGAACTTGCAAGTTCGATAATGACATTTCCGGTAAAAACCATTTCATCTCAGACAATCTGTTTTGATGCTCTCCTTTTCATGTTGAAAAATGGCATTCATCATCTCGCAGTTAAACGTAAGGATGATATTGTTGGAATGGTTACATCTCATGACATTCTCCTGTTACAGGGCAATTCCCCGATGGTTCTGTTCAGGGAAATAGCCACTCAAAGCCAGATAAAAGGGCTTTATGATCTTCCGAAAAAAATCAGAGATATTGTCTATTTTCTTGTTCAGGATGGTATAAAGGCAAACAATATTACGCGAATAATAACTCTGATAAACGATCAGATACTGGATCGCATACTAACCCTTTTGATAGAAGAGATGGGATCTCCGCCTGTGCCTTTTTGCTGGATAACCATGGGAAGCGAAGGAAGGAAAGAACAAACTTTTTTAACTGATCAGGATAATGCCATTATATATAGTGATCCTGAAGGTCCTGACCAGAAAAATGAGGCTCGTGAATATTTTCTTAAATTCGCCGAAAAGGCCGTCAAACACCTTGCGGCATGCGGTTATATGCTTTGCAAGGGAAATATTATGGCCTCAAATCCCAAATGGAACCAATCTTACTCAGAATGGCAAAAACTTTTTGACAACTGGATATTTTCTCCTGATACCAAACAAATACTTCACTCAACCATATTTTTCGATTTTCGAGGCGCATTCGGCAAAATAGAACTGGCCGAAAGACTTAGAAATCATTTAATAAAAAGAGGACTCCGCGAAAAGGTCTTTATTCATCATCTTGCAAGGGACTGTATGACAGCAAGGCCACCTGTTTCCATGTTTAAGAAATTCATTCTGGAAAAAAACGGCCAGCACAAAGGTCATATTGATCTTAAAACAAAAGGGCTTGTGCCTTTTGTGGATTTTGCCCGTCTTATGTCTCTTGATAATGGACTGGCGGCTACAAATACCCTTGAAAGGATAGTCTCTTTAGAAGAACAAAATTTCATCTCCAAAGACTTTGCCGAAAAGATAAAGGAGGCATATCTTTTCCAGATGCAGCTTCGGCTTGTGCATCAACTTAACATGATGAGGCAGGACAAAGATCCCGACAATTATATAAACCCCTCTGAACTTACAGATATTGAGAGACATTCCTTAAAAAAAGCTTTTTCGCTTGTTGGTGAAATACAGGCTTTTATAGAGAATTATTTTCATCTCAACATAGGATGATTAAGTGCCTGAGATAAAGTAGTAAAAAATCCTGGCCCATAGGACCAGGCTTTGGTTTGCCCCTAAAAGGGGCTGTTTTACTTAAAGCGGTACAAGTTAAAAGTGCCTAAAGTCATGGAGTCGCTCCTGCCCGCCATCGCGAGCCATACTCAACGATCTTCGTCCTTTTGTCGTTTCGCTCAGGCGAGGCGGGCGGGTCGCTCCGCTTATTTTATATAATTGACAGAATTCCTTAACTTTAGCTCACTTTAAACTCTTGCAGCATTTCTCCAGGCAAAGCCGGATAACTCTGACCTGGCCCAAAGAACCAGGTTTTTCAGGACAAAATAAAGGATATAAAAATAAATTATGCCAACGGAAATTGAAAAACAAATTAAGACACTCCTTGCACAGGGAAAAACAAAAAAAGAAATATACAAGATCCTGTCAAAGGAAATGGATGAAGAAAAGTTTGAGAGATTTCTGCGTAATCATGTTGATACTTCACAAAAAAAAATATACCACGCATGGAACCTTTTGCTCCTGGCAATCCTCACGGCTGTAACCTTTTACAAGGCCGGAATAATAATTGCGTCTATTGAAGAAACGGGAATTGATAATTTGATTGTTGCTGTATGGAGCCTTGTAATACCCGGTGTAAATATCTACCTTATATGGCTGATTTTCAGGTTTAACCGGCTGGGTTACATGTTTCTATTTGTTCTATCCGCCATTTCTCTTCTTCGGCCTGAGAACCGTTCACTTATCGGTCTTGTTCAGGCTGTTCCCCTTATTGCATTATCCGGATTTCTTTACCTTAAGCTCTTCCCGAAAGGCAATAAAAACATTAAGTAAAAAGGGCTCTTCTCCAATTTAGTTGGAGAAGAGGGTCCAAGGATTCAAGTGTTTGTTTTCTAAAGACTTTATCAGCGCCTTTAACATTCGTTCGCTTTCTGCAATGTCTTTTTTTAGTGTACCCAATACACCTTTTTCAATTAAATCTAAATCTCCTGCTAATAATATCTGCGTTTACAATTCACAAATAGAACCATAAGATATGTAAAGCATCCTGATGTAATCCCTGGTTGTCTTTCTTACATATCCTTCTGCTATATCTTTCTTCCTTGAGCGCTGAGGGTTAGCGCTTCACTGCGTGTCACTCGAACCCTTGAACCCTTGAATCCTTGACCCCTTGTACCCTCTGAGATTACACCCGCTTAATTAGAAATAACCCACTTGTTTTAGCTTCTCGCCAGAGGCGAGCAAGAATTGACTACAATTAATCGGGAGATGATCCTTAATTTTAAAATCATACAGGTAAGTCCTGTTGCCAGAAATACACAACCAAGTCCCAGGTGAATCAAGTCCATTGCCACAATAAATGCCGGAGAATAATGATATCCAGGGAAATTTTTTACTACAAGAATTGTGCCTGATGTTATAATTCCTGCAATAATTGCAGCACGAATATACCCTGAGGCTGTAATTTTATATTTTTTTCGTGATGTCAGAAAAAAATCTGTGATTATGTAGACTGTGAATGCCAGGAATATAAGCCCGAACAGATAATGAATATAGTGGGTTATATAAAATTTGGCAAGCCATCCCAGGCCCGGAATATCTGCTATATAATAACGTTTGAATACGGGCATTTGGGCAAAACCTGAAAGTGCAAGCATGAATATAATAATCCGGTAAATATATTTGACAAGCGATTTTTGACCGATATGAAATTTATTCTGTTTCATCTGAAGCATCCTCTTTTTCTGTCTTTGCCATACTGTACATTTTTCCTACAGCAGCAACCACCCCTGCAACAGGGGCTATCAGCATTGCAGTTCCAAGGTTGTTTGCATTAGCCATTACATTTTTAACCGGATTGAGATGCGGTTTTCCCTTGCCCTTTTCAATTGCCTTGTTTAGTTCTTCAAAAGGAACAGGAGAAACATAGATTGTGTTTGTTCCGCCATTTTCCTTTTCCCCATAGATATAACCGTTTGTCTCTTTTGCAAGCGTATGCGCCTGTTTTATTATTTCGTCCCTGGGGCCTATGGTTTGCACATTCTCCGGGCAGACTTCAATACATGCAGGCAGTTTACCGTCGGCAATACGATCATAGCAGCGGTCACATTTATACATAACCCCGTTTCCTCCCAGAGATGGAAGAAAATCAAGATACAGCCCGACACCTGTCTGCCTTTCAGGTATTTTCCACGGGCATACACTTTTGCATTTGGACCCTCCAAGGCAGATATCAGGATCAATCCTTGAAATGCCATTTTCAAGCTGTCTTGCCGCGCCCCAGGGACAAAGTTTTACGCAGGGAGGATTTACGCAGTGCATGCAGCGCCTCGGGATAGTAAGTTCTATCTCTTCTCCGTTTTTTTCTACTGTAGCAGATTGAATAAAAAGCCAGTTATAAGGCGTAAGCCTGTCTGTTACATCCTGCTTGTCTGACCAGTCCATTACAGGAACCCTTTTGGGATACATTTTAGGAAAGGGTTTTCGGGGGGCTGGATATTTACTTGAATTTACTTCGCTGCAGGCTTCAACACAGGCTCCGCATCCTATGCATTTGCTGATATCGATCAGTGTGGCAAGCTGATTGTGTATATCAGCTTTTGAAACAGCGGAAGCAATATTTGGAACCGCCAGCGTACAGGCTGTGGCTGCTCCGGCTTTTAAAAATAACCTTCGGGATATTTTTTTCTTCATTCTGACACCTCTTTTTATTGAAGATTATCATTCTGATTAAGCCCGTTCAATTATTTTAAATCTGTGGCTTGTAACCATTTTTTCAACCGGAACATTTATACCGGGGTTTTTTATTGTTTTGTTTAGGGTTTCAGGATGTCCGCTTTAATACGAATTTTCCATGATAAGAGAAGAATAAAACCTGAGTCTGATGCCGTAACTGGTCGAAAGGTGTTGTTTTACAAAGGTCTCATTGAGTAAAAGGCGATGTATCGCAAAGGTTTTTGGGTATATAAGGAAAAGATTACAGCTTTTATTTTGGTGCCGAAGGGGAGACTCGAACTCCCACGAAGAAACCTCCACTAGACCCTGAACCTAGCGCGTCTACCAGTTCCGCCACTTCGGCACAAAATTAAAAGCATTGATTTTTCAATCAAATTAATTTAACTAAATTCTTTTTTGCATATTGTCAAGATTTATTGGCCGCTTAAACAGGTTCGAATTTAATCACAAGTGAAGTTTGATTGTTCAAAAGTTGTTTTGTGGTATATAGTGCCTAAAAACGGCATAATAAACCTTTTTACGATTTCATCAAACTTAGAAGGCTAAAAAAATATAATGCAGTTAATTAAAAACTTAGATCAAATTGACCGTCCATATAGAAACAGTGTTATTACCATCGGCAACTTTGATGGAGTACATTTAGGACATCAGGCCCTTTTCAGCAAAGTGATTGAAAAGGCAGGAGAGCTTGACGGCACATCTGTTGCCATGACCTTTGAACCCCACCCTGTCAGAGTTTTAAAACTAAATGCCTATCATCCTCTTATTACTCTGTATGAACAAAAGGCAGAACTAATCGCTGATTTAGAAATAGATGTTCTTATCTGTATTCCCTTTACAATGGAATTTGCCTCTATATCTGCAAAGGCATTTATTGAGGACATACTGGTTAAGCTCATAGGGATTAAGGGTATTGTGGTTGGCGAAGATTATAGTTTTGGTAAAAATCGTGAAGGAAACATTGACATGCTCATGGAATATGGAAAGCGTTTTGGATTTGAGGTGAGCGTTGTCAAAGGTCTTAGCATCTCTGATAATTTGTCGGGCAGAATCAGCAGTACAAGGATACGCGATCTGATCTCAACAGGCAGAATGAATGAAGCACAAAAGATGTTGGGACGTTATTACCAGATAAGGGGCACGGTCGTATCAGGTCGCAACAGAGGCGGCAGACTGCTTGGATTTCCTACGGCCAACATTAAGCTTTATGATGAGCTCAGCCCTAAAGCCGGTGTTTATGCTGTTACCGTAGATATTGATAATAAAAAATACAAGGGTGTTGCTAATATTGGATACAGCCCCACCTTTGATGATCATATCTTTACAGTCGAGGTTCATATTCTTGATTTTAAAGACGAAATTTACAATAAAAAAATTCGGGTCAATTTTATAAAGAGGCTCAGAGACGAAAAAAAATTCTCGGATGTTTCCGAACTGTCAAGGCAGATTGAAAAAGACATCAGCAAGGCGCGAGATATTCTTGTGCCCTGATTGAGTGTAAACAATTTGAGACATCCTCGGCTTTCGCTCAATCAGGATTGTATTGTAAACATGAAAACAAACGTCAAAATTTCTCTGATATTGGGGCTGCCGATATCTGCAATAGCCCTGTATCTGTCATTTAAGAATGTACCATTTTTGGATTTTGTTATCTATCTAAAATCAATAAACTATTTTTGGATATTTCCATCAGTGGTTATTATTTTAACAAGTTTTGCGTTAAGAACTTTAAGATGGCGCATTATACTGGAACCAGCCTGCAGGCTAAGTTTCTGGCAGGCATTTCATCCCCTGATAATAGGCTTTATGTTAAACAGCATACTTCCCGGCAGAGTCGGAGAGGTCGCGAGGCCGATTATTTTACAGCAGCGGGACAATGTGCCATTTTCCACAGGACTTGCAACAATTGCCGCAGAAAGATTGTTAGACGTGAGCATGCTGATAATACTTTTTATTTGTATGCTTGCATTTGTTCACATAGATCCTGTGCTAGACATCTCCTTTGGCAGCTATCATTTAAACAGAGAAACTCTTATAGTCATTGTCGCAGGCATGTTCAAGCTGAGTCTTGTTATAATTGCCGGGGTGATAATTATAAGTATTGCAGCAACCCGAAGGCTTGTAGCAAGGTTAATCATGTGGATACCGGCTATATTTTTTTCTGCGGGCATTGATTTTAAAAACAGGATAAGAGAAAAATTTTGCAGACCTGTTGTAAGCTTTTTAGAAAGTTTTGCCCTGGGTCTGGCTCTGATTAAAGACCCAAAAAAAGTTGTTGTTTGTATTGGCCTGTCAATTGCTATCTGGGGCCTTGCATGTTTGTCGTTTTATGTAATAGCCCTGGGCTGTCCCGGTATATTGCTTTCATATTTCGAGATAATGATGGTCATGATAATTATATGTCTGTTTATTGCCCTTCCTTCCGTGCCTGGTTTTTGGGGACTGTGGGAGGCAGGAGGAGTTTTTGCACTGTCTATTTTCGGTATTCCAGCAAATCAGGGTGTTGGATTTACGATTGTAAACCATGTAGTTCAGATAATTCCGGTAATAATTATAGGTGTGATATCAGCTGTAATTACAGGTGTAAATATATGGAAATTATCTGATAATAAAAATTCAGCTTCACAGATATGATGAATCTGTAAAAGGATAGATTATGTCGCAACTTAATATATTAACATATCCGGATAAATTCCTCAGTAAGCATGCAAAACAGGTTGCAAATATTGATGGGGCAATTCAGAAAATAATTGATGACATGGCTTTAACCATGTATGAAGCGCCTGGCATAGGACTGGCTGCCATGCAGGTGGGAATTGATAAAAGTATTCTTGTTTATGATATTGCTCCAAGGGATGAAAAAAAATCTTTGCAGGTGCTTATAAATCCAAGAATTATCACCAGTGAAGGCTCCACAATTTCTGAAAAAGAGGGGTGCCTGAGCGTTCCTGATTTCAGGGCGGATGTAAAAAGGTCTGATTTTGTTCTGGTTGAAGGTGTTGATAGAAAAGAAAAACCTGTGAGGATAGAAGCTCAGGGATCTCTTGCAGTGGTTTTACAGCATGAAATTGATCATTTAAACGGGATATTGTTTATAGACCATATAAGTGGTTTAAAAAAGAAGCTTTATAAAAATCGCGTTAAGAAAAAATTAAGAAAAAATGAATAAGTCCGCAAAAAAACTCAAAATTATATTTATGGGCACACCTGATTTCGCCGTTCCGGCATTAACAGCTCTTTCCACAAATAATTATAATGTTGCGCTGGTTGTAACTCAGCCTGACAGGCCAAAGGGCCGGGGACGAAGACTTGCCCCGCCTCCGGTTAAGGAAACAGCCCTTAAATCAGGCTATGATATTATTCAGCCTGTATCCATAAAAACCCGTGAATTCGCCGACACGATAAGAAAATACAATCCAGACCTTTTTATTGTTGTTGCTTATGGCAAGATAATCCCCAGAGAAATACTTGAAATTCCCAAAACAGGGGCATTAAACATACATGCCTCACTTCTTCCAAAATACCGGGGGGCAGCGCCAATCCAGTGGTCTGTCATAAACAATGAAGAGGAAACAGGTGTAACTGTCATGATGATTGATGAAGGGCTGGATACAGGAGACATCCTCTTTTCTTCAAAAATGAAAATAGAACCATGGGACACATCTGCCACGCTTCATGACCGTTTGGCTTCTCTTGGTGCGGACCTTATAATTAAAACTTTAGAAAATATTGAAACCAGCATATTAAACCGGGTTCCTCAGGACAATGCAAAGGCAACATATGCGCCTTTGCTGAAAAAAAGTGATGGTCATATAGACTGGAAAAAATCTGCGGAAATGATTGAGGCTTTTATACGCGGCATGACGCCATGGCCTGGCGCATTTACTTTTCACGAGAGCAAACGTATTAAGATTTACAGGGCTGAACCCATCCAGTCGGATGCTGAAGAAGTGCCCGGCACTGTGTTAAAAAGCTTTCCCGATGAACTTCGTATAGCCACTGGAGACGGGGTATTGTTAATACAGGAAATTCAGGGGACATCTGGAAAACGGCTTTTGATCAAAGATTTTATCAGGGGATATAAGATAAAACCAGGGGCAATTCTGAGCTGATCAACTTTGATGGCTTCGTAAAAAAACAAATGGTTGAACCACGGAACTCACAGTTTAATATATTTTGTTACATCAGACCGAAATATTAAGAAAGTCCTTGAAATATAATGAAAGCATCTAATGCTCGCACAACAGCCTTGTTTGTATTAAACAGCCTGAATAAAGAAAATAAAACCTTAGATGTTATCTTTGAAGGTATTTACAGAAGGCCCTCATTTCTTCTTTCGAAAAAAGATCAGGCTTTGTTTAATACTCTGGTATATGGAGTTTTAAGGTGGCGTGGCAGGCTTGACTGGATAATTGCGCATTTTTCGAAAACCAGAATAAACAAGATAGATCCTGCTGTTATGAATATCTTGCGGCTCGGTCTTTTTCAGATAATTTATTTAGATAGAATTCCTGTTTCAGCGGCTATTAATACATCTGTTGAAATGTCCAAATCTTTTGGTGCCCCCTGGATTGCGCGGTTTATAAACGGCCTTTTAAGAAATGCCGCCAGATCACATGAAAAAGTTCCCTTCCCTGATATAGATAAAGATCCTGTAAACGCACTGGCAGCAAGAAAATCATTCCCCTGCTGGCTGATAGAAAAATGGCTTAAACAATCAGGTTTTAAAGAAACCGTGGCGCTGTGTAATGCTATAAATAACATACCATCGATAACAGTGCGCGTAAATACACTTAAAACATCCCGTACCGAACTGATTAAACAGCTTGAATATAATGCTGAAAATGTCAGGCAGACATTTTATTCTCCCGAAGGTATATCTTTTATTAAACCTAAACAGCCTGTTTCTGAAATGCAGGCCTTTAAGGATGGCTGGTTTCAGGTTCAGGATGAGGCTGCACAGCTTGTTTCCCGTCTTTTAGATCCTCAGCCGGGTGATATTGTTTTAGATGCATGTGCGGGTTTTGGCGGAAAAACAGGACACATGGCTCAATTGATGCAAAACAGCGGCAGAATTTTAGCTGTAGACAAAAGCAGAAAAAGGCTTTTGAACCTTGAGTCGGCAATGAACAGGCTTGGCATTTCGATTGTTACTAACCAATGCCTGGATTTGAATGATTTTGCGCCTGAGATGCTTTCAGCTTCCGGCTTTGGATTAGAGTTTGACCGCATTCTCTTAGATGCCCCATGTTCGGGCCTGGGGGTTCTGAGAAGAAATCCAGATGCAAAGTGGGTT
>Ga0207996_1001017_pt1 | contig 21455 bp, 23 predicted proteins | sample AntAceMetag02UKG_FD_184773 | JGI IMG/M metagenome (GOLD analysis project Ga0207996, IMG submission 184773) | Saline lake microbial communities from Ace Lake, Antarctica - Antarctic Ace Lake Metagenome 02UKG (SPAdes) (version 2) | ecosystem: Environmental > Aquatic > Non-marine Saline and...
AACCCCACCTGCTTCCCCATCTCCGCATAGCTTCCCGGCCAGCCCGAGGCCAGCCATTTCAGGACAACAAGAATATCTTGTGGCTTTATGTTCATGCCAATACGCTATTCGCGAATAGCAAATACGTCAACTGGTTTTGTTATCAAAAAGCCGATTTTCTTAAAAATTCATGAATCCAACAAATGAAATGGCCTGCTAGGCCCACTCCTGCCCCTTCACATCGATATAGTCGTCCTCATAATCCATGCACTCGCTGGGCCGGCTATGATAAATTTCTTTCCAAAATTTGATCATTGAATGTTGGACATTGGACATTTTTCTCCTCCACCGATACTCTCCCGAAGATGAATCCGCAGTTTCAAAAAGCCATTCTCCGGGCCGGAGGTGCCACGCGCCTGGCCGGGGAGGAAAAGATCCAGACCCTGTGGGGCGGGTATGGGCGGTTACTGCGAATTCGCCTGCAGGGCGGCAAAAGGGACAGTGTCGTGGTGAAGCATGTGAGCTTCCCCGGGCGGGTGAAGGATTCCGATCTATCGCACCGGCGCAAACAGAAATCCTATCAGGTGGAGACGGCGTGGTATCAGCGCTGGAGCCAACGGTGCGACGACACCTGCCGCGTCCCCCACTGTTTGGCGGTTTCGACCCACGGCGACGAAGTCCTGATTGTGCTGGAGGATCTGGACGAGGCTGGATTCAGCGGGCGCCGCCAAACGGTCGATCAGGAAGAGCTAGCAACCGGGCTGCGCTGGCTGGCACATTTCCATGCGACCTTCATGGGGGAGAAACCCGACAAACTCTGGAAAACCGGTACCTATTGGCATCTCAGCACCCGGCCGGACGAACTGGCGCGGCTGGATGATGCCGATCTGAAACGGGCGGCACAGGCTGTGGATACCGCCCTGAAAAGCAGTCCCTATCAAACCATCGTGCATGGCGATGCCAAACTGGCCAATTTTTGTTTTTCAAAAAACGGATTGCAGGTGGCCGCGGTCGACTTCCAATATGTTGGAGGAGGCTGCGGGATGAAGGATGTGGCCTACTATATCGGCAGCTGCCTGCACGAAGACGACTGCGAACGGCTGGAAGGCCCTCTGCTCGATCTATACTTCCAAACATTGAAGCAAGCCCTGCTGCAGAAGAAGCCAGAAGTGAACGGGCTGGAGGTCGAACGGGATTGGCGATCTCTCTATCCGGTGGCTTGGGCGGATTTCCACCGCTTCATAAAAGGCTGGATTCTGGAATCCTGGGATTCGAACAGCTATAGCGAACGGATCACGCGAAAAGTCATTAAGGATCTTTCACCCTAATCGCTGCCCCTGAAAGAATCGGCTCGCAATTTTCTCCACATGTGGAAAACTCTGCGCCTTCCATGAAACCACTCCCATCCATCTGGAGAATCCGATGAACGCCGCCAAAGAAGTGGCCCGGCGGCGCACCCTTGCGATTATTTCCCATCCGGATGCGGGAAAGACTACGCTGACAGAAAAGCTCCTGCTCTACGGCGGTGCCGTGCAGCTGGCAGGCTCGGTCACGGCGCGTAAAAACCAGCGCACCACGACCTCCGATTGGATGGAACTGGAAAAGAAGCGCGGCATCTCCGTCAGCTCGACGGTCTTGCAGTTCGAATACCGGGATTTCGTCATCAATCTGCTCGACACTCCCGGTCATCGCGACTTCTCAGAAGACACCTACCGCGTCCTAATGGCGGTGGATGCGGTCATCATGGTGATCGATGCGGCTAAGGGCATCGAAAGCCAGACCCTCAAGCTGTTTGAGATTTGCCGGATGCGCGGCATTCCTATTTTTACGTTCATGAACAAGCTCGACCGCCCCGCGAAGGATCCGCTGGAGCTGATTGATGAGATTGAAAACACGCTGCAGATCCATGTCTGCGCGATGAATTGGCCCCTGGGCGACGGCGTCGATTTCCGCGGTGTCTATGACCGCGTGGGGAACATGGCCCACTTTTTCGAACGCACAGTCGGGGGTGCCTATCGCGCGCCCGAAGCCCTCCATGCGGTGACCGATCCGCAGGTGAAGGAACGGATGACGCCCGAATCCTTCAAGTCTCTGGTGGAAAACCTAGAAATGCTGGATGCCGCCGGCGAGCCGTTTGACGCTGACGCCGTAGGCTCCGGCGACATGACACCGGTTTTCTTTGGTAGCGCCATCAACAATTTCGGTGTCCAGCTGCTGCTGGATGCCTTCCTGGCCCACGCCCCGCCGCCGGGACCGCGTTCCGCCGGCGAACTGACCGTGGTTCCGGAGCACCCGAAGTTCTCGGGTTTCATATTCAAAATCCAATCCAATATGGACCCCCACCATCGCGATCAAATCGCCTTCCTGCGCATCTGTTCAGGCGTTTTTGAGAAGGACATGAAGATTCTGCATCCGCGCTCGGGCAAAACGTTGCGCCTGTCCAGCGCCCGTAAGGTGTTCGCCCGCGATCGGGAAACCGTGGATCAGGCGTTTGCCGGAGATGTCATTGGCATTGTCGGCCATCCGGAATTCGGTATCGGGGACACCCTCACCGATGATCCGACTATTCAGTTTGACCCCCTTCCGCAGTTTGCGGCCGAATGCTTCGCGTTTCTGTATCACTCGAGCCCCGCGCAGTTCAAACGGTTCCGGGCCGGACTGGACCATCTGCTTCAGGAAGGGGCTGTGCAGGCATTCCACCTGATGAATGCGGAACAGCGCGTCCCCCTGCTGGGCGCGGTGGGCCCGCTGCAATTCGAAGTGCTTCAATACCGCCTGGAAAACGAATATGGCGCGACCACCCGGCTGGAACCCGCCTCCTGGAAGCTGATCCGCTGGATCGATGAGACGGGTGAGCCCGTCACCGAGGACATCCTCCCGAGCAGCTGCCGACTGGCCGCCGACACCCACAATCGCCCGGTTGTGCTGTTCTCCGCCGACTGGGAACTGAAGTTCTTCCTCGAGAAGCACCCGAAGGCCATCCTGCACAAGCTGCCGGACGATTTATAAAAGGCCGCTTTGACCACGGATGGACACGGATCTGAGCATCCTTTCTGAACCTTCTTTACATCCATCTCCTTCTCGTTGAGTTCTCTGTGATCTCTGTGGCCGTTCTTTCCCTCTGAATTCTTCTTCCCGATTGCTTTCCGGCCCCTCGTTTGGTTTCATAGGCAGGTTGATTTTCACACCATGGCAAAACTCACTCACAACTACGACGAGAGCAAAATCCAGACGCTGTCTGCACTGGAACACATCCGTAAACGCACAGGGATGTACATCGGACGCGTTGGGGATGGCACTCTCTATGATGACGGCATCTATGTCCTCCTCAAAGAGGTCGTTGACAATGCCGTGGATGAATACATCATGGGATTCGGGAGCAAGATCGATATCGCCGTCTCCGAGACCAAGGTCACGGTGCGGGACTATGGCCGTGGCATTCCTCTGGGCAAGGTCATCGACTGCGTCTCGCGCATCAACACCGGCGCGAAATACAATGATGATGTCTTCCAGTTCTCGGTCGGACTGAACGGGGTCGGAACCAAGGCCGTCAACGCTCTCTCCTGCTCCTTTACGGTCCAGTCCCACCGTGACGGAAAATCCGCAGGGGCCACATTCGTGCGAGGGGAACTGATCAAAAAGCTCTCCGGTAAATGCCCGAAAGAGCCCAATGGTACGCTGATTGAATTTGAACCGGATCCCGAAATCTTCGGTTCGTCGATCTATCTGGATGAGCATGTGCAGCATCGCCTGCGGCTCTACTCCTATCTGCATGCGGGGTTGACGCTCTGCCTGAATGGTCAGGACATTGTATCCAAGAACGGTCTCACCGACCTGATTCTGGAAGAGGTCGGCGAGGAATCCGTATATGGCCCCCTGCATCACCGCGAAGCCGGGATGGAGATCGCCTTCACCCACACCCAGCGGTTCAATGAGACCTTTTTTTCCTTTGTGAACGGCCAGTATACCTCAGACGGCGGGGTCCATCTGTCCGCTTTCCGTGAGGGATTTCTCAAGGGCGTCAATCTGTTTGCCAAGGCCAAATTCGATGGCGACGATGTGCGCGAATCGATGTGTGGGGCCATTGCCATCCGCCTGAAGGATCCCGTCTTCGAATCACAGACCAAGAACAAGCTTGGCAACACAGAAATCCGCTCCGAGCTGGTGGCCAAGATCCGGGATGTGGTGGCTGATCTGCTCCATCGTAATCCGGATGCCTCTGAAATTCTGGTCAAGAAGATCGAAGAAACCCAAACCCTACGGAAAGAGCTGCTGAGCGTCAAGAAGCTCGCCCGCGAGCGGTCCAAGGCGGTCAGCATCCGCATTCCGCAGCTGAAGGACTGCAAGAGCCACCTCAACCCGAGCCGCAAACGCGGCCTCGACAGCATGCTGTTTATCACGGAGGGACAGTCCGCCGCCGGCTCGATCACCTCCTGCCGGAATGTCACGACGCAGGGGGTTTTCACCCTGCGCGGTAAGCCACTGAACCTGGCGGAACTGCGCCGGGATGCGATCTATACCAATGAAGAGCTCTACAATCTGATGCGGGCGCTCAACATCGAGGAATCGCTCGTCGGCCTGCGATTCCAGAAGATCATCATGGCGACCGATGCCGATGTGGACGGCCTGCATATCCGCAACCTCCTGCTGACCTTTTTCCTCCGTTTTTTCGAGCCGCTGGTGCTGGCCGGACATCTCTACATTCTGGAGACGCCTCTGTTCCGCGTGCGCAACAAAAAAGAAACGCGCTACTGCTACTCGGAAGAGGAACGAGCCGCCGCCCTCTCCGCCCTGCGGAAGCCAGAGATCACCCGGTTCAAGGGACTCGGCGAAATCTCGCCGGGTGAATTCAAGAACTTCATTGGCCCGCAAATGCGCCTGACCCCGGTGCAGGTGGAAATGGAACACAAGATTCCTGCGATTCTCCGGTTCTACATGGGACGCAACACCCCGGAACGCCGCCAGTTCATCATGGAACATCTCCGCGTCGATGCGGAGAGCTAGACCGCGCACCGGTGATCCGCAAACAAATGGCCCCGAGTACCCTCGAGGCCATTTGTGGTTATGGACGTGTGAGGCTTCCGGTCGTCAGAAACTCCGGGCGCACAGTTTTTTGGTGGATGGAATTTTGGTTCCTTCCATGGGGCGCGCATAGGCGGTGGAGGCCATCACGCGGAACACCTTGATCTGACCGGACGCCTGCGGCGAGTCGCGGCCAACCACCTCCCCCGTATAGGGTGAAAGCAGCATTTCCTCTTCCCGCGCGAGGTCCAGCACCATGCCCGGCTTCAGGCCGGAATCCAGCCCCCGGTCCAGCGACAGGGAGGCCTGGCCCCGGCGGCGGCGCACCGCGCTGCATTCGAACGGCTGCTTGGAAGTCCGACGCTCAATCGCGGTCTTCATCGCCCGCTTCCAGTTCGCCAGATCGGTTTTCTTGTCCGAGGCCGGGGCGACATGCGAGGCGACCTGCTCCTTACGGGCGTTGTCCATCAGGGACACATGCACAAAGGATTCACCCTCCTCGTTGGTCTCGACTGTACCGATCACGCGATAGGTGTATTTCGGGGCCCGGCGCGCCAGCGCGCGCACCCCTTCCAGATACTCCACGCCATCCGCTTTCTTAAGCATCTCCACCATTTCTTCGTGATAGAGGGATGCCAATTCCGGATCCCCCTTGAACGGGGGACAGACCACGGCATGCTTCAGGGAATCGGTGCTGACGGCCGTGGCGGTCGATAGACCGGCCCACAGCATCAGGGCGACCCACGCGAGCGCCACTTGTTGTATTTTCTTTCGACTCATGCCGTGCTCCTTGGAGGGTTGTGGCGCCGGTTAAAATGCGGCGTTGATAATGGGGAAGAAGGTCAGCGGACCGTCTTCGATGATGTTGACCAGGCCGATCTGGATGCCCCGCAGAGAGGTGCTCCGATTGATCAGTCCGATCTGGAACCCGCTGGAGTCATCGGCGACATTGAACAGACCCAGCTGGAAACCGGTCATATCGTGGGTCACATTGTTGAACAGCCCGGCCTGAAAACCCGAAACCGAACCCATCTGATTGTACAGCCCCACTGACAGACCCATGAACTCAGCATCCACAATGTTTCCCAGATTCAGCTGGATGGCGCTCATACGCTCGGACCGGCTAACCAGCCCGAGATCGAGTCCCGTGACATCCTCGTTATCGCTCATCACCAGGTTCAGGCGCAGCCCGACCACCTCGGTTCCCGCAGGGAACAACTGGGCTTTCGAGCCCGCAATGCCGATTTGAAGCGGCGTCAGTTCCAAGGCCAGCGCCGGAGCCGCCACCCAGGCGGCTAGACAAAAGAGAATCAGTACTTTTTTCATGATCAGCCTCCGAATACGGATTTGGTCTTCACCTTGCGGATCTCCTTCTCATCGGCCCACAGGAGGCGACCCGACTTCAAATCGCGCAAGCTCATGGTGTACTTGTAGTAGACATCACGGACGCGACCCTGGCTCTGCGAGATCTCGGAGAGGTTGGAGGTCAGCATATAGCGGGGGGCATCTTGCTGGCCGGAGGCCACGGCATCGTGGGCGGCGACCTGCTGATAGGCCAGCTCCTCGGTCAGCGCCTGTTCCGTGGTGCGATCCTGGAAGCTGAACTTGCGGGAGCGGATCAGTTTGGTGCGGATGCTGTCCGTGACGGATTCCGTATCAATATGCTGCATGGTCTTGTTCTTGACCTTGTCCACCACCATCAACGGCGGGCCGTCGACGGAAATATCGGCGATCAGATCATCCTCCAGCAGGGAATCGACCATCTTGGCCGCAATCTGCTGGAGATCGGAGGACCCGAAGTCCGTGCTGATCGGTTTCGACGATGTGGCATCGCCATAGTCAACGGTGGTAGTACAGCCGGTGGCCAGAAGCGCCAGCAAGGCGGCCATTCCAAAACATTTCAGTGTGGTTTTCATTTTGTTCTCCTCGGGGGGCCTGCGGCCCCGCCCTGATTCATTGTTCAACATTCATACCCCGTATCCGCGGATTCGGCAATCCCGGCTACATAAACTTCTTGGTGCGTTCCCCGCGGCGGACCCGCAGCTTGAACGACACCGCCTTGGAATTAGGAGCTACGCCCTTGATGGTGCGCGTCTCTTTTCCGTGCAACACCAACGGACGCCAGGGATCGCCATCCGGATCGATCTCGGCGCCATCACCATCAAACCATGCGAATTTTGACTGGGCGACGATCGACTTGTTCAGGCTGGAGGTCAGGCGGACGCTGGCCTTCATCAGACCGTTCTTGGTCTGGCCGGTCTTCATGTCCGTGACGCTCAGCTGGCGGGCCAGCTTGCCGTCATTGACCTGCAGGACCTCCTGCATGATACCGTTGGCATCGGCCTCGGATCCGACAGTGATGCCGGCGGTGTTCGGCGCGGCGCAGCCCGCGGCCAGCGCCACCAGGAGCGCCGTCAGGAGAAGAAGTCCACATCCTCGAATTGTCTTGATCTGTTTCATTACTCACCCTCCTTCTGGATCACATTGATCAGATTGTTTCCATCCCGTCCGTCCCGGTCGCCGATGCTCAGAGAATCGGGCATGCCTTCGAGACGGATATAGCTGTTGCTCGCCTGCTGGCCCACGCCGCCGGCGATCGTGGTGGTCGCCTGCGCATCGGCCGCGCTCTGTTCGCGGGCGATATCGTCGATACGGGACTGGGCTTCCAGTTCACCCTTGCGCTCGATACCGGAGCCAGACATTTCCATCGCCACATTCAGGACCTGGCCGTCTGTGATGTTCACGCTCTTTTCCCAGGTGGCATAGCCTTCCTTGGTCACGCGCATGCGGTGCACTCCGGGGCGCAGCTGAAAAGCGCCGGGGGTGGATCCCACGGCCACGCCATCCACTTCAACAGAGGCGCCGTCGGTGGAAGCCGACACACTCACCGTCGCCAGTTCGACCGGCGGCGGAGTGGCCGCTTCAATGGTTTCGATACTGCCGCTGACAGCGGCCGCCAGTTCGACGGCGCCGCGGTCCATCAGCTCATTCAGCTGATCGCCAGCTTCCATTGTTATGTTGGGGTTCTGAGCCACGCTATCGCTGACCTTAATCGTGTCGCCATAGAGCTGCGCGCCATCGCCGCCTTCCAGCACCCGGAGCGCCACGCGCAGATTCTGAGTGGCCACCTCCTGCGCCATCCCGTAGGCCTGCACCTTCTTGGTGTTCTCGCCCAGCGAGACCAGCGAAGCGAAAACCAGATAATCCGCATTCATGAGCTGTGCCAGCCGCAGGGCCGAAGCGGCCTGGGTCGGCTCATCAGCCGTGCCCTCCGACTTCGCCGTCTGCAGGGCTTCCACCGCCTGGCGGAGGACTTCGCCATCCCGCGCCGTGCGCGATTCGGCATAGCGGTCGAGCACATCCTGCGAACGGATCACCTCGAAGCCGGCATCCGTCAGCCGCGTACTGACCATGTCGTTAAAGGCATCCAGTTGGGGTTCCAGCTCGGTGCCGCCCCGGTTCTGAACAAAGAGAGCCGCCCGTGGCGCTGCTTGCGCCCCTGTTGCCCCCAGGATCAATCCAATCATCAACCATTTCCATGCTGTTCTCATCCGTTTGCTCCTTTTCCTGTCTACCGTCCTATGGTTGCACGAGAATGTGCGAATATACAGCCAAATCGATTTTGCTCACGTATACAAAAGTCGTCTTGCCCGCGTTCAAGGTTACTTCTTCCGACCAGAGCCCCCCGCCCAGGGACACGGTCGGGGTGCCCGGCTCGACCCAGGCATTCAGAATTTGGATATGGGCCGGCAGGGTCAGCCAACTCCGCAGGTCGGCCTGCTCGGAAATGATATTATAGAGCAAGACCGCCAGGCTCGAGAACCCATCGCCACTGTTGTCGGCCGCCGCGGCCACCGCCCCCTTCGCCACCGCGCGCGCCACCTGTCGCGTAAGAATGCCGGGCATCCGCTCCTCCAGCGCCCGGGCCGCCAGCGCACCGACATTGCAGATGGGAACGGTCTGCCCCAGAGACGTGCCGCCCACCAACACCGTCAGCGGCACCGCCGCCGGCGCGGCCTGCGCATACATCGGCAGGGCGATCACCCCGATGGAGCCCGCTCCGAACAGAGGATAGGCAATCGACATCTCGCTTTTGACCGGGACAAACCCCTCCTCCAACAGCACGACCAGTCGCGCCTGGCCCTTGAACCGTCCGGTGCCGTCCGCAGGCGTGTCCGCCGCCTGGGGGAACCGCCTCGCAAAATCGTCCAGGTCCTCGCGCATCCCGAGGCGCTTGCCCAGCCGGACTACATCCTCCTGCAGGAAGCGGTTGTCTGGATAGATCTCCAGCGCCCGCTTGCAATCGATATAGGCATCGTTCGGTTCGCCCATCATCTCCCAGATCACCGACGACACATAATACGTCGCCGCATTCTGGAAGGAGTATTTCACCGAGCCCGCAATCTCATCCAGCCCCGCATACACGGGCAGCAGGTTCGAGTCCCGCGCGTCCTCCGGCGCCACATTCTTTTCCTTGGATTCCGCCTGTTCGATCGTCTTTTTGTAGCGATCCAGCGCCACCTTCTGGGTCTCGTTGGCCAGGCGCACCTCGACCCCCGCCCCCTCCACATCCTGCATCTCCAGATAGTTCAGGGCCTGATAGTGATGCACCAACGTTTTTTCAAAATCCGATGCGCGATAAGGAATCGCCTTGTCGTTCACCAGCACCGCGCCGGTCTGAGCCGCCGCACCCGACGCCGAGAACTTGGCCTTGTCCTCCTGCTCCCGGATATCCTGGATGGCGCTCTCGAAGCCCATCTTGGACATGGCCGTGTCGCCCTCCATCTGCGCCACGCGGCCCAGTTCCATCGAGAACAGCACCTCCTCTTTGCCCCCCTCAATGCGCTTTTTAAACCTCTTCTGATAGTCGGTTTTCTTCCCCTCCCGCAGCGGCTTGCGGATCGTCGCCTCCATGCCCGCCGGATAGTTGCTGTAGGTACTGCACCCCGACGCGCCCCACAGCAGCAGAACGGCCACCCCTACCGCGAGCGTTCTTTGTGGGTTGACTGAAATGAATCGGCCTTTCACCATAAGACTCATGAGCATATCATCCCCCATCCCCTCGGACACTAAAAATTTCGCGTGGTTCGACGCCCACAATCACCTGCAGGATCCGCGCCTCGCGCCCTACCGGCCGCAGGTGCTCGACCGCGCCCGCGCCGCCGGCATCACGACCCTCCATGTCGATGCCACCTGCGAGGCCGACTGGCCCGCCGTCCAGACGCTCGCCGACACCCATCCCGATGTCATCTGCTCCTTCGGCATCCACCCTTGGTTCATTAAGGGGCTCCGCGACGGCTGGCTGCCGCGGCTCCGCGAGCAGCTGTCCCGCCGATCCGCCGGCATCGGCGAAATCGGGCTCGATGCCCGCATGGGCGACGACCTCGATACCGAGCGGGAATCCGTCTTCCGCGCCCAGCTTGACCTGTCGGTGGAGCTGGAACTCCCCGCCAGTGTTCACTGCCGCGACGCCTGGCCCCGGATGCTCGATATCCTCCTCGCAATGCCTCCGCATCCCGCCGGACTCCTGATTCACGCCTATTCCGGACCCGCCGACGCCCTCGACACCCTCGCCGAAAAGAACATCTCCATCTCGTTTGGCGGCACGCTTACCCGTCCCAACGCCAAAAAAGCCATCGAAAACGCCAAAAACGTCCAAAAAGACCGGTTTTTGCTCGAATCCGACGCCCCCGACCTCCCGCCGACCCTTTTGGAGTCCGAAAAAGCCTTTTTGAGAGACAAAAACGGAAAAGTCCTCTCCGAACCCGCGTATATTCCACAAATTGCGGCCAGATTGGCCGAAATTCGCGGTCTGTCGCTCGCGGAAGTCGCCGAACAGACTACGGCCAACGCCCGCCGCCTCTTCGCAAAATTGATATCCTGAGAGAGTCATACCTTCTGCAGTCGAAAAAAGTTCCCGACTCGTTACCCCTCATGCTGTTTTGCGGCGGCATATAGAGAAAATTGGCCCCTCAAAGAGGTCCACGGAGTGTAAATTGGGATCGCCTTCGGGATCGAAACCCAGCTCTCTCATGTCGTTTGGCTGCGCCATGAGGCGGAGAGAAGAGTTTTGTCCACAGATTACATAGCGCGGCAGAGCCGCAACCCAAGACGGGTATTGAACCACGGATGAACACGGATAGACACGAATGGCGGAAGAAGAAGATGGAGGGGAAAGGCCGAAAAGTTGGCTCTGTATTTATTACTTCATTATCCGTTGCAACAGAATGGACTATGGATATGGCTTCATGAAAAACGTGCACAAAAACGACGAAGTGGGAGGATAGTAGTTCAGATTTCACAGATTCATAGGAAAATGGCATATTCAACCCGACGAGGTCGTCGGGGCTCCAAAATGTGTGTCACTTTCATTGACAAGCAGCGTTTCGTCTACATTTTCCCGCCTTCAGAGGATTCAGATGCGGCTTAATGTATAGTCTTCCACTTCTGCATCCCTCTGCCCTGCTTACAGAAAACAGTTCCGCCCTCATTCATCCCGCCCCGCCTTTACTATTGCTTCCGATTGAACCGAGACTTACTATTGAAAACAGAAAAGGCGACGGAATTGGCAGTCGGTTTCTGTCAAAACCCAGCAAATGTGGAAGTCACCCTATACTACGTTCGCCATGAGTATTTACATATGAAAATTCTTCTCCTCATCACCGCACTCGGGCTGACATTCTTGCCGGCCGCAAAGGCAACGCCTCAAGCTGGTTCGCCTATGCGTGTTGACGGAACCAACCACTACGTTCACGGCAACACGCTTTCAGAGCAGGCACGGGCAACGCTCGATGAATGGAAGGAATATGAGGGCCAATCGGGGGCTGGCAGTTCAGCAAACTCGAAAGGTTACTACGTCGAACTGGAAATCAAGGCCAACCGCCTCTTCATCACAAATATGACTGTTGACGCATACACCGAAGCCAAGGATTTCCACCAGATGATTGTTCCCTTGTACACTATCTTTGGGAGTGAAGGTCCCGTGCATGCGTCATGGTTCACCGGACATCTCACCGAATACCTTGGACCGTTTGAGGGGTATACTCATTGGTCTAGGAACCAAAGACGGTATCACTTCGACAAAGGAATACTTATCGACATTGAGGATTTCACAGAAATGCCGGGCGGCGAACAAGCGGGTGCAGGGTACCCGCCACAAGGTGTCGGGTCCCCTGACCCGTGACGTTTGCCAAAGAACACCCAGGCAATAACGCTTGACGTTAATACCGCGGCGCGTTATGTTTTAGACATGATCAAATCATTCAAAAACCCGGAGACTGAAAAGATATTCCGGAGGGAGCATGCGCGAAAGCTACCCCATGACATCCAGCGGACAGCCATGCGCAAGCTGTGGATGATTGATGCCGCACCCGATTTGATTTCGCTGCGGGTGCCGCCCGGAAATCGATTGGAAGCCTTGGCCGGACGCCGGGCGGGACAACATAGCATCCGGATCAATGACCAATGGCGAATTTGTTTTCAGTGGAGAGAAGGCCATGCTTTTGACGTGGAGATTGTAGATTATCACTAGGAGAAATGAGATGAGAACCAAAAAAATGCCCCCCATTCATCCCGGAGAGATTCTCATGGAGGAATTTCTGGCCCCCATGGGTATTTCCCAGTACCGCCTGTCGAAGGACATTAGCGTCCCGCCTCGGCGGATCAACGAGATTGTACACGGCACTCGAGGCGTTACGGCGAATACAGCCCTGCGCCTTGGGCGCTATTTCGGCGTCTCGCCACAGTTCTGGCTGAACCTCCAGTCGCATTTCGACCTGGAAAAGGAACAAGATCGGCTCGGGAGTCGACTGGGACAAGAGGTACATGCACTTGCCATGGCCTAGATGAAAGCGGCGAACAACCGGGTCCACCTTACGCGCCGCAAGCGGCGCGACGGTGACCCGTGACGTTCGCCATTAGGAGTAGAATGGACTTACCTAAACAGTTAGCAAAAGAACAAATTGAGGCAGATGTTCGAGAGGCCTTGCAACGGGAGAGCATTTCGCTTTGCGCCGGTTCGGAGATATCCATTCCTATTCTGGAATTAACCCCGGAATTGCGCGAAGCGATATTCTATGCGAAAATTCTTGGCGAAGTAACGATTGGGTACGATCCCATAGAGAAGCGCCTGCTACACGAACTTCGCGGATTGCAGAAGGTTGATAATCAGGGCGAGCGTGTATCCAGGTTGCTGATTGTAACGAATGATGGGTCCCCTCGCTTCTATCGTGAATTAGAGTTCCTTCATAAGAAACACGGCGGACGGGTCATGATTTGCCGGCTGGATGTGGCTTCAGAAATTATGGGGGGCATTCTTGGCTTGGAGGAGACACCGGTGAAGGCCGCGCTACTGAACAGAAAGACGTCCGTTGTAAATGTCCTTAAAAGCTTGCTGGGAAAGAAGGCCGCAGAAGGATAAAGACGGCCCCAAAACCGAACAAAAGAATAGAGCCGCTTGACACGTGCCGTGCAACGCACTCATTCTGACCGTTCGCCGGAAAGAAAAAGGACAATGGACGTGTACAGGCACCAGGAACAAGTATGAAAGCGAGAATAAAAATAGCTTCAGCCCGGACCCCGGACGGAAGTGAGATGGTTCTTCGTCAGCATGACCGTGATTTCTCAATCATGATCAACGGTCAGGAGTTGATGAGCAGTCGTCAACATGAGTCGGAGCTGGAGCTGGCGAGGCTGGGCTGTGCGTCTCTGACCGATCGCGAATCGCCTAGCATACTTATAGGCGGACTGGGCTTGGGCTATACCTTGCGCCAAGCTCTCGATCTGCTCAGCCCCCAGGCCAACGTGGTGGTGTCTGAACTGTTGGGTGCAGTCGTCGAATGGAATCGTGAGTTCTTTAGTGAACTCAACGGCCACGCTCTGGAGGACGAACGAGTGGATCTCCAGACGGGTGATATCGTCGAGCTGCTCTCACGGTCCAAGAGCCAATTCGATGCGATCCTGCTCGATATCGATAATGGTCCCGGCGCGATAACCGATTCAGGAAACCAACGTCTGTATGGTCGTGAAGGAATCCGGGCCTGTCGCCGCGCGCTCCGTAAACAGGGGTGTCTGGCCGTGTGGTCGTCTGAGTCGAGTAAGAGTTTCGAGCAGCTCTTGATGAACTGTCAGTTCCATGTGAGGCGTTTCCGGGTCCCCGCCTACAAGGGGAGTAAATCGCAGTCCCATTTTGTATGGATCGCTTCGGAGGACAAAATGGTCCTCCCCCCCGGTGGCGGCGAGCCGCGCCTGCCGCGCAAGAACAAGTTGAAGGGATATCGAAGACAAGCCCGGAGATCTCCTTGAGGAAATCCGACAACGGCCTTCAAATCCAGATGGCGAACAAGTCAACTGCCGCGCCGGTGATTTGTGGCGTTCCGGAAGGACTGTTCATAAAATGAGCGATGCACAAGACCCTCTAATCTGTTTGGGATCCTTTCCAGTGCATGAGGCGCGGGTTCTGCTGGATGCGTTGGTTGCCGAGAACATCCCCTTCTCTTTGGAAGAGGAATCAGAGGCCATGCAGCAGATGAGCTTTTTTGCTGCCGCCAACGGGGGCTTCTTCGATGCAGGCTCCGGCATTACCATCCAGGTAGATCCTGAGGATGAGCCCCGGGCCGCCGAAATCCGCAACCGGATCTTCAATATTCAGCTCTAGCCTAGCGGCATCACGCTTGCGCCACTTGCGCCGCGCCGCTATGGTTGCACAAGTCCGCTTGTGAACTTATGCCCTTGGAGGTAGTGATGGAAACTGTGCAGGAAACTCTGAACCAGGTCCCGATGCTGAAGCCGCTTGGCTCCGAGGGATGCGCCGCTCTCGCCGGATTTATGGAGACATCAACCTTCGAGGCCGGACAGCAGGTCTATTCCGAAGGGGACCCCGTATCCGCTCTGTTTATTGTGCAAAGCGGCGTGATCAATCTGATGGCGACACTGGAGGGGAAGGGAACCCGTCGTTTTCTGACCCTACGCGAAGGCGCTGCCTTCGGGATGCTCTCGCTGTCTTCCGATGCCGGCACCACCGGCAGTGCGGTGGCCACCGAAGATGCAACGATCCTGATTCTGTCTCACGAGCAGATCGATGCGTTCGGCAAGGCCCATCCGGGCATTGCCCCTGCCCTCTGGCAATGTATTCTGACCGGGCTGGGCTCCCAGATGAAGATCCTGGTGGACGACTACCGCCGCATCGCCGCCTGGGCCCGTGATGTAACCGCAGCCGGCAGCTTGAACCTGTTCGGGTTGGCGGCCGAAGGGCATGAATTGGAACTGGAACTGCTTTCCGGAGTGAAACTGAAAGGCAGCCTGCTCAAGGTGGACACGCTGGAAGCGGCCACCCTGATCACCTTCCGCACATCGGAAGGGGCAATCCATGTGGTCCCCTATCATGCTGTTGCCCAACTCACCCTGCCGGACTCTCCTGTTTCGTCCGACGATATCCCCGCAATCTAAGGAGTCTTTCCATGGCCCAAATTGATGCTTATCTGAATTTGATGGTAGACTCCGGCGCCTCGGACCTCCATCTGTCTTCCGGCATGTGTCCGGTCTATCGTGTGAACGGGCAGATGCTGCCGGCGGACGACGGTCAGGAGGGAGGTCTGACTTCTGAGCAGGTGAAAACCATCGCTTCGGAAATCATGCCGGAACTCAACCGCCAGGAATTTGAGACTCTCAGCGATACGGATTTTGCCTACGAACTGGAGGGGGCAGGACGCTTTCGCGTCAATGCCTTTGAAGACATGAAAGGGGCAGGCGTCGTGTTCCGGCACATTCCGGCGGAGGTTCCCCCTCTTGTAAGCCTGGGACTCCCGCCGATTGTGGAATCGCTCTGCAAGTTGAAAAAAGGCCTGATTTTGGTGACGGGGCCCACCGGATCCGGCAAATCTACGACGCTGGCGGCCATGCTGGACACCATCAATCGCACGCGGCCGGACCATATCATCACGATCGAAGACCCCATTGAATTTGTGCACCAGAATATACGCTGCCTGATCAACCAGCGCGAAGTCCGTCAGCACACCAAGAGTTTTCAGCAGGCCCTGCGGGCGGCGTTGCGGGAAGATCCCGACATCGTGCTCGTTGGCGAGATGCGAGATCTGGAAACCACCAAGATCGCGATTGAGACCGCCGAGACAGGCCATCTGGTGCTGGCGACCCTGCACACGACCACCGCGCCGAGCACGGTCGACCGCATCGTGGATCAGTTCCCCGGCGACCAACAGAAGCAGATCCGCAGCATGCTGGCCAACTCGCTGCAAGCGGTTATCACCCAGACTCTGCTGCGCCGAGCCGATGAAAAAGGGCGTGTCGCAGCGCTAGAAATTCTTATCAACAACCGGGCCGTCGCAAACCACATCCGCGAAGGCAAGACCCACCTGCTCCCGACCGCGCTCCAGACCGGGGCCGCTCAAGGCATGCAGGATCTGAATTCGGATCTGCTCCGGCTGGTCACCTCGCGGGTGGTAACCCCCCAGGAAGCGTATGCCAACAGCGTGGACAAGGACTCCATGAGCGCCCAGCTCCGCTCCGCCGGGTTCACCCACTAAGCCATCGAAAGCGGACCTTGCCTCTCCTGACCCACAACTCTAGAATCAACCCTCGCAGAAAGAGGAACGGAATATGAATGCTGACTTACAATCGATGAAACTGGGATTGGGCGCGCTGGTTCTCGCCGTGGCCATGACCGGATGCGGCGAAGCGAAGAAAGCGGAAGCACCGGTAGCAGACACGGCCGGGCCGCTCGAACAACTGGGCAGGGAAGCCGATGCCCGCGTAGAGGAAGCCGGCGCCAAGCTGGACGCCGCTGCCGGTGAAGTGAAAGAAGCCGCCATTCAGGCCGCGGGTGAAGCACAGGCCGCAGCAGCAGAAGTGAAAGTGGCCGCCCGGCAGGTGGCAGAGGAAGTACAGACGGCCGCGGGTGAAGCCAAGGAAGCCGCCACTCAGGCGGCTGGCGAGGCTAAAGAAGCCGTGAAGAAAAAAGCTGAAGATCTCCAGGCCGCGACCGAAGAGCTGAGCCAGGAGATGGAAGAGGCCGCCGCGAAGGCCAACATAAAACTCAAGGCCGCCGCTGAAAAAGTCAACAAACCCGACGAAGAAATGAAGGATTGACCCTTCTTTTGAATCCGGCGGGATCCGCACCTGTGGAGCCTGCCTGATTCGTTCCCTCCAATGAAATGGATCCGGAAAATATTGGGCGGGCTGGCCATGCTTTTCGGAAGTGCCGGATTCATGACCTGCCTCGCCGGACTGGTCAGCATTTGGATTCTGAACCATCAGATCCAGCGACCCGTGCAGGAAGTCGTAGATGAGATCACCGAACTCTGCGTCCGGGGAGCGGACGGAGCGGATGCCATCGCCGACGAGATTGAGTCCTCACGCGAAACTGCGCTGGAAATTCAGGACCTGATCCAGAAAGAGATTGGGGAAGTCCTTTCACTATCCGAAGAAGATATCGCACAGATCAAAATCCTCTATGCGGATCTCCAGAACATCATTCAACACGTCCGTGACTGGATCGGGCTGGCGGAAACATCCCTGAATTTCATCGATCAGCTCAGTGAAATCATTTCCTCCACAATGGGTTATGTGCAGGCGGACTCTTCCGTACGCGCAGATCTGGGCACCGCTCTGGTGAACGGTGCCAATCAGGTAGAAAATGCCGCCGTCCTTCTCGATGAGGTCCACCTGCATGTTCTGTCCATTCAGGCACACGACAAACCGGACCTGAACATCAAGGAAATCGAATCCCTCTCCTCCCGCATCGATGGTGTCCTGCTCCATCTGAAGGAGCAGGCCCTCACCTTTGCATCGGAAATTCTCGGGCTGAAAGACCTCATCGAGCAGATTCACCTGCGCATCAAACGGTTCATTCTCCTGTGTGCAATCGCGCTATCCATCCTGCTGTTCTGGCAGGCCGTCGCACAGGCCGCACTCACGGTTCTCGGCTGGATGATGATTCGCTCCAAATCCGCGGCCCTTCCCCTTTCAGAAATCACAGACCCCGTCCCTGTGATTTCCCTGCCCAATTTAACCGTTCCTGCTCCTTCGACGAAGACTTCAAAGAAAAGACAGCAGAAGAAAAAGAAACGGAAGAAGCGGCACTAGCTTCTGGATCGCGTGCGGAGCTGTATGTCCCACCCCCGTGAAGCCCCGACCTACAGATTGAGCTCAAAAGGCATGGAGGTCGGTCCGGGACCGCCCCCGGTCCTCACAATATCCAGAAACAGCGAAGCCGCGCCAAAGCCGGCGGGCGGCGACCCTTCCAGTAGGGTCGCCTCATATCAAAGCGTACTGCCCTTCAGAGCGGGATTTTTCAGTTCAAACACCACATTGACTGCCTTCTCCCCGCCCAGAATGGACAGGGAGGCATTGGGCGGGTCCTGTTCAAAACTGTCGGGACCCTCTTTCCAGTTCTTCAGGAATTTTTTCGTCGGGATGTGCCCCGCCTTGCGCGCCGGACGATCCGCAAAGAAAAGGGTTTGCTCCGGCACACCCCCGAATGTAAGAACGCCATCGGCATACGTGCCGGACCGCGCTGTCTGCACAAACAGATAGCCAATGGATGACTCTGCGGGTGCAGACACCTCTGCCGCCGAAACAGAGAGAGCCGACATTCCCATCACAACACCTGCGAGAAAATATAACCAACGTTTCATACTCTCTTCTCCTGGTTGTTCCGTTCGCATTCCAAACGAATGGAAGCTCCTGTACGGTAAAGGGAAATCTATCCGACTGCTGCATAATACGCAACCCGATGAGGAAAACGATTTTTCCAGCAGACCGCTGTCGCCTTGACGAGGCGCCATGCAGCCCCTAGCCTAGAGTCCACTCGAATTGACTCGCCCCCCAGGAAAATCTCCACATGAAACACCACCCCAACTCCACCGCGATCCGTTGCCTCCTGGCTCTTCTGATGCTTGGCTTGGCCGGTGTCGTCGCGGCAAAAGACTCGCCCAAAGCCAAAGAAAAGACACCCGCTCCCCGCGCGCTGGCCGATTTCTATGTGGCGAACTGGAATGTGGAAAACCTGTTTGATACCAAGGACGATCCCAAAAACAAATACGACGACGAGTTTCTCCCCAACAATGTCACGACGCGCTGGACGCGGGTCCGCCTCGACACCAAGCTGAACAACCTGGCCCGGGTGATCAAGACCATGAATCACGGCAAGGGGCCTGATATTCTGGGATTGGAAGAGGTCGAGCACGAGCATCTGGTCAAGAAACTCACCGACAAGCTGGGCGAAAAGTCCTATGGCATCGCCTATCGGGAGTCGCCGGATCGGCGAGGGATCGACGCCGCGCTGATCTTCAACCGCAAGCTGTTTACGCTGATCCAAACCGACAGCTATAAGGTGCCGCTTCGATACGGGAGCAAGACCCGAGACATCCTCCACGCCGAGTTGGAGGATCGAAACGGAGGGACTCTGCATGTCTACGTGAACCACTGGCCGTCCCGCGGCGGCGGCATCGAACTGTCAGATCCCAAGCGGTTCGCTGCTGCGCGGACTCTGTCCAAGGCGATTTCCAAGATTTTCAAAGAGGACAAAAAAACCCATGTCATCGTGCTGGGCGACTTCAATGATGAGCCCTCCAGCAAATCGGTGAGCGGCATTCTGAAAGTGAACCCCTATCCCTCGAAAAAAGGGTATTCTGCAAACAAGCTCTACAATTTAACCTCGAAAAAGTCGTCCAAGGGCCAGGGGACCTACTTCCACAGCTTCCGCGGCAACATCCAGTGGCGCATGTACGATCAGATTATTGTGTCAGGCACTTTGCTGAACAATGCGACCATCGACTATGACAAAGGCTCCATGGAGATCGCCGGGCCGGCGTTCATGACCAGCACCAAGGGACGAAGCAAAGGTGCGCCTTATTCAACCTTTGGCGGCCGCGACCGCTATCTGGGCGGCTACAGCGACCACATGCCGGTCGGTGCCCGTTTCACCTACCCCGGCAGCTCAAAATCAGCCCAAAAGGCCGATTCGAAGGCCAAAAAGGCTAATAAAGCCAAAAAACAGCCTAAAAAGGTCAAAAAACACGAAAAACAGCCCCCAAAAGCTGAAAAATCCGTAGAAAAATCTAAAAGCAGCAAAGAATCGTCCTCCAAGCCTAAACAGACTGAAAAAAAGGCCCCGGAATCCAAACCAGAGGCCGCCTCTCCGGCTGAGGATGTTGTATATTTTTAACCCGTAAGGTCGGCCCGTAAAGCCAGCCTCCGCTCTATCCCTCGCCTTTCCCTACCCGCGGGCGACCTGATCCCGAAAACTCCCTGTTCGATCACAGTTGGGGACAGGCACAGAAAAACCCGGACTCCTTTTGGAATCCGGGTTTGCATTCCCCGCAGATGCGGGAAAAGAACCGCTTACATGCGATAAACCCTAAAACGTTTAAAACCCCTTATATTTCGACTTTTCCGATTTTCCCGGCAAGGTTTTGGAAAGGATTGGGGCAGATTCTGTTGTAGTGGTGGGACTTACTGAGCCTGAAGGCCCTAACTGCGGGAAAATCTTAAAAAGTCTTCAAAGTCTCTACGGGGAATTTGGAGGGGTTGACAGTTATGAGTCTCAGATTTAATCCCCCTCATTACATCCAAGGGGCTTGAAGCCGAAGACCTGAAATCCCTAACCACATGCGTGTAGATCATCGTCGTCTCCACGTTCGCATGGCCCAGATACTCCTGAATCTGTCGGATATCCACCCCATTCAGCAACAGGTGGGTAGCAAAGCTATGGCGAAGCGTATGGACTGAAACGGGCTTCACAATATCAATCTTCTTCACAGCCTCCCGTACGGCACGCTGAAGAGCCGCACCACTTGTATGATGGCGTCTGACTTTGCCTCCTTGGGGATCCACAGAGAGTTGCTTACTTGGAAAAACAAACTGCCAACCCCAATCCTTACCTGCATTGGGATATTTACGCTCCAATGCTCCAGGCAATCTGGCCTCTCCTACACCTGCTTCCAAATCCTTACGATGCAACTTCCGGACCCGTTCCAGATGTTCCCGCAAGTCGGACTTCACAGACTGCGCCAACAGAGTCGAGCGATCCTTCCCGCCTTTCCCCTCTCTGACAAAAATCAGACCATTGTCAAAATCAATGTCCTTTACTCGCAGACGACAGCACTCCGTTACCCGTAAACCGCCTCCATACAACACTTCAGCCATCAGACGAGTGGTGCCTGTCATGGCCTCCAGCAATTGGCCTGTTTCCTCCACAGACAACACCACAGGCAACCGGCTCTTCTTCTTGGCCCTGATACCCGTTTCAATATCCAGATGCGGTATACGCAAAACCTCGCGACATAGAAACAACAGTGCACTGAACGCCTGATTCTGGGTTCCAGCTGCGACCTGCCGTGTTGTAGCCAGATAGACAAGAAAACTCTTCACCCCCTCGGCATCTACCTTGACCAACCCAGACTCTTTACTACCGCCTCCAGAAGTCTCCAAATAGTCTA
>Ga0207996_1001019_pt1 | contig 21424 bp, 19 predicted proteins | sample AntAceMetag02UKG_FD_184773 | JGI IMG/M metagenome (GOLD analysis project Ga0207996, IMG submission 184773) | Saline lake microbial communities from Ace Lake, Antarctica - Antarctic Ace Lake Metagenome 02UKG (SPAdes) (version 2) | ecosystem: Environmental > Aquatic > Non-marine Saline and...
TCTTCCAATTCTTTTTTACCTGTAGCGAAATGAGGTTTCTTAAGGTATTTTTCTTTATACTTTTGTATCTTTCTTTCTAATTTATCAGCTACCTTATCGATTGAGGCATACATATCATTTGTCTCCATTTCTACTCTGATAAGGGCTTTACTTGCGTGTAAAGTGACCTCAACAATCTGCCTTTTCTTTTCTACACTTAAAGCAACTGTAGCCTCCAGGATATTATCGAAGTGTTTGTCTATCTTGTTAAATTTTTTTTCTAAATAATTACGCAACGCTTCCGTGATTTCAATATGCCTTCCCTTAATAATAATTTTCATTTTTTCCTCCTGGGTAATAATTTAGATTTCCTATTATTAATATTCAACAAATATTCACAAAACCCTTCTTTTTTTTAAATATGAAATATTATTATTTTTTTCTACTTCTATTTTATTTCCGCCCTTCCTTAGACTGACCTGGTCTTTGCCCCCACACTCGCCTGCTGAAAGGTTCGCTCAGAAAATTTTCATCACTACTACTCTTCTCTTATTAAACTTACCAATTAAGGTTAAGGCAGGACTTACCCCAAAGCCGCACCATGCTCGCTAACTAAAGTTAGCTTACGTGGGTCGTTTTGCCTGCGACTGGCTTCGACTTTCAACCACAGCTCTAAGGAAAGACGGCAACTGTTTCTGACATCCCTCTTGCTAAAGTTAATACCCCTATATTTTTCGCTCGAGCCTTCTTTAGTTCTTTTGAACATTCCTTGACGGTAGATCCGGTAGTAAAAACGTCGTCGATTAATAGGATATTTTTTTCTTTAATTCTCTCGGGTTCTTTAATCAAAAAAGCATTAATTAAATTTTTTTCTCTTTCTTTTTTGGATAATTTAATCTGGAACGTTGTTATTTTTTTCTTTATTAAAATGTCTCTTCCTACCGGAATAGAAAAGTAATTTCCTATTTCTATTGCCAACAAAAGACTTTGATTAAATCCTCTTACTACCAGGTCATTTTTGTGCAAGGGAACAGGTATTATTAAATCAACCTTTTGATAAAATTGTTTGTTTTTAGATAGATAATTTATTAACAATTTCCCTAATGGCTTTGCAAGTTTTTTCTCCCGATAATATTTGAAAAGATGAATACACTTTCTTAAAACTTTATCATATACTCCGACTGAACGAGCGTAATTAAAATAAGAATGTTGTTTTCTGCAATTAATGCATAAGATATCTTTATTATTTAAAAAAAACCCCGTTTCAATTAAAGGTTTACCACATTTTTTACAATAAGGATTTTCAATTAATTTAATCGTCTTAAAACAATCTTCACATATTGAATATCCTCTGGATTCACGAATAGGTTTTCCACATACCTTACAATTTAAAGGAAAAACAAAATTTAACAAACCTTCTTTTATATATTCTAACATATTTTTATGATTCATACTAACCTTAATTTTACAGAATGTACCGAGTATTAAGTACCGTGTATCGAGTTAAGAAAAAAGTAGAGAGAAAAAATAAAAAACCAAAGCAAAAACTATTATTTTCTTTACCATTAGCTTAACACTTGCTTCCACCTTATCATTATAGCAAACCTTCTATGTGTTCAGCTAATCGGTTACAGGTCATACTGTATAGTGAAAAACGAAAAGTGTAAAATATAAAATCATAGATCAAAATTTAAAATTTATAAGTTGCTTTATCTATTGGGTTTCTTGTTTCTTATCTTGTATGCTATATTGCAAAAATGAAAAGATAAGAAAAAAGACAGAGTTTAAATTTTATAATCTACGAAAAGGTTTTTAGTTTAGAATTATGGTTTTTCGCTTTTCTTTTTTATTTTTTAGTTAATTTAACTATTTTATATCTTGTATTTCTTAATTGGCTAATTGGCTATGTCCCCATCTGCCAGGAAGAAAGATATTTTTCCTGCTCTTCTGTGAGTTTATCTATTTTAATTCCTATCGATTCTAATTTTAATCTGGCAATCTTCTTATCGATAACATCGGGAACCTTATATACCTTACTTTCTAAATTTGCCCCTTCCTTAACCAGATATTCTGCTGACAAGGCTTGATTCGCAAAGCTCATATCCATTACACTTGCCGGATGTCCTTCGGCAGCAGCAAGATTTAACAATCTACCTTCTGCTAAAAGATTTAACTTCCTTCCGTCTTTCAGGGTATATTCATCAATGTATTCTCTTATTTTCTTTTTACAAATCGCCATGGATTCTAATGCTTCAATATTAATTTCAACGTTAAAATGTCCGGAATTTGCAATAATAACTCCATTTTTCATTAATTTAAATTCTTCAGAGGAAATGACATTTATATCTCCGGTAAGTGTAATAAAAATATCTCCTATTTTTGCAGCCTCTTTTATGGTCATGACTTGATAACCGTCCATCACAGCTTCCAATGCTTTCATCGGCTCAACTTCAGTGATAATAACCTGGGCTCCCATACCACTTGCTCTCATTGCCAATCCACGTGCACACCAACCATAACCACAAACAACAAATTTTTTTCCGGCCACTAAAATATTAGTTGCTCTTAATAATCCATCAAGAGTACTCTGACCGGTTCCATACCTATTATCAAAAAGGTATTTTGTCTGAGCATCATTGACCGCAATAATCGGGTATTTCAAGGCATTGTCCTTCTGCATACTCTTTAAACGAATAACTCCGGTGGTAGTTTCCTCGCTCCCACCAATGATTTCATCAATTAACTCGCTTCTTTGAGAATGGATAATTGAAACCAGGTCAGCTCCGTCATCCATTGTTAAGTTGGGCTTGCAATTTAAGACATTCTCGATATGTTGATAATAAGTGTTTTTGTCTTCACCTTTCACCGCATTTACCGAAATCCCATAATCTTTAACCAGGGAAGCGGCTACATCGTCCTGAGTACTTAATGGATTGGAAGCACTTAAAAATACTTCCGCACCTCCGGCCTTTAATGTTCTTGCCAGATTAGCTGTTTCAGTAGTAACATGCAAGCAGGCAGCAATTTTTATACCTTTTAATGGTGGATGTAACGTATATCTATCTTTTATAGTTGACAAAACCGGCATTTGCTTTTCAGCCCATTCAATTCTTTCTTTGCCTTTTTCCGCTAATTTAATATCTTTTATTGCAAAGTTCATTTTTTACTCCTCTTTCTTTTTTCTGAATTATTATAGTTTCACAAGCGAGATAGTTAAATTTATCAATAATATCCTTTTTTCTCTTTACCTATAGTGGAACTTGGGCCATGACCGGGATAAATTATCTTATCATCACCTAACTTTAGAAGTTTATCCTTGATAGATTTTTGAATATCGTCATACGAACCTCCCGGAAGATCGGTTCGCCCAATTCCTCCGGCAAATAAAGTATCACCGGTAAAAACAATGTCATTTAAAATAAGAGAAATTCCACCGGGAGTATGCCCCGGAGTGTGAATTATTTTTAATTTTAGTGAACCAAAGGTAATTTCATCTCCTTCTTTTAAAAATTGATCAGCTGGAGGAGAAATCAATTCGTTACCTATTAAAAAAGATAGATTTTTCTTCGCATCCACTAACATCTCCGCATCCAATTCATGAATGAGAATTTTAGCGGAAGTGAGGGATTTGAGTTCTCTATTACCACCAATATGGTCACTATGACCGTGCGTATTGATAATATATTTCAGCATAAAGTCTTTTTTCTTTAATATATCTAAAACTAAATCGGCTTCGCCTTCAGAACCGGGATCAACGACTACCGCCTTTTTACTCTCTTCGCAAGCTATTAAATAACAGTTTGCGTCTAATCTTCCAACTACAAATCTTTTCAAAAACATAAATTCTGAATTCCTTTCGAAAAATGATTTTAATCATTACATAGATTATAATGCTCTATGAACAAAAAATAATTTATTTATAAATATGAGCATCTTTTAAAATTTTTCCTATTGCTTTATTTGCCTTTTTTAATATTTGGGGATAATTGGAAACAATTCCATCTACTCCGTATAGTATAAATCGTAGCATGTCAATCTCATTATTTACAGTCCAAATGTAAACTGTTTTTTTTAAAGTGTGCATATGAATAACATATTTTCTAACTAAACGATAATAAGGATTTAATCCATCCAGCTCATCCACATATTTTTTGCTAATAAACAATTTATTACATAATGCATTTACTTTAACATGAGGATATTTTTTCTTCAATAAAACAACTGTACTCAAGTCAAAAGAAGAAAAGAGTATGCGATCATTCCCAAAATGCTCGGTTGTTTTAATAATTTCATCCAAGATTCCTGGATAATGTTTTTCCCCCTCTTTTATTTCAATATTCACAAACAGTTTTCCTTTAATCATATCAAGCACTTCATGAAGTAATGGAATGCGTTCGCCGATATAACTTTTTAATCTTCCTTTTTTTAACTCAAATAGATTTTTCTTCTTAATTTTCAATTGTGCAGAGGCAATTATACTTCCTGATATTTTTGGGAAAATAAGTTTTTGTACTTTATCAAAATACTCATCATTCCAATGCAAAAAAAAGGATATTTTTTTCCTGGTAATTTGTTCAAAAATATTCAGATAAAATATATCTTTTCCGGTTCCCCTAAATTCTAAAAAATATATCTTTTCCTGGGGATACTTTTGGTAAATCATTTCCTGCTTTTTAGCAAATGGGATAGATATATCATATTTTTTTAATTCTTTATAGGTAAAATCCCCAATATTACCATCCGTACCACTTATTCTTTTTATATTATTATCATGCAAAACGACCAGTTTTTTATCTTTAGTCATATGTACATCTAATTCAACCCCATCTATCCCTAGCTCAATAGCTTTTCTAAAACCGGATAGACTGTTTTCAGGAGCAATGCTCATTACTCCTCTATGACCAATAACAAGCGGTAATTTCATTTTGTACCTACCTTTAAAAATAAAAATATAAAAATCCTTTTCCGTAATATATTATCATCACTTCATGATTAAATTTATTTGATGTATTTAATTTATTAAAAAATTCTTTCACTATCCAAAAGAATTGTAACTGGTCCGTGATTAAATATTTTAACCAGCATCATGGTTTGAAATTGGCCGGTTTCAATTTTAAGATGATATTTTTTTAAACATTTAACAAAATATTCGTATAATTTTACTGCCTGATCGGGAAGAGCAGCTGAGATAAAACTGGGACGCCTTCCTTTCCTGCAATCGCCATATAAAGTAAATTGAGAAATGACTAGAATTTGAGAATTGGTATCTTTGGCAGAAAGATTCATTTTTTCTTCTTTATCTTCAAAAATCCTTAAATTAACTATTTTTTCTGCCAAATATTCTGCTTTTTTTTCTGTATCATCTCTACCCACACCTAACAACACGACTAAGCCATTTTCAATTTTTCCTACTTCTCTGCCTTCTACTTCTACAGAACCTTCCTTAACCCTTTGTACTACTGCCCTCAAATGAAACCTCCTATATATTCATCGGATAAACATTAAGAATTAAAAAGTTTTTATTCTTTTTAAATTTAAGACGCTTTTTACTTTCATCAATTTATTTGATATCTCTTTTAATTGTTCAAGGCTGTTAATCGAAAAATTGATATCTATATTTGCAGTGTTTTCCTTTGTAGTTGTAGCATTTAATGCGCTAACTGAAATCTTAGAATTCGAAAATATTTGCATGATATCAGAAATTAAATTTGCCCTGTCATAAGCAATAATTTTAATCTTGACCGGATAGAAAAGCTCGTTATTTTTAATCCATTCCACCTTTATCAACCTGTCTTTATCCTGAGAGATAAAATCAATGTTAGAACAATCTACTTTATGAATAGATACGCCGCTCCCTCTGGTAATATATCCAATAATCTTATCACCGTAAACCGGATTACAACATCGGGAAAATTTTACCATTACATTACTGATTCCATGAACTCGGATTCCCTGATCCATTCCCCTTTTTCTTTTTATTGTAGGAATAATTTGCGGGATTTTCTCCTGGGGAATGACTTTGGATAATATTTGTAAAGGTGTTATTTTTCCATACCCGATATTCTCAAACATTGTATCTATTTCAGAAAAACCCAATTCCATGCTAATATTTTTAAATTTTTTAGTCATCTCTGCAGAAGGTTTAATGTGATACTTTTCCATTTCTTTTTCAAAACTTTCCCGGCCTTTGCGAATGTTTTCCTCTCGCATCTCTTTTTTAAACCAAACTCGAATCTTATTCCTGGCTCCTGAAGTTTTAACCAAAGTCAACCAGTCTCTACTAGGTCCCCTGCTAACTTTTGATGTTAATATTTCTACAATATCACCACTTTTTAATTTATAATCAAGTGGTACTATTTTTTTATTTACCTTCGCACCGATACACTTATGCCCTACGTCAGTATGAACCAGGTAAGCAAAATCAATGGAGGTAGAACCCAGGGGTAGCATTTTTACATCTCCTTTGGGGGTAAAAGTAAAAACATCGTCTTGAAAAAGTCCTATCTTCAAACTTTCCATAAATTCTTTTGGATCTTTAAGATCTTTCTGCCATTCTAGTATTTGCCTTAACCAGGAAAGCCTTTCTTCTAATTTTTTATCTTTTTTCAAATCACCTTTTTCCTTGTATCTCCAATGAGCAGCAATTCCATATTCTGCTGTTTCATTCATCTCCCAGGTTCTAATTTGTATTTCCAAGGGTTCACCTTGAGAATTAATAACGGTAGTTTGTAGGGATTGATACATGTTGGATTTTGGCATGGCAATATAATCTTTAAATCGACCGGGCATGGGTTTCCACAATGAATGCAGTAAACCTAATACTGCATAGCAATCTTTAATAGAATTACAAATAATTCTAATAGCAATTAAATCATAGATTTGAAAAAATTCTTTTTTTCCTTCTTTCATCTTTTTATAGATACTATAGATGTTTTTTGGTCGTCCTTTAATTTCAGCTTTAATGTCGACTTTTTCTAATTCTTTTTTTATAGTATCTTTTATCAAATCTATTGCTTTTTCTCTTTCCCTTCTATTTTTAGCTAATTTATCTACTATAGCCTTATATTTAACCGGTTCCAGGTAACGTAAAGATAGATCTTCTAATTCCCATTGAACTCTGGAAATCCCCAGGCGATTAGCGATCGGTACATAGATTTCTAAAGTTTCCCGGGAAATTCTTATTTTTTTATGAGGGGGTAAGTATTGCAAGGTTCTCATATTATTTAAACGATCAGCCAATTTTATCAGAATCACTCTCACATCTTCCGCCATGGCTAAAAACATTTTTCGAAAACTCTCTGCTTGCTGTTCCTGTTGGGTTTTAAATGATATTTTGCTTAACTTGGTCACTCCATTTACCAGCATTGCAACTTCTTGCCCAAATTCTTTTTCGATTTCTGTTAATTCTGTGCCGGTATCTTCTATAACATCATGCAATATTCCCGCAGTAATGGTAATGACATCCAACTCTAAATCGGATAATATTTTTGCCACTCCAAGAAGGTGTGAAATATACCGTTCACCAGAATATCTTTTCTGATCTTTGTGAGATATTGAAGAAAATCTGTAAGCTTTTTTAATTATATTTAAATCAGCGTGAGGGGCATATTGAGGTATTTTTTTTAAAATATATTTTATTAATGCTAATTGAGAAATGGTTTACACCCTCTTTATTAGTCGTTAGCATATAGAGTATGGTATGAATTTTAAATACTTATCCTAATCGAATTAAAAAGTAAAAACTAAAAGCGAAAAACTATAATTCTAAATTAAAAACCTTTTTGTAGATTATAAATTTAAGTTCTGTTTTTGTTTCTTATCTTTTCATTTTTACTATATAACATACAAGATAAAAAAGATAAAACTCAATAGATAAAACAAGGTATTTAAATTTTAAATTTGAGCTATGGTTTTACGTTTTACGCTATTTGTTTTTCACTATTCGCAAGAATGAAATACTATTTAACTAATTATATTCTACTAATGAAAAAACATCATATTTTTTCATTTTTTTACGTGGATTTAGAAAAGTAAGTTCGATGATAAAAGAAGCACCGACAATTTTTCCTCCTAACTTTTCAATTAATTTAAATACTGCAGCTGTAGTACCTCCTGTTGCCAATAAGTCATCCACAACCATGATTCTATCTCCATCTGAAATTGCGTCTTTGTGCATTTCTAAAGTATTTTCACCATATTCCAACTGGTAAGAGATGCTTTCTATTTCACTGGGCAATTTATTAGGTTTTCTAATGGGTAAAAATCCGACTCCCAATTTATAGGCTACCGGCGCACCTATAATGAAACCGCGTGCTTCTATGCCGGCAATAAAGTCAATTTGATATTCTTTGCAATGTTCAGCAACCATATCAACACTGTATTTAAAAGCTTCATTGTCTTTTAATAAAGTAGTAATGTCCTTAAACTGAATACCTTTAACCGGAAAATCGGAAATATTTCTAATTTTCTCCTTTAAGTTTATCATTTTACATACCCTCCAAACAGTTATCGTTGATATCCTTTATATTTATTTGTATATTTTCTGCACCATTCCATTTATTTAACTCAATATTAAATGCCAGGTTAACTATCTTGCTATCTGTAAGTACTTGACTTCCAACTTTAGCCAATTTAAATCCAATACCATCGAGTAGCCTATCTTTTTCAATCACTTTCAATTTAAGATGTTTCTTTTTCTCTCCAACTAATCTCCAATTAAATATATTATTTTTAAAACTACAAAATACAGGTTTCGGGTTGGCAAGACCAAAAGGCTCCAAGGCATCAATGTCTTTAATTAAACTAAAGTTTATTTCGTTTAATAATATAGAAGCATCTATTTCTAATTCCGGAATTAAGTCCTTTTCCGTCATGAAACTTTGAGATATTTTATTCATTTTTAACTTAAATTCCGATATATTTTCAGATTTTATTCCTATACCCGCAGCATGCTTATGACCACCATAATTTTCTAAAAACTCTTTGCATTGCTCAATAGCTTTATATAAGTGAAAATTCCGGGTACTTCTTCCTGAACCTTTCCCCATGTCGTCTTTAGTGGAAATAACGATAGTAGGGCGATTAAATTCTTCTACCAATCTGGAAGCGATAATTCCAATAACTCCCTGATTCCAATTATTTGCTGAAAGAACCAACACGGAATTATTTTCTTCACTTATCTGTTTTTGAGCTTGTATTTTTGCTTCTTTTAAAATGTTATCCCCGATAGTTCTTCTATTTCTATTTATTTCGCTAAGTTTCCCGGCTAAATACTTGGCTTTTGATTTAGATTCAGCTAATAAGAGATCCAAGGCAAGTTTTGGATCGTCCAATCGCCCCGCCGCATTTAATCTGGGTGCTAAAGCGTAATTTATATCTTTTGTAGTAATCTCACCTTTGTTCAATCCACATTCCTTGATTAAAGCCTTTAATCCTTCTTTTTTGGTCTGATTGAGAATCTTAAGTCCATATTTGATTAAAACACGATTTTCACCGATAAAAGGTACCGAATCAGCAATTGATCCTAAGGCAACAAAATCAAGAAATTTATATAAATTATCTTGATTTTTGTTTAACCTGCCATAAAGAGCTTGAGCAATTTTAAAACTTACCCCTACTCCTGCTAATTCCTTGAAAGGATATTTTTCATCACATTTTGGATTGATGACTGCAAAAGCAGATGGAATATTATCCTGCGGAATATGATGGTCAGATATAATAACATCAATTCCGAGATCTTTTGCTTTCTCTATTTCATAAACTGAACTGGTGCCGCAATCAACGGTAATAATCAGTTTAATCTTATTATTAAAAGCTGTATTTATTGCTTGCTCGTTTAATCCATATCCTTCTTGAAATCGATTGGGAATATAATAATATATATTTGTAGTAATTTCTTTAAATACCAAAAATAGTAAGGCGGTACTAGTCAAACCGTCAACATCATAATCTCCGTAGATTAAAATTCGCTCATCATGTTGTATTGCACAAATAATCCTATCTAAAGCTTTCGTCATATCTGTAAATAGGTTGGGACTGTTTAAATTTTCAAAATCTGCTTTCAGGAATTTCTTTATTTCGGAAGAGTCTTTCATCCCTCTATTTATCAACAATTGAGCCAATATTGGAGAAATATTCAGTTCTCTGGACAATTCCAATTGCAATTCTTTTTCTTCCTTACATATATGCCACTTTATTGTCTCTTTTCTCCTTTCTTAAATATTGTATCGGGTGTCAGACAGTATTTATCGTACAAGGAAATTAAGAAAATGATACTTTATAAAAATCTTGCTAAAAATTAACTTAAAACAAAAGGGTTCAAAATCGCTTTTTATTTTTTCTTATAAATTTGTAAAGAAAATTACATGAACTGAAGTAAATACTCTAAATCTAATGCTTACCAAAATTATTTCAATTCATTTTTTTTACATTCGTTTAATTAAAACTTAAAAATTCGTAAAATAAGGTTAAGAATAACACTTATTAAAATACATATTCCTAAGGGAAAGAAAAATGCGATATTTTTTCTACGAATGATGATATTGCCGGGAATCTTACAAATAAAAGGATATTTTTCGTTTAATAAAAAAATACCACCTAACACAATTAAGATGATACCAAAATATAATAGTATTTTTCCTAAATCATTACATTCTGACATTTTGTTTTCCCATTACTGAACCTGTCAGTTTATTATTTTATATATTTTATTTTCCTTTTTTAGTAGACTTACGAATTCTTCTATGTCTTTCTTTGTTTATACTCTTCCAATCAACCAATAAGGGAGAAGCAATAAATATTGAAGAATAAGTTCCGGCAACCATTCCAATAAATAAAGCTAATGCAAAATCAGATAGTATACTTCCTCCAAAGAAATAAATTGCCAAAACAGGAAGAACAGTTGTTAGAGCAGTATTTATTGTTCTGGATAAGGATTGATTTACGCTAAGATTTACTACATTTCCAAAACTTTCTCTTGTTCTAAATTTAATATTTTCTCTTAATCTATCCAAAATAACTATCGTGTTATTTAAGGAATATCCCACTATGGTTAAAACCGCCGCTATAATTGAAATGGTTATTTCCTTCTGAAATAAAGAAAAAATCCCTAAAACAATAAGGCAATCATGAGAAAGTGCTAATATGGAAATAATAGAATATTTAAATTCAAACCTTACCGTTATATATAGAATAATTCCCATAAAGGCAAAAAGTATAGCATATAAGGCTGTCTTCTTTAAATTTTCTCCGATGACCGGGCCAACGGTTTCTACTCGCAAAACTTCTAAATCTGATAAATTTTCTCTTAAAACCGACAAAATTTCTTTTCTTTTTTCCGGATTAATTTTTTCAGTTCTTATCACAAATTCATTATCACTTAAGTCCTGAATAGTGCTTTGGCTTAAATCAAATTCTCCAAGAATATTACGTACTTCGGTAATAGATGCGGGATCATCAAATTTTATCTGAAGTAGGCTTCCGCCTGCAAAATCAATACCATAATTAAAACCCTGAAAAATAATCGAGATGATACCAACCAGAATTATTACTGCAGACATTATATAAACTACTTTTCTATTTTTTACAAAATCAAAATTTCTTTTTCCAATAAAGTCCATTAATAAAATCCTCCTTAACTACATCTATGCTAATATTTTAGAGTGAGCTTTTACAGACAATAACTCTAAAATAATTTTTGTAACTACAATTGCGGTAAACATACTGGCCAAGATACCAATACTTAAAGTTACTGCAAAACCTCGAATCGCTCCAGTACCAAAATACAATAAAGCAACTGCTGCTATTAAAGTAGTTACATTGGCATCAAATATTGTACGGAAAGCTTTGTTAAAACCTGCATCAATCGATGCGCGGAAAGTTTTTCCTAATTTTAACTCTTCTTTTATTCTTTCAAATATTAAAATATTTGCGTCTACAGCCATACCAATAGTAAGAATCATTCCGGCAATTCCAGGTAAAGTTAAAGTCGCTTTAAAGCCGGCTAAAGCACCAATAATAATTAACATACAAATCATTAACGCAAAATCTGCAATCAAGCCAAATTTTTTATAATAAACAACCATAAATACCAAGATTAAAATTAAACCAACCAAACCGGCCTTAATACCTTTATCAATAGAATCTTTTCCCAAAGAAGGCCCAACTGACCTATTTTCTAAAATTTCTACTTTAACGGGTAAGGAACCTGAACGTAAAAGGAGCGCCAATTGTTTAGCACTGTCTACGGTAAAACTACCTGTTATTCTGGCTTGCCCATCTAAAATAGGCTCTTGCACAACAGGTGCAGATATTTCTTTATCATCCAGAGTAATTGCTAATACTTTGCCCACATTACTTGAAGTAGCTTTACTAAATTCCGTGGCACCGGTTTTATCAAATTCTATGGTAATAATTGGTCGTCCAAATTGATCGAAAGTCTCCTTGGCATTCAGTAAATGTGCCCCGGTCATGAGTGTTTCTCCTTCTTCATCTTTAAATTCCAAAAGTGCAGTTTTTCCGATTAAATCAACTGCTGTTTCCGGGTCATCAATCCCGGGTAACTGAACTAAAATCCTATTACTGCCCTGCCTTTGTATGACTGGTTCTGATACTCCAAGTTGATCGACACGATTTCTTATTACTTCCAAAACCCTATTTACAGCATCGTCATCGACCAAAGCATTTGGACTGTCCTTACACTCTAAAATTACGTGAGAACCTCCTTGTAAATCTAATCCCAGATTTATTTTTTCATCTAGAGGAAATGCAAAAATAACTGCAACAGCTATCACTATAAAAACGCTGACAATTCTGGCAGTTTTATTAAGATTCATATAAAAATCCTCCCTTTCATTTTTAGTATATTTTTATTTCTAAATGATTTTTTATTATTGTAAAGGTTAACTTTTTAATTATAGTATTTTAATAATTTCTTTGTCAACGAAAAACCTATAAAAATATTTGTAAATCACTCTTAAAAAAATAAAAGGCAGGTATAAAATAGTACCTGCCTTTTATTTTTTATTATTGCCTTACTTTCAAGAATTTTTTTCTTTTATGAAAAAAATATTTCTATCTTTTTTGACCGATTGCATTGCGGGTAGTATTTATAAATACATCTTTTGCGATTTCAAGTGTTAGAGTATCATTTTTAATTTCTTTAATAATACCGTAAACGCCGCCAATTGTGACAACTTTGTCACCTTTTTGCATGTTTCCTAACATCGCTTTGTGCTTTTTTTGTTTTTGTTGCTGAGGACGAATAAGTATAAAATAAAATATACCAAATATAACGATCAAGGGTAAAAATTGTTGAAGAGCTTCCATTTTTTTTAATCATTCCTTTCATGTTTTTGTTTTGTAAAATACTTTATAAATTATACATAATTTAGTTTCAATTAGCAAATTATTTTCAGAATATTTTTCAAATGATTTTGTATTTTCTCTATCTTTTTCTACTTCTTGTTCTATTGTTTTTAATAATTAGACAATTAAACAAGAAATTTGGAAAGAAATTCCTCTTTATATTCTAATATCCTATCTTCCTGTAAAGCCAATCTTATATTTTTCATCAATTCTGCCATAAAATGAAGGTTGTGAATTGTTCCCAAAATTGAACTAAGTATTTCTTTCGACATATAAAGATGCCGCAAATAGGCTTTAGTAAAATTCTTACATGTGTAACAATGGCATTCAGAATCGAGGGGAGTTAAATCATCCTTGTATTTTGTATTAGTAATAGATATTTTTCCGGAAGAAGTAAAAAGCGAACCATTTCTTGCATTCCTTGTTGGAAGAACACAATCAAACATATCTACTCCTCTAATTACTCCTTCCAATATACTTTGAGGTGCTCCTACCCCCATTAAATACCGGGGTTTTTCCTGGGGCAAACAGGGAACCGTGTAATCCAGCACTTCATACATAAGTAGTTTCGGCTCTCCCACACTCAAACCCCCTATAGCATATCCGGGAAAATCCAATGCTACCAGCTTCCTGGCATTTTCGATTCTTAAATCTTTATAGGCGCCTCCTTGAACGATTCCAAACAAACTTTGCTTGGGGCTATTGTGTACCTCTTTGCATCTTTTAGCCCATTGTAGAGTTCTTTGAGCAGCAGTTTCCACTTGATACCGTCCCACCGGATAAGGCGAACATTCATCAAATGCCATAGCAATATCGGAGCCTAAAGCCATTTGAATCTCCATGGCTTTTTCAGGATCAACAAAATGTTTGCTTCCGTCAATATGAGAATTAAAAAATACACCTTCATCACTTATTTTATTTAATTTTCCCAAGCTAAAAATCTGAAAGCCTCCGCTATCTGTTAATATGGATCCATTCCAACCCATGAATTTATGCAATCCGCCAGCTTTGGCGATTAAAGTATGTCCGGGTTTTAAATATAAATGATAAGAGTTACTTAGAATTATATTTACTTTTAATTTTTCTAATTCTCCAGGAGTCATTGCTTTTACAGTTGCCTTTGTTCCTACCGGCATAAACACCGGGGTATCAATTACTCCGTGAGGGGTAAGTAATTTCCCCAATCTTGCTTTTGTTTTTTTTGATTTTTTCAATACTTCAAATTTGATAGACAAAATATTTACTACCTTTCTTATTAGTTAATTAGGGATTCCATTCACATAAATGTACAAGATATTACAGTATACGTATTGTATAGTGAAAAACGAAAAGCGTAAAACGTAAAACCATAGCTCAAAATTTAAAATTTATAGGTTGTTTTATCTATTAAATTTCTTCTTTCTTATCTTGTATGCTATATAGTAAAAATGAAAAGATTAAGAAATAGAGTTTAAATTTATAATCTACAAATCGGTTCTGTCTTTATAGTCTTCTCTTCCCTAACAAATTGCTCACTAACGACAATTTAAATAGTAAATTGTTAGACTACTTCTTCCCGCATTTTTCCTTATATCTTGTCTTTTTCACCATATACTCGATACTTAATACTATAATATACCGTTTTCTTATTCGATACCTAAACAATAATCATTGCATCTCCAAAACTATAGAATCTATATTTTTCTTCAATCGCTTCCAGGTATGCTTTTAAAAGAAAATTTTTCCCTGCAAAAGCCGATGCCATCATTAACGGAGTTGATTTAGGAAGGTGAAAATTGGTAATTAACACATCAATGGCTTTAAATTGATAACCGGGATAAATAAATATCTCACTCCACCCGCCACCACTCATTATTCTTTTAGTTTTATTATTAAAAGCTGATTCCAGAGTGCGGGTTGTGGTTGTACCAACTGAAATGATTCTTCTTTTTTTAGAACGAGCCCGGTTTAGTTTTTCCGCACTTTCTTGAGATATAGAATAAAACTCTGAAGACATTCTATGATCTTTTAATTCAGTTACTCTAATGGGTTCAAAAGTTCCTCTCCCCACATGCAGAACAAGAAATACTATTTCTACCCCCTTGACAGTGATCTCATTAAATAAAGATTTGGTAAAATGAAAACCTGCGGTTGGTGCAGCTATTGAACCCTCATTATCAGCATATACAGTCTGATAATCTTCTTTTTTTTCCAATTTTTCTTTAATATAGGGTGGGGTCGGCATTTGTCCGATTTTTTTCAATATTTCTTTAAAATTTCCATTAAAGTTAAACTTAATATTGTAACTACCTTTTTCTTCATCTTTCCCTTTAATAATCCCGCTTAGCTCGGTAGAAAATATTAATTTTGTCCCGACATGAATTCTTTTTCCCGGTTTTGCCAAAATTTCCCAATTTTCTTTATCTAAGGATTTTACCAGAAGCACTTCTACTTTTCCCTTGGTCTGCTCTTTGTATCCATATAATCTTGATGGTAAAACCCTGGAATTATTTAAAACTAATACGTCTCCATCTTTAAGATACTCTACTATATCTTTAAAAATCCTATGCTTAACTTCTTTTTTTGAACGATTTAAAACCATTAACCGGCTATGGTCTCTCGGCTTCATCGGTTTTTGAGCAATAAATCCCGTAGGAAGATAGTAATCAAATTCTTTTAATTTCATAAATCTCCAAATGATATTCTTTTAATATTTTTTTATAATATCAATTCCCTGATAATAATAATTTAATATATCCTGATAACTGCTTCCTTGCAGCGCCATACCATAAGCACCCCATTGAGACATCCCAACACCATGACCATTTCCCATCCCGGAAATTTTAAAAATTAAAGGTAATTGCAAATAGATTGTTTGTTTATTGTTTTCTATTTTCTCTTTCTCTTTCTCTTTCTCTTTCTCTTTTTTTCTTTCTTTCATCAAATCGAGTAATTCTCTAATAGTCCAATCTTTTTTTTGTTCCAAAATTTCTGTTACCGATTGATTCTGCTCTGAATTTTTATTAATTTCCTTTACTGTTTGTTCCGTTTTTTGAACCGATTTTTCCCTAACTGTTTCAAAGTTAAAAATAGTACTTCTGATAACCTCAAAGCCAATTAAACTTCTAAATTCTTTAGCTTCCATATAGTCGATTCCATTGTTATTGGAAACAAAACCCAATCTACTCACTCTCCCACTCTTCTTATCTTTAACTAATTCCACGTCAATAACTGAATCCAGATTATACCCTTTTTTCTGTAATATTTTTACCAGATCTCTTTCACTAATTGAATAATCCCATCTATGGTGCGTAGGAGAAACAAGCTCTTCAAATGTTGATTCTACTCCTCTTAAATATGGAAGATAACTTCCCCATACATCTTCACTATTAGCAGTATAGCCACCACTATCAGAATGATAAACCGCATTAATCGCTTTTCCATTATAAACCATTATTTTACCTTTAGTAGTGTTAACCGCATTATTAGTCAAAGGACTTTCGTGATTTACTCCACCATAAGCCTGGCTATTTGTAGATGCATCCAAATTATAGCCTTTTTCTACATACTTGTTCATATTAAAAATGGCAAAAGTTCTTGCCGCAATTGCTTGCGCCTTTAAAGTTTCACCTGGCCAGTTCGGAGAAATCTCTTTTTTCAAAACGCCATAAAGATATTCCTCAATACCGATAATGTTAATTATATTTAATTTATTACTATCCACATCATGTACGACTTCGAGGTTCCCTCTATATCGATATTTTTGTCCATTCACTATAACTATAATTTGTGTTTTACCGACCGGAATCACTTTTACAGGACCGGAATACATCCCTTTTTCCAATATTTTTATCCCTTTTACGTGGGAAATCATCTTCACTATCCCGCCATTTTCTCTAGTAATCAATTTGTTGGTTTTTAAATTATAAATTTCAAAGAGCCCATCCCCGCTTATATTCATTTCGTTCTGATTTAAAAAAATTCCTACCCGAAGAGAAGGATTTTTTCCTGCGGTTAATGCATTGTTTGTAAACGTAAATATGAAAAACATACTTATCCCTAAAAATAAAAAAAATTTATTAACTTTTCCTATATTTAACTTTATCAATAAATCTATCTCCTCTTTAAATTCTTCGTTCGTATTTCTTTTTCTTTACTCATCACGGTACACCGTGATATTACACACTATTCGTTATACGTTCTACGCTAGTTTTGCTAATCACTAATTTTTTCTATAATAATTTTCCCTGACGTTCTCCTTTTCTCTTTTTACCAAAATAATTATAGGCCAAATCTGTGGCAACTCTTCCTTTTGGCGTTCTGAATAAAAAACCTTTTTGTAAAAGAAATGGTTCATAAACGTCACAAATAGTATCATTATCTTCGCTTATTGACGCAGCAAGTGTTTTCAATCCTACTGGACCGCCGGAAAATTTATCTATTATCGTGATGAGTAATTTTTTATCTATATTACATAAACCATGATCATCAATTTCCATCATCTGTAATCCAAAATCGGCAATTTCTTTGTTAATAATTCCATTCCCTTTAATTTGAGCATAATCCCTTAACCGGCGTAAAAGTCTATTGGCAATTCGGGGAGTTCCCCTTGATCTTTTTCCTATTTCAACAGCCGCATTCTTAGTTATCTCTACTTTTAGTATTTGGGAGGACCTTAGGACTATTTCCAGAAGATCTTCTTCTTCGTAATAACCAACCCGTGTTATAACCCCAAAACGGCTTCTTAGCGGAGAAGTAATTAATCCTGTCCGTGTGGTCGCTCCAATCAGAGTAAATTTAGGTAAGCTGATGCGAATTGAACGCGCACTTGGACCTTTTCCAATAAGTATATCCAATTCAAAATCTTCCATAGCCGGGTATAATATCTCTTCAACTGAACGATTTAAACGATGAATTTCATCTATAAACAAAACATCATTGTCTTGCAAATTAGTAAGAATGGCAGCTAAATCTCCGGCTCTTTCAATAACCGGTCCTGAGGTCATTTTAATATTTACTCCCATTTCAGCAGATATAATATAAGCCAAAGTTGTTTTACCCAATCCCGGTGGACCGTATAGAAGAACGTGATCAATCGGTTCATTTCTTTTTCGAGCAGCACTGACATAAATATGCAAATTCTTTTTGATTTTTTCCTGACCAATAAATTCTTTAAGTAATCTAGGTCTAAGGTTGATATCTACATCCGATTCTTCTTTTTTTAATCCTAAATCTAGAATTTTTTCTTTTGGTTCCATCCATTTACTCCTATAAAACAAAAAGTTTACAATGTACTTTGCATTTTATACAATTTTTAGAGATTCCCTGATTAATTCTTCCACGGTTAATTTTTCTTTAAACTTTTCCTGTGTTTTATTTATTGCAAATATTGCTTTTTTATTAGTATATCCCAATGTCTTTAGAGCGTCTATCGCATCCTGCATATCTTTGGATTTAAATATTCTTACTTCGCCTACCTCTTTTAGTGTAGATTTTTTTATTTTTTCTTTTAATTCCAGAATGATTTTTTTTGCTAATTTATTACCAATTCCTCCAATAGCTGTAATGGAATCAATATCTTCTCGTAAAATTGCCTGGTTAAAATTATCAGGAGTCATTTTGGATAAAACTTTTAATCCCACTTTTGGTCCAACTCCTGGTGTACTTATGAGCAATTCAAAAAATATTTTTTCTTTCCGGGTTAAAAATCCAAACAACATGATTTTATCTTCTCTTAAATATAAATGGGTATAAATTTTTACTATTTCGCCAATTTTTAAGGAAAAATTAACATAGGTAGGAATATGAATATAATAACCCACATTATTAACATCCATAACGAGGTGGCCAACACCGACTGATTCAATTTTTCCTTGTAAAAAAAATATCAAATTTAAACCTCCTGGAATAATTCTAAGATAAAAATCTGTTCCATTTATTTATAGATAATTCAATCGATTAATTGGTTGACATATAGCTAATAACGCAAAGCTAAAAGCGAAAAAGCATAGTTTAAAGCTCAAAACTTTTAAAACCATTTTTGTATCTAGAATTTAGGAGTCAGTAGTTAGAATATTACATGTTATAACATTGTATACTGTTTTATTTATTCTGGCTTCCTTCTTTTCTTTTTCTTTAATATCCGCTAAACGCTATACGTTAATATACGAAATACGATAAACGAATTTGATCCCTGATTTTAGTTTTCTATCCTCTTAACTCGATACTATATACTTGATACTCGACACTGTTTTAATACTTTGTATGTAAATGACAGATTGCTGCAGCCAAAGCATCTGCTGCATGATCAGGGCGAGGTATTTTCTCTAAATTCAGTAATATTTTTACCATAGATTGCACTTGATATTTATCAGCTCTTCCATTTCCCACCATCGCCTGTTTGATTTGTAGAGGAGTGTATTCATAAAGTTCTAGTCCGGCTAAAGATACCGTTAAAGCAATCGCTCCATATACATTGCTAACCGTAAGAGCGGTTTTTATATTTTTGTTAAAAAATAACTTCTCAATGGCTACTTCCTGAGGATTATATTTTACAATTAATTCTTTTATTTCATAATGTATTTTTTTTATTCTATGGGTAAAGATACTATTTTTGTCAGTTGTTATACAACCATATTTAACAGGAAATATTTTTTTATTTTCATAACCAACCAAACCATATCCATTACTAGCAAGACCGGGATCAATGCCTAAGACAATCATGCTCTATCCTTATTTGTTGAAATTTCTTCCATTATTTCATCTGAAATATTAAAATTTGCATATACTTTCTGCACATCATCATTATCTTCAAGCTGTTCTATTAAGTTGATCATTTGCATTGCTTTTTTACCCTCTAGTTCAATAGTCGTTTTAGGAAGAAATGTAATCTCACTAATTATATATTCGCTGTTTTTTTCTTTAATTAATTTTTCAAATTTTTCGTGATTTTCAGGTAAGGTAATAACCTCAATGTTTTCATTATCTGATTTTACATCTTCAGCTTCAGCTTCAAGTGCTAAATCGAAAATAACATTTTCATCAACTTTTGTTTTTTCGAAAACAAAATAACCTCTTTTATCAAACATCCAAGCTACACACCCACTTTCGCCCAGGTTACCACCATTTTTTGAAAATATTTTTCTAAGTTCCGGAACTGTTCTGTTTCTGTTATCAGTTAAAGCATCAATTAAAACTGCAACTCCTCCCGGGCCATAACCTTCATATAATAATTCTTCATATGAAACACCGCCAAGTCCTCCAGTTCCTTTTTTTATTGCTCTTTCGATATTATCATTAGGCATATTGTTTTCTTTAGCTAATTGAATAGCGGTTTTAAGTTTTACATTTGTTTCAGAGTCTCCCCCTCCGGAACGAGCAGCCACGGTAATAACACGAATTAATTTGGTGAATAACTTCCCTCTTTGAGCGTCTGCTTTACCTTTTTTTCTTTTAATCGTACTCCATTTTGAATGTCCAGACATAGTTTATATCTCCTTATCATCTTATACATTATAATAAATATGGTTCCTATCAATATTTATTAATTTTAGCATACAAATAAGGTATATTCAATAAATTAGCTGCAGGTAAACTTCCTCTTTAATGTCTTAAAAATGGTTAGTTAATTCGTTGATTGGAAAATGTTCGGAGTGTTTCGTTTATGTTTACTTAATTCTATCTTCGTTTCTATAATTTTTTTAATTTTCTTGTCATTCAATTCACCACTTGTTAGATATTCATCCAACTGAGCATAAGTTATTCCCATCTCTTCTTCATCGGTCTGCCCTTTCCATAATCCCGCAGAAGGTGGTTTTGTTATCATTCTTTTTGTAACATCTAGATATTTTGCCAACTCGACAACCTGACTTTTTAATAAATTCCCCAATGGAAAAATATCTGCACCACTGTCACCATATTTTGTAGAGTATCCTATCATTATCTCGCTTTTGTTGCTTGTACCTACAACCAGATAATTTAAACTATTTGCAAAATAGTATAAGCTTATCATTCTTAATCTTGGTTTTATATTTGCTCTTGCCAAATTATCATCATGCACATTTTTTTTTAATTTTCCCGATAAAAAAGATGAGAAGGAATC